>JAAUXT010076739.1_pt1 | contig 16496 bp, 17 predicted proteins | sample 7278171 | NCBI WGS metagenome assembly JAAUXT01 (sample SAMN14350112, study PRJNA611818) | marine sediment metagenome | isolation source: surface marine sediment (1.8m) | place: French Polynesia: Moorea | collected 2018-08 | reverse complement strand
GGGGTCTGGTAGGGTGGGGGGGGGCTGGTAGGGTGGGAAGTTACATTCCAAAGTGTGGACAGACGCACACATGAATGCTAAGGGTTTTTAAGCCAACAGCGGGACCTAGATGGCCGGCTACGCGACCATCAAAAAAGTAGCAGTGTCCAAACAAATGTGATAACCTTTGATCTGAATCTTGGAATAACCCAGATTTATCACAGCAATAAATGGCACCTGAGAGGTGCCATTCTCTGAAACACCCACTCTGGTGCTTGACAGAACAATTCAGGAAATTCCTACTTCGGGCACTGATAAACTGAGACCTGAGCGCCTGTTCCTTTTGAGCTTTCAAGTACGAGCTTCAGAAGTGACCTTCCACGTCCTTCTCCACCCACAGCTTCAATTCCTCTGATGGACTGAAATCCTTTGTGTTGCGTTTTCGTGAGCTCAGAAGGTCAATAATTCGCTGGCAAACAAGGGAGATTGTGCGGGGTCAGTTCTCGTTCCCAATGACATGATGACTTACGTTCTTTTTTTTTTACTTTACTTTTGAAATATTTCTTCTCGTAACATCCGCACCAAAGAAGCCCTTTCGTAAGTTCTGCCCCAAACTGACCAGGTCGGGTGGGTTGGTTGAGTGACAAGGCCAGGGTTTGACGCCATTCTTTTGTACGGGTTCATTTTCTCCGAGCCAAAGTGCGCTTGACATGACGGAAAGGACTTCGTGTCTCTTGGACCGCACATCGTGTCTGAACAATGACAGAACCAAGGCTGACATTCCAAACCGGAGACAACACACAGGATACTTTGTCTACATGTCTGCAGAATCTGTCAAGCCATGCTACGTTTTTGTTGGTGGTACCTATGTGCAGAGTGAAACCACAAGAGCACACACAAATTTCGAGTTTCCCTTTGATTCACATTTCAGGTGCTTTCCCATGCAGTTCGCAGGTTGACTCCACCTCATCACGTCATTCGCTTGTCCAATGGTTGCTCTTGTCACGGTAGTGCTGAGTGTTCAATGTTTCTCTGGCATCTACTCAGTCTTTATCACATCATAAACTTGATAACATGTGACCTTCTGCTACAAATAACATTCTCATCACACTAACGGGCACACAACAGGTGATAAGAAAGATAAACTGTTGTAATTTGCAACTTTTGAGACGAACAGTTCGTCAATTCTTTTTGTGCTGGTGGATTTATGAGTTGTCCAATACTTGCAATCTCATCAAAACTTCAAAGCAACTTGTGGACCATTCCGACCTCGATTGGATTCTGCAAGCAACATGCAGTCTTCGGTTTAGTGCTTTGAAGTCGACTCTTCAGAACGACAAGTCGCGATGCTGTTTCTTGGTCCCAAAATGAACTGTCAGTTTCTCCCTGGAAAGGAAGTTCACGAAACCAATGGGGCCAAAGAACTCAACGTGACTTCAACAGCATCAATGATGTTTGGCGAAGCAACTGTCTCGAGATCTGTCCGTTGAACTGTTCTCTCTGGCAACAGTTCCATCTTGGACATTCGTGCTTTTGTTTCACAATCTACCAAGGAATTCACCACTAAAGTTTTCTCAGTCATTTACATTTTCTTGCGTCTGAAACCACGTGTCAACTTCCGTGATTTCAAGACAATTGTCTGAGGCTTTTGTGTGCACGTCGCAGATTGCTGCATGCAGTGACAACTTCGTAGTTGACAGCTCAGGTGGAAACGCGCGTGAGCAAGCAATCTAGCCCCAGGTTCATTGTCCTGAGATTGACACCCGAGCGTTGTCGCTGTGCCTGGTTCTCATTCTTCTGATTCCCACATCCAGGACTCTGGTTCTTGTTGTCTGTCCAGGGCCGGGACGGAGGGGGCAGCTCTTGCATTCCACAGACGCTTTGCAGGCCGGCACGGTGTGAACTACCGTACGAGCGGCCCGTCACTGAAAAGAAAGGTGACTCAACTTCGCACACAGGTAAACTGTACAGGTTTCCATTCGGCTCCTGTAAGGCGGTAATCCTGGTGTTCCCCCCACACAGGTAGAGATGATGGTTGTGTCAGAGACAAAGAGACAGGTGAAAACGGGACGGATTGATCCACCAAAACAAAGAATTGTTTTGTCAAACAATGAATTGTTTTGTCACAAACCATTGTGCAACACAGAATCAGTTCAAGGTTGAACGAAAGCACAAATATTCTTGGAAAGGGGCAGGCCAACAGCAGAACGTTCGATTTGAAGCGTAATGTGTTTGAGAAATGAACGACATGATTTCCGGTACTTGAGCAAAACACAAACACAACACTCTAATTTTGAATGCCCATGTCACCAAAAACTATACTTGTCCTTTTTACAAAAAAATCGTGACTGTGCACCTCTGTCACCTTGTTTGTGTGCAAATGAGATTAACAGAACATCGCTCATGCAGGAAGAGCGTCGAAAAGTACTCGTACCATATGATCTTTCGTTTGCGTCGAAATGTCCAAAGCTCTGACACCGGCATTTTCTCGAATTCCCACGAGGGTCACACTTGGATCCGCAAACTGTTGCGACGCGGGACCACGCACTGTCAAGTGAGCGGAGAACAGACCAGTTCAAGGCAGAAAAAAATACGGATTGCAAGGAAGACAGAGAAGCTGCGCTCCCAAATATTTACGTCTGTGTGAAGGCTCAGTCACAAATCAACTGCGTGTGTTTGAGTGCCAACACACACGAATACTTTTGCGAAAAAAACATACACGCGAATGCACTCGGCTGAAAGCGCATGTGCACGGGAGTTTATCTTTACCAACTGGATTTGTGCAGAAAAAAAGTGTGAGGTTGAGATTCGAGGAACGCTACACATTTGCTGGGACTTCCAAACTTGTCAGAAGTGAAGACTTGTGAAACAGTGAACAGCTTCACAGGCTCGCCAAGAGCTTCAACTGGTCTTCTCGCAACCACCGCGACATTGGACGAGGAGTGCGCTGGACGTGCGAACACTGTTTGCAAGTTTCTTTGCAAACCACAGCCACAACACGGGTTGAAAACATGTTTCAAGGTTGGAAACCTGAAAATTCGTGAAGTGCGTGGAGAAGTACGCATATGTGTGTTTTGTTAACTTTTTTGAAGTTGATATGGAATGAAGAAGAAGACTGTGCCTCTGACAAGAAGAAACGGCGCTCCTTCCTGAAGGGGTTGGAGGCTCACACCAGAACTGGTGTTGTTTGCCACGTATTTGGAAGCGGAATTCGTCCAGAAGAAAACACAACTGAAAGAACAATTGTTGTGAAGTGCTGTTGGAAGTTGTGGGACACAGGAAACTCAAAAAGTGAACACAACTCAGGAATCCAACCAGAGAGTTTCAGTTTGCTCAAAATCACTTGAGCTGACTTGCATACTTGCTTCATTCAACTCAGGAGCTGTCCCGTGCTCACGATGAATTGCAAGAAAATTTTTCTTTACTTGAAGGTGAGTGTTTGTGATTGAGCGAACAGTTCCAACGTGATCACAAGGATCATGGCTTGAACTGATGCCCAATTGCTCAAACTCTACGGAGACCGAGCTGTTGCGGAATCGCCTGTGCCCGGAAGGCAACACATTTCTTCGTGAAATGTTAGGACAATTCATCCACATCTTGCGTTGTGTCACACATTGTTTCAATTTGCCTTGTGTTTGTACGTTTGTTCTTCAGGTGATATTAAGGAGGTTGTGCTGTTTTGTGGGAGCTCAATTTTTGAGCGACCTGAACAGGGCGACCGAAACAAATCACCCACAGGTAGCATCAACCACAGTATGTGTACACCTGTTTTATGGTCAAGATGAGGATCATTTGGGGATTTTTGGGCTTTTCTGGTTTAATTTGGGTTGAGAATAATGTGAGAGGAATGAAAATGTGAAGTTTGAATTTTTGGGTTATTTTTGTTGAAAAGTTCAAATTTGTAGGGGTGGAAAATTTGGGACATGCTTGGACAAATTGGTCCCTGTCTCAGATAGTATAAATATTTGGTGAAAGAAGTATATTGATGAAATGTAATATAGTATATTGGTGTTTGAATGGTAGTATTTGATTCTATATTTTCAAAAAAATTTTACAAGGTTTTTAGGTGGGGTCAAAGTTTAGGTATAAATTTGGTAGTTTAGGAAAGTGTTCAGAATAGATATTTAGCAAAGATTTCAGCAAGCTTTATGTGCAATCAGGAGAGAAGTGTCAAAATATAGATCATTTGGACAGATTTGGCTGCATTCTAAGTGTATTTATTCAAATTGATAATTTGTGCATTTGCCTGTTGGTGTTTGGGTCACTGTGTTTGGGTTCCTGTGTTTAGGTCACTGTGTTTAGGTCACTGTGTTCAAGTCACTGTGTTTCTCAAATCACGGGGAGCTCCATGGAGCTATTTTTGTCCACCAAAAGTCCACTTCGCTGACAGTTGTGATTTGATTTCCAAGTCAAATGAACAGGAATACCATGAAGCTGGCGTAACGTGCTTGCACACGATGAATTCGAAGCTTGTTCGGCTGGGGAATGCAGCCACAGTTTGGGGAAAATGATACAGCTGATTCCCCTTGCTGCAGATAGAGCCCAGGAAAGATCTGCAAGTTTGCTGTAAAGGGAACAGTATTTTTTGAGATTCTTCGTGAATTTGCTTCGCAGTGGAATCCGTAGCCTCGTACCACCTCCTGTTTGTCAGGCTTTTCGTCAAAGTTTGGAAGTTTGGCACAAAATCTGCAAGTTCCATGTCAGGCCAAGTGCTGACGGGAAAATTGGCGTGTGTGTCTATGCCAGCTGTTCTTGTTAGAGAAATATATCTGAACCTCGCATTTGATGATTTTAATGTGGGAGATGTGGGTTGAATTTTCCCCAAAGGTGTAGGCACGTGCCCAATGTTCGTCGTGGTGTTGTGTATATAATTTGCACCCAAATGTTTGCACAACAGCAGCTTGGCGAACAATACCCGAAAAGAAACTCAACACAAACAATTGTAAAAACGCTTCAAGTGAGATCGTACTTTGCTCTGACTTCAAACAAAAACACGGCACAACGAAAAGTGTGCCTGAGAAAAGTTTTGCTGTTTTCCTCGCAGTTGACATTTGACAATTGCGTGCTTTGCAAATGGATATGGAAAAGGTTCACGCCCACACTGAAGTCTTCTCTTTCAAGGTCCCCTTGTCAACTTCATATGAAAGGTCTTATCTGTCGTTTTCAGTGCTTTGCTAATTACGAGTGTTGAGCTTCGGGAACGTTCCGATGCATGGGAGTTCCAGGTGGCGACCTGCTTTTGTCCGTGCAGTTTTCCTTGTCGACTGCAGAACAAAATCTGTGTTCGTGGCTCTCGGGACGACCACACACACACACACACACACACACACACACACACACGACCACACACACACACACACACACACACACACACACACACACACACACACACTCCTTTTGCCCGAATTTTGGTACAAACAACAGCTCTGCAGAACTTTGAGTTCGTACGAGGGGAATTTCACTCCTGGCCAGTTTTTTCCGCAAGAAGACGACTTTTTTCTGCCGGAATTTTATGAAACTTTTTGGAGAGACACAAGGCAATAACATGCAAGCAACCAATGCAGAAAAATTGCAAAAATCCATGCAGAACAGTCAATAAAATTGCAACAAAAGTGGAGCGATGTCTGGTTTCTTGTGGTTGCGGCTAATCACTGTCACTGTCCGAGCTTGTTTGTTGGGGAAGGTCTTCCGGATCATACTGGTGATTTCCTCCCTCAAAGAACTCGCCTTGAGCTTGGACACATTTACTCCAGCGCACAGGCATGTCATAAATTGCAGCCTCAAACTCCTCCCGAGGTGTGCGACACAAGAGAGACCGAATTTCTTGTTGGAGCGCTTGAATGTTGGCCATCCTTCGCCCTCTGAGCTTCTTCTTGAGGGAGGGGAATGCCCAAAAGTCACAAGGCATGAGGTCGGGACTATAGGCAGGATGGCTCAAGAGGTCCACATCATTTTCACCATAAAAAGCAAGGGCTGGCACTGCCACATGGGCCGGCGCATTGTCGAGATGCAGTCTGAAGTCGCGGTCAGTTGTTCCATTGAATCCATTCTTCCACATGATGGGGCGTTTCCTCCTCACACTGTCCTTGAACCTCTTCATGATTTCCAACCAGTAGTCCGTTGTGACTGTCATTCTAGGTGGCACAAACTCAAGGTGGATGACGCCCAAAGTGTCAAAAAAGAGGACAAGCATTGTCTTCCAAGTGGAGCATGACCGGAGTGCTTTCTGAGGCCTCAAAGACCCTTTCTGCAACCACTGGCTTGATCCCTGTTTTGTCTCTGGTTCAAACAATGAAAACCAAGATTTGTCTGTCGTGATGACCTTCTCCATTAGGGTGTTGTCTTGTCAGAACTCAGCCAGATTTTGCTCACAAAGCCGGACCCAATGTGCCTTTTGTTCATCTGTGAGCAACCTTGGAACGAATTTAGCACTGATCTTGGTCATCTTCATGTCCTTCTTGAGGAGTCTGTGCACACTTGTCCTTGACAATCCAGTGGCAGTACTCAACTCGTCAATGGTCATCCTACTGTTTTGATTCAGCAGTCTTTGCACCTCATTCCGATGTTGGAGGCGTCGGCATGGGCATCCTGGGCGTTTCTTGTCTGTGCTTGGGGTCTCCAAAGTCCCTGCTCGAAATCGGTTGAACCACTCTCGCACCTGGGTGCGTCCAAAGGCATGCCTGCCAAACACTTCCTGAAGAGATCTCCATATCTGAACAACTGATTTGCCACTTCTCTGCAAGAACTTGATCGTGGCCCTTTGCTCCAGGCATCAGGCAAGAGGAGTCATTGCCATGAGAGCAAAAAACAGAAGAAACATTGCAGACAACATGGTGCCCTTGCAGCGCTCAATGCCGATGCGTCGCAATGTTGTGTGAACGCCAATTTGGCTGTCTGTACTCAGCAAGGTCACGCACACAGTGCAAACATTGCCTGGCATGCAGGAAACATGTCAGTCTTCGATCGAGAAAAGTCTCACAAGAAACCGACCATTTGGTCGTTCGGAAAACAAAGAAAAACCGGCCAGGAGTGAAATTCCCCTCGTAACTATTGTTGAGCAAAGTTTGTTTCTTGAGCTGGTTCAAGACCCGCTTCAAGAAAAGACAGCTGCGTGCACGAAGATGTTTGTCTGCACGGGTCTCAATTTCCATCTCATCCTGAAAATAAACTGGAAAGTTTTAACGAAGTCCTTTCTTGGCAGGTTGCTGTCATCGTGGCATTTAAATTTCACGCAAAACAAGTGTTTCTGAGACATGTCGTGCCCGTGAGCTGAATGCTTCTGAGTGGGCGCGGGCGGTGAGTAATTGTGCCCCTTCAAGTCCTGACGCCTCTTCCTGGGGAGACTTCGGCGCGCAGTCAAATTCCGGATCATCAAGGCTGCTGCTCAAAACTTTTGGGTTGAGTATCCACAAAAACAAACCCGAAAACAAAACGTGCAGGACATCCATGGAGACTTTCAGCAAAAACTGGAATCTGAACGTGGCCAATGACATTTCTATGAGTGGCAGCAGCTTTCAAAGTTGAGAGATCGCCAACGCTGCAAGGACAAGTTCCTTTGGGAAGGAACAGGCAGGCTGTCTGGAGGTCAAGGGCTTTCTGTTTAGCCAACAGAACTGCAGCAATTGTCTCTAACTATCTCCCTGGAGTATCTCAAGGCCCACTCCATTTGCGGGCTCTTTTGCTCTGCCAGATGTGCTGCACACATTGCATCAAATGTCCATTCTTTTTTATCGTTGTTTTTTGCTACAAATGTTTTCCAGAAAACAATTCATAAAAAAATTGGCATGTGTTTTGAAACAAAACTCCTTTCAAGACATATTCACACACACACACACACACACACACACACGCACACACACACTTTCTGCCCAAAGTCTTTGGTCATATCTCCATTATGCACAACACAGGTCTCTTCTGTCTTTTGCGTGCTCCAGAGGGCTGAGGTGCGCCCTGCTTTTTTGCACAATAGTGCATGGATGCGCTCCAAACGCCAAACAATCTTTAGACTTCCTTGAGCTCCTCAAAGCAAGACAGGAATCAGTGACTCAGTATATGTGCGGTGACTCCTTGTTTTATCGCTGACACGGCCTGTGTCTTCTGCTCCCAACATGAAAAGCTTGAAACCAGGGCCATAAAATAGGTATGTACCCACCGTGTTCGTCCGTTTCTCCTTTCGGACCAGTACTCACCAAAAAGGTGAGCACAGTGCTCCGATCCCGAGCCTGACTGGGTGTCTGTAGAAAACGGTGGAGCGGGCACAACAGTTTCTTTCATGTGCCTCTTATCAGAGCACAAATGTTCAAAAACGGTTGAAAACAAAGGTGGGGACTTAGCCTGTCAGCGAACTAAGAGTGTACTTGGAGTGGTCACACAAATAGAAACGCGACCTCTGAAGAAGCACCTTTGTGTTTGTTTTGCATTTTGCGTGGGCTGCTTGTCGCCTTCAATCCGGACATTGAAGACAACACGGAAAAGAGAGAAGGCAAAGGATCAATAAATCCTGGAGGAAGCAATTAGAAAACAGAGACAGGAAATTGGGTGCCGCCCCCAGATTGTGCCAACATGCGTATTTATACTCACAGTCACCGAAGCTCTCTTGGTGCACGCAGCAAAAACAAACACGGGTCTTCTGAATTTTGGATGAAATCCGGACACTCCTGATCAAGAATAAACACCGCACACGGAGACTTCAAAGCTGTGTTTTGCTGCTCAACTGAGACCCCACTTGATGTTTGTCTTTTCAGAACGTACTTCTCTTCCTGGTGCTGTTTGTGATGTCCATCGACGCGAAGCCTCTGTGGTTCCTGGAGCAGGCGAACCCAGGTGGGTTCAGACACAAACGCGATTCAAAAAAGCCGTCAATAGTTCAAAATAGACCTGCTAGTCATGCTATCTCAGACTCCCCATTCAAGTTTGTCTTGGCGAAACCGGTGTCGTGTGCAGAAACATGAAATTCTCTTCACTTCCTTTCAGATGGAACACCGATTCGCCAGATTCAAGAAGTAGAGGACAACTGTGAGGTTGACAGAACCATGTACGCCTGCTTCACAACGTCAGGTCAAGCGATTCTGCCGTGTCCCAGTGACGCCAGACTTCGTCCCCACACCGTGTCCAGAGTGACCCGACTGATCAAGGTGAAGCTGCTGGACGAAGTATGACCCCAGTCAGCAGGAGCCCAGCAAGCAACCCGCATTTGATTCGGACAGAGGGAGACATGAAACCACGTCGAAAGTTTTGTTTTTCATGGCGCAAACATATTGCTTGCGACCAAACTTTTGTGGCAAGGCTGTCATTTTTTTCCGGCGGTTGGTAGAACACATTCGTTGTACATAGACAGTTGCATGTATTTTTTGACAATCCGAACTGTTTCATCCTGCTCACCGTGGATCTGTTCCTGCGTTGGTGTCCGTTTGTAGATTTGCATTTGTCCACAGTCCACCAAAATATTTCATGAGACGCGATTGCTCAGATGTTCGGACTTTTCTTGTGGCACAAGAATAATTTTGACAAAGTGCACAAACGTGCGGCAGCTTCCCTGGAATTCAATGAATTCCTCTCGCACACGTTGGAAGTGTTGGACGCAGAACAAAAGTTGTGGAATCTCATTCGACGGTTTCCGTGTCAAAATCAGTGTGACTTTCCATTTTGATTCTTTCTATACTTGTCAATATTCAAGCAATTCCGATATTCGTCGCGAAAAACATATCTTTCAAGAACTGTCAAGTCCCCAGTGGATCAAAAAGCTTGACTTGCATTGATACAAATGCAAAGACAAAAGTTGCCCAACAACTGTGTTGGTTCAATTATTCATGTTTCCTCCACGAAGTTTGTCCGATAATTGGCGAACACAAACCCGGTGTAAGCTGCGCGTATTTTGCCCAGACGTCATGTGGATATGATACGTACCGTATTTCTGTCTGACCGTACTCGGCTGGGCTTCAAAAAATGTTCTCATGAGCACGAGCACATTATACCTCTCTTAAAAATACCTCTGTGAGTGAAAATACCTCCGTGGGTTGAATTTCAGTGTGGATGGGTGTAAAAACGGATTGTCGTGACAAGAAGGTCCCCCATGCAGGTGGGGGACACAGGGGCGTGACCTGGTCAGACTGTTGAAACTTGCAAGGATGGGAGGCTGTGAATTCCACCTTCCAGCTTCGATATAATTACCAGGTGAAACCTGAACCGTTTGTCCGATGGCGCATTATGCTTGGGTGAGGGTGGGGGTCTTGCTGCAGCGTACCGCCAGATCCGAGACACGCAACGAAAGCTTTGTCAAAGTGGTGAGAAATTTGATTGACAAATGTCAGATGAATCTGAGGAGGAGCTCAGATGGTTCTGTTGCAGCAATGTGTGTTCTAGTCAGAACTTCAAAAAGCAGCTGGAAGATTTTTGTTAGTGCAAATTTTGTTACCAACGTGGCGACCAGTCGTTGTTTGTCCTGAAAATCTCAAAATATCATTTTCTAACGGCGGCTGCGTCCTTTGTATGACAATTGGTGATAGAAGTGTTTTGCCCATTCTTTCTGCAAATGTTGAACTTTGGGCTCCGACCAAGCGGTAGTGAGATAGCCGCGTTGTCAATTTATTCCGCAAAACTGCTGGTCCGTGTCTTGACAAGCGGGGGAACCGCCGTGCCTGAAGGGGCAAAGAAATGTTCATTGAGCTTTTGTTTTCAATTGTGTAATGTCATGTCATGTGTCATGTTCATCTGCACATTTTTGACAACAAACATCTCAACACACGGTGTAGATACGTTGGAATGACAAATTGTTTGGTTGTGTACAGCGTTGAAACATATTTTGTGAATGTGTAAGAAAGCAAATAAAGAAATTGCTTTGGACTTCACTGAGTAAATTCTTTTGCCTCTTGAAACATTCATCATCAACTCTGGTCGTCAGATCCACACGCAAAGAAGGAAAAAGCGTGTTTTCAGGGTTGTACTGAGTACTCGCTGCAAACGTCAGAAAGCAAGCAGCCGCCAAGGCACGCACGTGGTGGATCGCGGTGTGTGCACTGCTGGAATTTTGAATGTACAGCTCAGATCTGCATCAACTAGAAATGCAGAAATTGTTTTGCTTGAATTCTTGTGTACAAACAAAACTCACAAATCAAAAATAGCTGGGCCTGCACAAATGCAAAGAATTTTCGTTCAAAAGCCCGCGCTCACGTGACTTTTCAATTGTCTCTTGTGGATGACGTGTTGTTTAGTCGCTTCCTTCTGGGCTTCCTTAACAACCGTGTGTCTTTCTTGAAATATTCAGGCCGAGTTCGCTGTATTTGTCAAACTTCTGTGCGAATTTAAATAGCAACAGGTTTGGACTACGATATTTGTATCAGAGTTAGTTCATTTGTGTGTGATATTTGTATCTCATGTGTAAATATCGTATTATCGCCCATGTTGAGAATCAAGTCCATTCCTGTAGAAACAGAAATTTCGTTATGTTTCTGTCACAAAGGTTGACCAAGACCCTGTCAACCTCGTGTTTCATTAGGTAGACTGCAATTTGATCAGCCGATCCACTCACTGTTCTGTTGTTGTGGAGGATGGCGGATCCCCGGACGGACCACATCGATTTTGACGTTCTTGAACGCGAGCTGCACGCAGCCGTTGAAGCGGACGCTCGCTACTGGCGTGAAAACGACGCCAAGTTTCGAGCTGTGGAACAAAAAGTGGCGACGTACGAAGAATTCAAGTAGGTCAAAAGACAAAGTCTTTAAGGAACAGACTGGATGCAGTTTCGACGGAGCTTTGCTGTTTCCAACGGCGATCGCAGTCGTGAGCCTTGGCGATGGGTGTTGCCAATGGCACGCGTGTCGACGGGCTTTTTTTTGGTACAGTTGGAGCGTACAACCTTGGTGCCACAAAATCAGAATGACTGTGTTTTTAACAGGGACATTGTGGCAGCTGCACACTTACAACCTCTGGAGAAGAAAGACCACATCCAAGACAAGTTCACTCAACCCTGGAACGTGTTGGCCTCCAAACAGGCTCCGAATGAGACGAGCGGAAAGGCGGTGGAGCCAAAGACAAATGTAAATGCAACTGTGTTTGAACTGAATTGTGCTACAGCTGTCTGGTGGTACTGGAAGCACGTAGTTTTGTCTTTGATCGACTGAAGGGCAACCTCATCCAAACTCGGTTGTTTCTTTCAGCGGTGTTCCGAATCCAAACTTCCTGCCAATGGAATTGAGTTTTCGCGCGACTGGCGACGTTTGTGCGAAAGTCCGCGTGAGAAGTACGAATACCTGACGAGGCTCGCCACGCTCGACAACCACCTGGCGCGTATTTTCAAACCGGAAATCAGTCACGGGCTTCTGGGGGACTTCCTCTGCTCACTTCAGTCGGAGTTCAAGCCAGACGCGGACTCAGCCACGAGCGTTGTTTCTGTGTTGGAACAGTTGAGTTCTGCTGGACGCTTCGACCTCAGTCTGACTTTTTTGAGTTCTCAGGAAGCTGAGGCTGGAAGACAGTTGTTCGAGAAACTTGGAAAAGTGCTGAGTGAACACGGTGAAAGTTCTGGGGATGCAGAAAAACTGGAAACATTGAGAAAGAGATACAAACTGGAGGCATCTTGATGCTACGTGGATTTTTTCGCTGAGTGTGGAAACGCTTGTATTTTCCAGTCTATCGTTTCTGTTGAAAGGTCTCTTTTCAGCGTGCAAAATAAATAAATCAATAAATGAACAAATGGACAAGACATTCGGATTTTCCTTGTTTTGGTGGTCTTTGAAAACGAATGCTTCTTGTGCTGCAAAATGTAAAACCAACCAGACAACAAGCAGCTTCAAGTTTCTCTCATCTCACCCTCTGTCATGACGTGTATTTCTTCGGCAAATCGAAACAACCAGATACAGAAGTAGACCTCTAAAAGCTACCGCAGTTTATTTTTTCCACAACAATGTACAAAAATGTTGGGACAAGAATTTTGGGCACTTGATGCACTTGACGCTTGCACGCTTCATCATGACCTGCAGATGTTCCTTGGGAAAAATGCTGAATTTTTGCAAACAGGCAACTTTGAATTTCCCATCAAATTTGCAATTTCGATCGGCCAGAAGAGATCTGTGCATTTTCTTTTTGATTCTGGAATTTTGCATAGCGGCAACACAGACAGTTGCACGAACAACTTCAATGATGTGAAGTTTGAAATGCAATTTCAAGCAAAATTACACCCACTGGGAAGCAGTTGTACAAATCTTTGGAGAATCAAGAACACCAACCGGTGTAAAAACACGCACCTGGCCTGAGCGGCGGACATCTTGGGCACTGTGAAGAACAGTAGAGCTCTGGAAGTTACTCTTCATGGGGTTGGGGGTCATCCAGATTGTTCTGTGGAGGTGCACTGTTTGCTCTAAATTTTTTGTTTTTGGACCTCAAATATATATTTTCAGGATTGCCCGTTTCGAAAACGCATTTTTTTGTGTGACGCCCGCACTAAATCACGAAATTTCATATGAAAATGTCCTGGGGCCACCCAGGAATATTTCTTGTGACATCCCGACAAGATATTTCTCCTGCAGGGAGGTGGGTGTGGTCTTCACGCCAGGGGTAAACACAAGACACCAACTGCCCACAGGCCCGGCGCGTGCAAAAATTAAAGCAACAAGAAAGTTTTCACATCTTTCAAGACAAAAACAAAGTACCGGTAGACCTGCAGAAAGTTCACAAGGCAAGTTATGTTTTTCAAATTGAAACAAGACTCGGACAAGTTCACCCACCCGTCAACATAAACAACAATACTCCCGTTACCCGCAAAAGAGGCTGTCCACCAAGCAACCATCACGCCTTGTCAGGCACGAGGAAAAAACATTTTTCGTGGGCACGCCTCGCAAACGAAATGAACAGACGATTTCCGGAACAAGACTGAATCCAAGTTGAATCACTTGTTTCTGCATCAAAAAGTTGAAATTAAATCCCAACTTGATCGCAAAGATTGACATCCACAGCGTTATAAAAATCGGATCACTAAACATTTAGTGGACACAAAACACGACGACAGTACATTCAGACATCGACAAACTTTCGAAAAACATTCTCCTCCCCTGTTTGTCTTGCGACATGTCTGACATTTGAACAGGCCTGACTAAACCTGACCTGAGGTGACGAGGTGACAGAACCACCACAGCCTTCAAAGTTCTGCTGTTTCAAAAACGAAAGTGAGCGGGGTACTTGGGAACTTGAGATGGTCACATCTCAACACTTAACATTCAGCATCATGGAATCTTAAAAACTGCACAAAAAAAAAAAAAAACAAAAACAACTCACACCAATGTCTGATATCTAGATAAAACGCATGTATATGTACAAATTGAATACAAGTATACTTCTGCAACTGTGTGACTATTTCACCTCCGTACTTTGTAATGAAGTACAAGGTGGTGCTTCACGTAAAAAAATCCAAGGACGTCAGAACAGAGAGGGTTTTTGTTTGGATGTTGTGTTTCTTTGCCCTTCCATGGAAGGTACATTTGGTCCAGTGGTTGTGCGATATTCACAAGTGAAAAAGTGACCTTTTTGAAGCTGCTCTCAAAAAAACCTTCCAGAATTTTGTTCACGTTGCTATGACTTTGGTAATTTGCCCCTGCTTCCGACGCCAACACGAAAGAGCGTCACACTTTCCGAGACAACACTTACTAAATCAAGGAAAAAGATGCAGACATTGAAATTTGATTTCCCAGCAATTTCACAAAAGCCCACATTCTGGGCGACACAATTTTGTGTATTATAGCGCCATTCTTGTTGCATCGGCTGACCAACTTGCGAAATGGATTGGTGTCAGAATATCGTCACGCGCGCTTGTGACTCAACAAAAGCACATGGAAATTTTTTGAAAGTTTTCACCGTTTCTGCGCACACGGACACTTGTTTGCTTGTCTTCGACTTTCCAATTTCCAGCTCAGATGGCAAACGCTTCGGCTGAAAAAATTCCAAAAAGCAAGCGTGAAAATCAGACAAGAACGTTGCCCCTGGAAAGGCCGCGATTTCAGGATGAGTGGACCTCATTGGGGACCTGGCCTGGTGCTACCAGCCTTTCTTAGGGGGTCAGGCAACAGCATAAACTCAGGTCCAGGGTGACCACCCAATCTCGGGTGGGTGGGGGGTGGCAGGCAGCAGCACCACAGGTCGAGGGTAGGACCTGATCTGGTGCTACCAGCCGACCAAAGGGCAGTCTGGCAATAACACCAACTCCGGTCCCAGGTGGGACCAACCTGGTACCACCAACCCACCTGCATGGATGTGTGCAGCAGTCAGGTCCTCCAGGGGTGGGACTTGACTTGGTTGCTGCCAGCCTGCCCAGAGGGGGTCCAGCAGTAGCACCAAATCAGGTCCTCGGTGAGACCTGACCTGGACTCATCAACACCTGGACCCTTTACCCGCCCCAATTCACAGACACACTTACAGGTGTGATTGCACTTGGCCTGCAGCCTACGAAAACTGCGGGCTTGAAAATTCTCAATTTCTGCGAGATTCACACAGACAAACACACACTGTCCAACTCAACTCACTCACTCACTCACTCACTCACTCACTCACTCACTCACTCACTCACTCACTCACTCACACGCACACACACACAACAAACTCACCTTTCTTGACCTTGTTGCTGTCCCTGGAAAGAAAGACAAACGATTTATGTGAAGGAAAGGCAAACACCAGATTGGGTCAAAGAAATATGCATCGACCACACCACTAGGAAGACACTTGAATATCTAATGTTGCACTGCACTGTCTTCAAACAAGACCAATACAGCACGAAGCAACATGTGTCGTACTTGAATGACGTTTTGATGACAGTGTTAAACGCGGTGATGGCTGGGTTCTTGCCGTAGGCCGCACAGTACTCGCGGAACACACCGCAGTAGTAATCCATCCACTCTTCGTGCGAGATCTGCTCAATAGAAGCAACGACCGAGAAGTCAATCATCACCAAGTGACCAACATTATCGAGTGGTAAGAATTCACTCTTGTGGTGAATGTCCATTCACACACACTGGGGGAAGGGAGACAACCCTTGATGTCAACATTGTGCTCACGAAATGGGTGTGATGCAAAAGGCTTCTTCACTCACGCAGGGGAATTGGGAAGATATGTCACCCTTAATTGGACAAAAAGGTTGTTGCCCCGTGCACAAGGCACAAGTTTCCCAAACGTGCGAGAAAACTGTGTACTGACCCGGTTGTCCTTCTCGTTCGGGTCGCCATTGAGGAAGTCGGGCTCAAAGCCGTTGATGAACTCAGCAAACGCCTCTTCTTTTGTCTTCTTGCCGTTCTTCACGTCTGGGTGGTGGTCCACGTTGTACACGCCCACGAGATCCCTGACAGGTGCAGAAAAGGTAGTTTGTGTTTCTCTTGGGCACGCTTCTTGAAGAGAGATCTTCTGACTCATCGTTGAAAAACAAATTGCAGGGGTCGTAGCGGCCCTTCGGCCGAATAATTCACAAATAATGCGGCATTTTGTCAAAAATAATTCAAAATAATGCAGACTTCTATTTACACATTTGTGTCCTTGTATCC
>JAAUXT010061378.1_pt1 | contig 16496 bp, 14 predicted proteins | sample 7278171 | NCBI WGS metagenome assembly JAAUXT01 (sample SAMN14350112, study PRJNA611818) | marine sediment metagenome | isolation source: surface marine sediment (1.8m) | place: French Polynesia: Moorea | collected 2018-08 | reverse complement strand
TACCGGCATGAGTGGCCGGGACCGTCGGCCGCAGGGATAGCGGCCGTCGAGCCTACAGGGAGGTATTCACGGCGTGTCCCGGCGGCTCGTGCCGGTACGGCCCCCACCGCGTATGCTTAACCGGGTCACGGATGCGGGGGACCCGGGGATGCCCCTGGGCGTCGCTGGTCCTGCCGTGGCCCGCCCAGGCGTGCTCTGAAGATCCTCCAGGCCCCGGATATACTGGGACGTGGGCGGCCCGGTCCCTCGCGCCGAGCTGCGCCACAACCAAGCCAAGAGGAGCGCAGCATTGCGGACTGACCCCGCCGGCTCACAGCGATGAAACGCGTGTACAGCTCACCCGTGACCCTGATGGTGGGTCATCTGAGGAATATTCTGGAAGCCGAAGGCATCCGCTGCTTCGTCAAGAACGAGTTCCTGGCGGGTGGTGCGGGCGAGCTTCCCCCCACGGAGTGTTGGCCCGAGTTGTGGGTGGAGCGAGCCATCGACCACAAGCGAGCGGAGCAACTGGTTCAGGAAGCCCTGCAGGCCGGGGCGCTCGAGGACAGCACGTGGACCTGTGCCGAATGCGGCGAAGTGCTGCAGCCGCAGTTCACGGCCTGCTGGAAGTGTGGTTCCCTTCGCCCGGCGCCGGACGACTGAAAGTTGTCAGGAAAAGCCGTTGAGAGCCCGACGCTGACGATTGACGCCGTAAACGGAAACCGTCCGAGCTTACGCCAGTCCCCCCCCCCCCGCGCCGCAACGTCCGCGCGTCTCCCGGCCAATGCGGTTGGTTCACCGCAGGTTAATCGCCCACGCATGGACGGCTATCCTCACTCGAACACCAGGGCTTCGCCGGGGCTGTAGTTGAAAGTGATCTCCTCGCCCGAGCGAATCCGCCTGATGGCGTACAGATCGTAGCCATCGAACTCGGCGTTCGGCTTGACCGCGTGATTCAGATAACGGAGCAGATTCATGCCCCGCCGTCCTTCCAGCACGGAGCCGTCGTCATCCTGGATCCACAAAACATACTTGCCGTTGCGCTTCGCCAGCGGTCCTTCGTAGGTGCCGATGTGCGTTCCCCGCCCGATGGGCCTGCGCGCGAATAGACCTCGCCCATGTATCGGCGACGGGGCAACGTAGACCATTGTCTTGAGTTCCATTCAGGGCTTCCCGCTTCGATGAAAGCTGGCCGCAGCGGTGGCGGCGAGCGGTAAGTTACCAGACCACGAGAACCGCTGCCATACGCGCGCTGTCGTGCCTAGGACTCACCTCGTTCGACACGCAGCTTCTCCACTGAGCGGTCCGTGGCCTCCTCCACGGTAAAGCGGTAACCCTGCTCGGAGATGAACTCGCCTTGCTTCGGTATCCGCCGCAGGCGGGCCGTGACGAAGCCCCCTATGGTATGAAAGTCGGTGGCCGGCAGATTTGTCCCGAGCACTTCGTTGACCTCGGAGATGGGCAACCGGGAATCCATCAGGTAAACCTCCTCGTCCAGCGTCTCGAAAATCCGTTTGCGCCGGGGCAGATACTCCTCGAAGTCGTAGCCCACGTCGATCTCGCCCACGACTTCCTCGAGGACATCCTCCATGGTGATCATTCCCACCGCGGAGCCAAACTCATCCACCACTATCGCCATATGGTCGTCACGCTGGCGGAGCGTGGGCAGCAGTTCGTCGATGGTCTGATACGGGGAGACATACAGCGCCGGCTTCATCAGCTCCGGCAACCCTTTCTTGGGCAAATCGGCATCCATCAAATCCCATGTGGTCAACGTGACGACGCCGATGACATTGCTGGTGTTGCCCACATACACGGGCAGACGATTGTAGCCCCGGCGCCGCACCAGCATGACGGCCGCCTTGGTGCTGCGGTCTCGACTGATGGCCGTCATCTCCGCCACCGGAATCATCGCTTCGCCCACCGTGGTCTCGGCGAAGCGGATGACCCGCCGGATGCGGCCGCGGTCGAAGGCGTTTACATCCGAGGTTCGTTCCGCCATCTCGACGACGGCGCGAATCTGCTCGCGGGTGATGAACACATTCTGCTCCGTCCTGCCACCGCCGGCGAGACGTGCGGCCAAACGGGCCACGCGCGAGAAAACGAAGATAACGGGGTAGAAGAGAATGGAGAAGAAGCGCAACGGATAGACGACCACCGGCGCGATTCGGTCGGACTCCTGCTGGTACACGCTCTTCGGCACGATCTCACCGAGAATCAGAAACACCGGCGTGAAGACCAGAAAAGCGTACAGGTCGCCCATCGGTCCAAACGCCCTGATCATCAGCATGGTGCCAACGGTAGTGAGCGCCACGGTGGAAATGTTGGTGCCCACCAGCGTGGTCCCGAGCAGCACGTCTGGCGTCTTGAACAGCTTCAGAACGAGCAGCGCGCCTTTGCCGCCTTGATTCGCCTGATGATGGAGCTTGAGCTTGTCCGAGTTCACCAGCGCTATCTCCGAGCCCGAGAAGAACCCCTTCAGAATCAGCAGCACCAGCAGGGAGAGCAGGATGAGCAATAAGTCGAGCATCTGGCCGTCCCTCAGGTATTCCTCTTCCGCCCCGATACTGCTGCACCCGGGGTCTTGGTGCCCTGCCCCTCGCCCCGCGACACGCTGGCCCCGGGCGCCTGCTCGCCGCCGCCGACATCCTCGCTGGTCGACGCCTGCGCGGCGACACCGGCCTCCTCGAGCGGCAGCTCTGAGCTAGCCTCCTCCGCGGCCTCTTCCAGCGCCGCCCCTCTGGCGACCCGCACCCGCTCGATTCGGTGAGCCTCCATCTCCAGCACGGTCATGACGATACCCTCTACCGTCACCTGGTCAGCCACCCTCGGAAGACGGTCCAGATGACGGAAAGCCACGCCACCGATGGTGGTCATCCGGGGGTCCTCGATGCCGAAATTGGTCAGATTATTGAAGTCCGTGAGTTTCATGTCTCCCGGCACTTCGTAATAGTTCTCGTCGCGCTCGCGGTAGTGCTCCGCACCCCGTACCTCCCCGGAAATCTGGCCGAAGATGAATGTTAAGACGTCCTTCATGGTGACGAAGCCCTCGACTCCGCCGAACTCGTTCAGGACGGCTGCCGCTCGGGCATTGTTGGCCTGGAAGAAATCGAACATTTCATCCACCTGCTTGGTGAGCGGCACCACCACCGGCGGATGCATAATGTCCTCCGGCGTGAGTCCGGCCAAATCCACCTTGTCGAGAACCAGCCTCATGATGTCCTCGGCATGCAGGAATCCCACCAGATTGTCCCGTGTCCCGCGGTATACGGGAACCCGCGGATGACGCACAGCCCGAAACCGCTCCACCATCTCCGGGACGCTGAGCTCCACGGTGAGAAAGCTGGTGCGGGTCCGCGGAGTCATAATCTCCACCACCTCGGTCTCGCCGGCCTCCAGGAGATTGTGAATCAGCGCCCGCTCCGTCGCGTTGAGCTCCCCTTCCCGCGCCACCTCTTCCACGAGGGAACGGAACTCGTCCACCTGCAGGATATTCTCGGCCGCCTTGCGCTCACCGACGATCCAAGTCGTGACGCGATCGGCGATACCACGAATCGCCCAGCGCAGGGGACTGACGAAGCGGACCCACCAGAACATGGGACCCGCGACTATCCCCGCGCTTATGCGCACCGGGTTGGATACAGCGATCGTCTTCGGCGTCACCTCCCCGAAAAGGAGGATGAGCGGCACCATGACCAGCAGGTTAATCCAGCCTGCCTGATCCGTGCCGTAGAGGATGACCAGAATGCCGGTCATGTTGGCGGCGGCAGCAATGTTGACCAGTTCGTTGCCGGACAGAATGGATATGATCAGGCGCCTGGGTTGGTCAAGCAGCGCGTGCAGCGTCTCGGAGTGCCGGTGCCTTTCCCGGCGCAGCTTCTGCAGATCCAGTCGCGACAGTGAGAACAGAGCGGTCTCGGAGCCGGAGAAGAACGCAGACCCCGCAAACAGCAGCGCCTGGAGTGACAGGCGGGCAATCATGTCCGGCTCCGCAAGTCTGGAGGTGTCGAAGGCGAGGAAGTCCTTCACTTCGCTCCAGTACATCAAGAGCTGGCTGAGCAGGCTGGCTTCCACCTGACGATTTCTCCCCGAAATGCTGGCACCGACCCGGGGGGGCGCTTAGGAAAGTGATGCGGGCAACGCCCGAGTTCCTATTCTAAGACCCCTCCCGCGCACATTCCCACTTTCGGCGCGGGCCGGTCGCCCGCAGGACCGAAGGCGACTGCCACGCGCCAGCGCCATGGGACGCCACCTTTCGCCCCGGCGGCGTAGGCCAGAACAGTGCACTGCCTCCCGATAGTGTTAACATCAAAGAGTGAGCTACGGGTTAGCTCACGCTCGCCAAACCTGCGCACGATGAGGTGAACGACATGGCCAACACGATGCAGCCACCGCCCGGGGCGGGCACCCTTTCGCCAGAAGGTGGCACAAAAGATTCTCTCCAGGTGGTTCGCCCTTACTCCGAGGCCGAAATCGGCTCCGCGCCGGAGGGGGCCGCGGAGACACCGGCGCCCGCCGAATCGCCCTTCGACCTTAACGCTGCCGAGCTTTACCTGAACCGCGAGCTCACCTGGTTGAGCTTCAACCGCCGAGTCCTGAACGAGGCACGGGACGAACGCACGCCACTGCTGGAGCGGGTGAAGTTTCTCGCCATCGTCAGCGGCAACCTCGATGAATTCTTTATGAAACGACTGGGTGGCCTGAAGCAGCAGGTGGCTGCCGGTGTTCACAAGACGACTGTGGATGGTCGTACCGCCCAGCAGCAGATTGCCGCTTGTCACGAGGAGATCAGAAACATCCAGCAGGAGCAGGAATCCATCTATCGGGAGCTGCTGGGGCTGTTGGACGCGGAAGGCATCCGACTGGTGCGCTATCAGGACCTGGAGACGGCGCAGCAGGCTGCGCTGCGGCAGCATTTCTTCGACACCATCTTCCCGGTGGTCACTCCGCTGGCCATGGATCCCGGTCACCCGTTTCCGTTTATTTCCAATCTAGCGCTTAACCTGTTGGTCACACTGCGTTTCCCGGGCGGCACGAACTGGCACATGGCGCGAGTGAAAGTACCGGTCAGCAAGGAGGTGACTCCCCGATTCCTGCAGGTAGGCCATGAAAACACTTTCGTGACCCTGGATGACGTGATGGCCAACAACCTGGACCTGCTGTTCCCGGGCATGGAGATTGAGTCCTGCGAGTTCTTCCGGGTCACCCGCAACGCCAACGTAGAGCTGGACGAGGAGGAGGCTGACGACCTGCTGGAGATGATAGAGACGGAGCTCAGAGAGCGCCATTTTGCGCCGATGGTGCGCTTGGATGTGGGCGCCGGAATGAACCCGACTCACCGGGGCATGCTGGCAGCGGAGCTCGGTCTGGACGAAGATTCCGACGTCTTCGAAGTGACGGGCATGATGGGCATGCGCGACCTTTTCGAAATCGCGTTTCTCGACATTCCGGACCTGCACGACGAGCCCCACCACCCGGTTGACCACCCTCGCCTGACGACCGACCGGAATATCTTCCACATCATCAGGGAGGGAGGCCCGGTGCTGCTGCAGCACCCATACGAGTCCTTCAGCACCTCGGTGGAACGCTTCCTGCGCGCGGCCAGCCGCGACCCGAAGGTGCTGGCCATCAAGATGACCCTCTACCGCACTTCCGCGGAGGGAAAAATCATAGAGTCGTTGATCAAGGCGGCACGCAACGGCAAACAGGTCGCCGTCCTGGTGGAGCTCAAGGCACGCTTCGACGAGGCAGCCAACATACGCTGGGCACGCCGTCTCGAGCAGGCGGGGATCCACGTCACCTACGGAGTCGTCGGACTCAAGACCCACAGCAAGGTCATTCTGGTGGTGCGCAAGGACTACGACGGCCTGCGCCGATACGCCCACATCGGCACCGGCAACTACCATGCTGGCACGGCGCGCCTGTACACGGACCTGGGCATGCTCACCTGCGACCCGGACCTGGCGCACGACCTGACGCGCCTGTTCAACAACCTCACGGGCTACTCACCGCCGCCGAGCTATCGGAAGATCCTCGCCGCCCCCTATACCCTCAAGCAAGCTATCCTGGACAAAATCGACCGGGAGATCGCAACGCATAGCGCCTTGACCCAAGGCCTCATCCAGATGAAGATGAACGCCCTGGAAGACGCCGACATTACCAGGGCCATCTACAGGGCCGGCCAGGCGGGCGTGCGCGTCGACCTCATCGTGCGCGACACCTGTCGCCTTCGCCCGGGCGTCCCGGGGCTCAGCGATTCAGTGCGGGTCATCAGCATCGTCGGTCGGTTTCTCGAGCACGGCCGCATCTACTATTTCCGCAACGGCGGCAACGAGGAATACTACATAGGCTCGGCCGACCTGATGGGGCGCAACCTGGAGAGCAGGGTCGAAGTCGTGGCACCGGTGGAAGACGCCGAGCTGCGCCAGGAGCTTCGCCTGATACTGGATGTGCAGCTGGGGGACCGGCGCCGCGCCTGGGACATGCTCGCGGACGGCAGCTACGTGCAACGGCAGCCCGCCGAAGGCGAGGACGCCCGAGGTGCTCAGGAGATGCTGATCGAGCTTGCCGAGCAACGGGTTCAGGCCGCCGCCAAACATCGCCAGAAGAAAGTGCGCCGCCGACTCGTTGACCAATTCCGGCAGCGGCTCACGCAGGACCACTGACACGCCGCAGGCTGGATAAAGCACCCCTGTCTCTGACAGGGGCTCGCTCTCGCCCGCCATCCCGACCCGTCGCCATACCCATGGATTTTCGGTTGGACCATATAGGTGAGAGTGGCCGGGACCGTCGGCTGCAGGGATAGCGACCGTCGGGTCTACAGGGAGGTATTCACGGCGGGTCCCGGCGGTGGGTGCCGGTATGGCTCCCACCGCGAATGCCGCTCACGGATGTGGCGATGCGCCGCTTGGGTGTCGGGCTTGTTCTTGTGTCGCCTCCCGATTCCCTATAGATTACGAAAATATTACGGGCCATGGGATGCAGCTGAGCGAACTGCGAGAGACAAAGGATGACCACAGAAGCCATAATGACGCCGCGGCCCATGACCCTGCGCCACACGGACAAGGTCTCCGATGCCCTGTTGATGATGCATGGCTATCAGGTCCGCAACTTGCCCGTCGTGGACGAAAACGGGCATTTCGTGGGCCTGTTCGGCATCAGGCGACTGAGCCACCTGCTGCTCCCGAAAGCAGCGCAGCTGGATCGATACAGCCTCTCCGATCTGAGCTTTCTTCCGGACGATATCGAAAGCCTCGAGGAGAGGCTGGCAAAGATCGGGGACAAACCCGTATCCGATTTCCTGGAGAAGAAGAAGAAGCTCATGTTCTGCAAACCAGACACGACCTTCCCGGAGCTGCTGGAGCTACTCGACCGTAGCAGCGACTCCAGCCTGCCGGTGATCGTGGTGGAGGGAAAGAAGAAGAAGCTGGTCGGTATCGTCTCGGCCTGGGACGTACTCGACCGGCTGATTATCAAGATCTTCCAGATGCGTCGGGAAACTGCCGAACCGGCGGCAGCCGAAGAAACGCCAAAAACAGGGCCATCGGATAGCAACCCGACCTAGCCGACAAGGGGGGATTGACCTGCCATGCACGGTGAGAGCGGTGCGGTAACCCACGTGATCTTCGGCTGGGATCCTCTCTGGGTCTCAACGATCCTTTTCATCGTCACTTATGCCGTGATCGTCACCGAGCGTGTGAACCGCGCCATCGTGTCACTGCTCGGGGCTGGCCTCATGATCACGACCGGCATCCTTAACCAGGAAATGGCCGTCCGCGGGGTCGACTTCAATACCCTGGGGCTGCTGACCGGGATGATGGTTATCGTAGCCATCACCCGCCGCTGCGGCGTCTTCCAGTTCGTCGCCGTGTGGTCGGCCAAGAAGGTGCAGGCCCGGCCCTGGGGCATCCTGGTCATGCTGTCCATCGTCACCGCGGTCTTCTCCGCCTTGCTGGACAATGTGACCACCGTGTTGCTCATCGCACCGGTCACTTTGCTTATCACCGAGGAGCTGAAGGTCAACCCCTACCCGTTCCTGTTCGCTGAGATATTCGCCTCGAATATCGGCGGCACCGCCACCCTGATCGGTGATCCACCGAACATCATGATCGGATCGGCGGTCGGGCTGAGCTTCAATGACTTCGTCGTGAATCTGGCACCCATCACGCCGCTTATCCTGGTCCTGACCCTGATCATCATCTATTTCATCTGGGGACGCAGCATGCGCGCTTCGCCGGAGAACCGGCGCCGGGTCATGGATTTCAACGAGCTGGAGGCGATCACCGACGTACGTCTGCTTAAGCAGTCTCTTGCCGTCCTGGCCCTGGTGATCTTGGGGTTCGTCATGGCCCATCCCCTGCACCTGGAGCCGGCCACCATCGCCATGTTCGGAGCGGCGCTGCTGCTGCTTCTCTCGAATTTGCCGAATAATGCCGAGGAACAGTCCGAGAACGTCCATCACACCTTCGGCGAGGTGGAGTGGGTGACCATTTTCTTCTTCGTCGGTCTGTTCATTGTCGTCCACGGCATCGAGCATGCAGGCCTGCTCAACATCCTGGCCGACAAGGTGCTGCAGCTGACCGGGGGAGACATGACCAACACGGCGCTGGCCATCCTGTGGGTTTCGGCTGTGGCCTCGGCCATCGTGGACAACATCCCCTTCGTAGCCACCATGATTCCCATGATCAACGCCATGGCTTCCACCTTCGGCGGCGCGGATGCGCTCATGCCCCTGTGGTGGTCGCTGGCTCTGGGCGCCTGTCTCGGAGGCAACGGATCATTAATCGGCGCCAGCGCAAACCTCATCGTGGCAGGCTTCGCGGAGCGCGCCGGCCATCGCATCCGCTTCCTGCCATTCATGTTCATGGCCTTCCCGCTCATGCTCATGAGCATCGTCATCGCCAGCGGATACGTGCTACTGCGGTTTTTGTAAATCCGGATCCTTCAGGCGGACGGAGGGCGCCGACGTGTCGCCCTTCGAGTTAGAGGCGGGCTGGCGTTCAACCGAGTTAGAGGCGGCCAACAAGGCGCCGCGCGCAATCCGCTCACGTGGCGGTGAATCGGAGCGGCTGCACTACTCAGGGAGAACGCCGGGGAAACACCCGGCCAACAGCATTCACACGAGCTGGCGGGAGATCTCGGCGACGCCCGGCAAATCCCTTGCGCCGGCCACCATGTCCATGTCGACCTCGGAAACGGAGCCCACAACCCGCATGGGCTCACCACCCCAGGTCCGCCTGACGTAGACGGGCACGCCGCAATGGTGAAAATGCAGGGCCAGAGTCTCGTAGGCCTCCAGTTCCCGCTCCACCAGTTCTGGTCTCAGGTCGGCGTCGGCGGGATGGCTGCCGATGCGCCGACGCCGGGCGCGAACAGCGTGAAGTTCTTCCGCGTCGGGAAGCTGAAAGTCGAACACGTATCGGCGTCGCCAATCCCTGGAAAGGGCGCATAGCTTATCGGGCGGAATTCGAACGCGGCTGAGTTCCAGAGGCGCGGGACTTTCTCGCCATTCCTTGTCGAAGACGGCATGACTGGTCTTGTGGCCGACAAACGGAAAGCCCAGGTGAACTTCCCTTGGGCGGTAAGCCAGGGAGCGATCGCGCCACCAGCAGTTGCGCGCCAGGTCCAGGTAGCCCTCCTGGGGCCAACCGCCCAGCGATTCTATCAGCGTCGTCTTGCCGCTGCCCGGGGGGCCCGTAACGATGACCTCGGTAAACCGGACGTCTGGCGGGAAGGGGATCCCTTTTAACTCCACCAGTTCCCCAATACCTGCGCAGTTCAATGCACACATGTTTTTTATAACCTGCAAGCCGTCTATGGCTTCCGGTAGTTCTGGGCCAGGCCGTGTAGCCTCTTGTTTTTTCAAATTACCGGATGACAGCAGGCTAATTGAGACAGGTTACATGGTTATTACAAGTTTGTGAACTTTTTGTGGCGGCATCACGCATTGGTGTTCGGTTAAGGCCGTACCGGCATGAGTGGCCGGGACCGTCGGCCGCAGGGATAGCGGCCGTCGAGCCTACAGGGAGGTACTCACGGCGTGTCCCGGCGGCTCGTGCCGGTGCGGCCCCCACCGCGAATGCTTAACCATCACGGATGCGGCACCACGGACCCGCCTCGTGACCCTGCCGACTGTAGAAACGCAAACCGATCCATACGCTGACTGTTACTCGTTGGCCGCGCATAATGCCCTGGCCACTCCCCCGCCACGACTTTAGAATACGTTGTTAGATTATTCACGCATATGTATGTTTTTAATTTCTTTTTTCTCACAATCTCTTCATGAAACGAGACCATTTCCAACACGCGCACCCCGCCGAAAGGCGCGTAACATTCGGATGACTATTCCATGAATTTTCTGTTAAAGTTGGGGCTTTCTGCGACTCGGGGAACGCAGACTTGTCTTTCTAGACCCACGGCCGGAGAAGTTTGCGCTCAAGGGCGACCCTCGGAAGCCCCCGCTTACCCACCCGTATTTACAAGGAGAGGCGTCCCATGCCCACGACCATCAGCTTCCACAAGCTCTTCGGCAAATCCCCTTTCCCACCCATGCATGAACACATGCGCCTGGCCGTGCAGTGCGCCGAGGAGATCCCCGCCTTGATCGAGGCGATGCTGGTCAGGGACGACGGCCAGCTCAAAGAGCTCAAGTATCGGATCTTCGAGCTGGAGGACCAGGCGGACAAGGTCTATGACGAATTGACCACCAAGCTGCCCAAGAGCATGTTCATGCCCGTTCATCGCCACGACCTCCTGTCGGTTCTGGAGAGCCAGGAGGCCATCGCGGACACCGCTCAGGACATCACCGGCCTGGCGCAGCTTCCGCTGGAGATACCCGCGGAGATGCACAAACCCCTGGTCGCCCTGGCAAAGCGCAGCGCCAAGACCTGCAAACGGGCGCTCAAGGTGATCGAATCCATCAGTGAGCTGGTGGAGACCGGCTTCAAGGGCCCCGATGTGGACCGTGTCCATGGTCTCATCGACGACGTGGCGAAGAGTGAACAGGATGCGGACAACATCGGGATCGACCTCACGACGGCGGTCTTCCTGCACCATAAGGACACGGATCCAGTCTCCGTGGTGTTCACCTACCAACTCGTGCGCTGGCTCGGCGATCTGTCCGACCATGCCGAGATCGTCGGGGCGAAAACCCGCCTCCTGATAGCCAAGTAGACTAACGGCACACCCTGGAAAAGGCAGCTGAGAGGAGGGGGCGATGGAGATAATTGCGGAACATGGCACGGTTTTCCTGATTCTGGCCATCATCTTTGGCCTCTACATGACCTGGGGAATCGGGGCCAACGACGTGGCCAACGCCATGGGCACCTCCGTCGGTTCAGGCGGCATTACCGTCAAGCAGGCCATCATCATCGCGGCCATCTTCGAATTCGCGGGCGCCTTCATCGCGGGCGGCAATGTGACCAAGACCATCCGCAAAGGCATCATCAACCCGGATCTCATCGTCAACACGCCGGAGCTGTTGGTGTTCGGCATGCTGGCCGCCCTCCTGGCAGCCGCCGTGTGGTTGATGATCGCCTCCTACAACGGCTGGCCGGTTTCCACTACCCATAGCATTGTCGGCGGCCTGGTGGGCTTTGCCGTGGTCGGCATCGCAGTGGACTCGGTCAACTGGGGCAAGATCGGGCAAATCGCTGCAAGCTGGGTCGTCTCGCCGCTGGTCGGCGGATTCCTCGGCTTTCTTCTGATGTTGAGTATTCAGAAGCTGATCCTGCGCACCGAGCAGCCCTTCATGAATGCCAGGAAATGGGGTCCGTTCTACGTGTTTCTCGTAGGCTGGATCGTCAGCCTGGTGACCATGTTCAAGGGGCTTAAGCATCTGAACCTCGACCTATCGCCGCTGGAGAGCCTCATCGCGGCAACGCTCTTCGGTGCGATCATCGCATTCGCCGGCCGGGCAATGATCAACCGGGTGCCACTGGAGCAGAGTGCGGATCGTGACCGCCAGTTCGCCGCGGTGGAACGGGTCTTCGTGCCCATGATGGTGTTCACTGCATGCGCCATGGCTTTCGCCCACGGCTCCAATGACGTGGCCAATGGCATCGGGCCGCTAGCCGCTGTCGTGAGCCTGGTGAATTCCGGCGGCGAGGTGGCTCAGAAAGCAGAGCTACCCCTCTGGATCCTCGTGGTTGGCGGGGTCGGCATAGTCGTGGGACTGGCCACCCTGGGGTACCGGGTCATGCAAACCATCGGCACGCGGATTACGGCACTGACGCCCTCACGCGGCTATTGCGCGACCCTGGCCGCCGCCTCCACCGTGGTCCTCGCCTCCAAGACAGGCCTGCCGGTGTCCACGACCCACATTGCCGTAGGCGCGGTGATGGGGGTCGGTCTGACCCGGGGCGTGGGCGCCCTGGATCTTCGCGTCATCAGGGACATTGTCATGTCGTGGCTGATCACGCTGCCGGCCGGCGCCGTCATGGCCATGCTGTTCTTCTTTGCCCTCAAGGGCATGTTCGGAACAACCTGCCCCGCGTGCGGCTAGCCCGGTACTGCTTATTTATGCTTTCACGGGTGTCACGAAACCCTCCGGCTTGACCGCGAGCACCGAGGTATCGACGCCGCCGAGCACCTTTTCAGCCGTGTTTCCCACGAAAAAGCCCGGTATGCCGGTTCGCCCCACCGTGCCCATGACGATGAGGGCCACCCGCTTCTTGGTAGCCAACGCGGGGATCACGTCACCCGCCTTGCCGTTCTCAAGGTGAACCTTCGTATTGATGAGCTCCGGGACGTGCGCCTCCACCAACGCCTCGAGCCACTTGGTGTGGGTCTTCTCGGTCTTGCGCGCCATCTTCTTAAGGTCCTTTTTGCTGAGCCCCTCTTCTCTCAGTAGTCCCTTGCCGTAGAGCGTCCAGGCGTGGACGATGTGAAGGTCACTGTGCTCCATTTGCGCAAGGGAAGCGGCCAGCTCCAGGATCTGTGCATTGAGGCCGTTGCGCTCGTCACCGGGGGGCGCCGGATCCACGGCCGCGAGGATGCGCTTGAACTTCAGTCTCCACTCCGGCTTGACTATCCACACTGGGCACGGGCAGCTACGCAGCAGATGCATATCCGTCGCCCCCAGTAGCCGGGTTGCCGGCTTACCTGGGCTTTTCGCCGCCTTCATCACCAGGTCGTGTCCGGTCCGCAGCACTTCCCTGATGATCTCGATGAAATGCGGGCCCACCAGCACCTCGGTGGAGACCGCTACGCCGTCCTCGCGTGCCGAACCAACCAGCTGCTCGAGCTGTTCCCGCCGCTGATGCACCAGCCTCTCTTCCAGAGCCCGGGGAGACACGGCCGTGACGAGCATTCTGGCCTCGGGAGGTACTGCATCCACTACGTCGATCACCGTCAGGCGCGCGTCGTTCTCCTGGGCCAGCGCCACTGCCCTATCGAGGGCACCCCCTAACTCGACCTGGCTATCTGCTGCAAAAAGAATGCTCTTGAAGCGTTTCACGGGCGATTCCCTCGTCTAAAAAAACGTCAACTCCGCGTTACTCCTCTTCGGAGTAAGAGTACCGGCGGGACCCTGACCGGCCTTACACGCACAGCGATGGATTCTTCCCGACCATACTGGTCGAGCGTCACCGCCCGAGGCGTTACACGACTCCAGGTCCCCGGGTTCCACGTGCCAGCATCAGGCCGGCCGGTCAACTCTGCTGAGCGGGCCGACCGACAGAAGTACGGTTTAACCAGGATTACGTTGGTAGTATTATTGCGGTTTTATGATGGATATGCATCGAGGAAAGACCACCTGAACCGCAGCAGCCGTCCCTAAAGTGGAAAAAAAGCACGGCGACAGGATGACAGAAGGGAACCTGGGCGGTCGCGGCACAGGTGAAGCTAGTATGACCTGCAGCCACACTACCCTGCCTCTCTTGCCCTTGCGACCCGGCAACACGAACAGTCGCAGCCGCGCCTGGACCGCCGGCGCTCGTCGAGCGTTATGGGGCAACCTGGCTTGCGGAAGTAATGACGAATGCGCGTTCCCGCGAAGCTTGGAGTCGCCCGTGACCCCATGAGGTTGTGCCCCTTCGGCACCTTGGTCCAACCAGTCACCGCCGCTACGGAAACCTCCGATGACAGTCAAACAGCTACATTTCGAAGTCCCACCACGAACGAGCATCGCCGAGTTCAAATCCCAACTGCAGGCTCAGGTTCCGCTGCGCGACGAAGGGGTCAAAACCGTCAATCGCGCCTACTACGACACGGTGGACTGGCGGGTCCACGCCGACGGCGGCGTGCTGGAGCTGGACACCTCCGACGACCAGAACCGTCTGGTTTGGCGCGACCTGGGAACCGCCGATATCCGGGGCTCCCTGGTGCTCAAGGAGCCACCACGTTTCGTCTGGGACTTCCCCTCGGGCTCGGTGCGCGACCGTCTTGAGCCCGTCCTGGAGATGCGTGCCCTGGTGGCCCAAGCGACGGTTCGTAGTCGGGTCCACTCCCTGCGCTGGCAGAACAAGGAGGGAAAAACCGTCCTCAAGGCTCATGTGGAGGACAACTGGCTGCTGGACAGCGCTTCGGGCAAAAGCCGCCGGCTGGGAAAGCGGCTGCGCATCGTGCCGATCAAGGGCTATCCAAAGCCGCTACGACAGATGGTGAAGCTCGTGGACGAGAACCAGCGACTCGCACCTGCGTCGGAAGATCCGCTGGTCCAGGCATTGAGAGTGCTCGGCAAGCAGCCGTCCGGCTACTCGTCTAAACTCAACATCGCTCTCGAGCCAGAGATGCGGTCCGACGCGGCGACGAAGCGAGTCCTCCTGAGCCTGCTCGACGCCATCGAGGCCAACGAGGCCGGCACCAAGTCGGACTTGGACTCGGAGTTCCTGCATGACTTCCGTGTCGCAGTGCGGCGCACCCGCTCGGCACTCAGCCAGATCAAGGGCGTCCTGCCCCAGAGAATTCTGGAACGTTTTCAGCCCGACTTCGGTTGGCTCGGACAGGTGACCGGACCGACCCGGGACATGGACGTCTACCTGCTCAAGTTTGATGACTACAGGGACAGCCTGCCCGCCAGCACCCAGACGGATCTCGCACCCCTTCACGACTTTCTCGTGGCGCACCAGCAAACCGAACACAAAAAACTGGTTCGTGAAATAAACCTGGCGCGCTATCGGAAGCTCGTGAGGGAATGGAGAAAATACCTGGAATCACCTGTGTCCGGCAGAGCGTCGGCGGCAGTACCCAATGCCGCTCGCCCCATCCAGGACGTGGCAAACGAACGCATCTGGAAGGTCTACCGGCGGGTCATCAGGGAAGGCCATGCCATAACGCCCAGCTCCCCGGCCGAGGATTTGCACGAACTTCGCAAGACGTGCAAGAAGCTCCGCTATCTCATGGAGTTTTTCCAGAACCTTTATCCGCCCAAGGACATCAAGGCCCTCATAAAGGCCTTGAAGGTCCTTCAGGACAATCTCGGGGACTTCCAGGATCTGGAAGTTCAGGCGCTGAACCTTACCCATTTCAGCGAGCAGATGGTGGACGAGGGGACTGTGCCGCCCCAGACCCTAATGGCCATGGGCATCCTGGTGGACGGACTGGGCCGGCGCCAGCATCAGGCCAGAGAGGAGTTTGCCGCTCGCTTCGGCCAGTTTGCTGCCGAGGACATTCGAAGCCAGTTCCAGACTCTGTTTGCCGCACCGACGCGGGCCGCTGCCTGAGCGGGAGCCGGCGGCAAGCATTCGACGGTACCGCGCCACTCTGGACGCACGGCAAGTCATTGTGACGGCCGGACCCACGCCCGCTGGCGCTGGTGGAACGGGTCCAAGGCCCCATGGTACCCATCCGACACCATAGGAAGCATCGAGCGACCATGCGACCTACCTCACCCCTGGCCAGAATGTTCGGACCCTCCCCGTTCAAGTCGCTGCAGAAGCATATGCGGGCGGTATTGGCCTGCGCTCACCAGGTCCCCGATCTTTTCGAAGCCCTGTTCAGGGGCTCCCAGGAGGACGTGGCCGTCCTCAAGGACGCCATATTCGAGACGGAGCAGCGCGCGGATGAGATAAAGAACGAGCTGCGGAATCATCTGCCCAAGAGCTTTTTCCTGCCCGTGGACCGCCGGGACCTCCTGGACGTCCTGCAGATGCAGGACTCCATCGCAGACAGCGCCCAGGACATCGCGGGGCTGTTTGTGCAGCGGCCCATGCAGCTGCCCACATCCATGCACGCGCCGTTCCTCTGCATGGTGCGTCGCTGCATCGACGCCTGTGACCAGGCCGCCAGCATCATCGAGCGGCTGGACGAGTTGAAAGAGACCGGTTTTCGCGGTCGTCAGATGGTCCAGGTGGAGGAAATGGTCCAGGAGCTCAACAAGATTGAAGACGATACCGACGAGCAGGAGCTGCTCATAACCCGTGCCCTCTTTCAGCACGAAGACGACATGAGCCCTGTATCCGTGATGATGTGGTACCAGGTTATTCAGTGGGTAGGCGACCTGGCAGACTACGCCGAGAAAGTTGGAGACAGGCTCAGGCTGTTGATTGCGCGTTGATGGCGGGTCGTTCCGCCGCTGT
>JAAUXT010048114.1_pt1 | contig 16497 bp, 20 predicted proteins | sample 7278171 | NCBI WGS metagenome assembly JAAUXT01 (sample SAMN14350112, study PRJNA611818) | marine sediment metagenome | isolation source: surface marine sediment (1.8m) | place: French Polynesia: Moorea | collected 2018-08 | reverse complement strand
TGCCCCTGTCAATCAGAACACGGGGCCTGTCAATGGGGCATGGGTCTACCGGCCGTGCCCCATTGACACGTGTCAATCGGGCACGCAAGCCAATGGGGCATGTTACACCGGTATGTCCCACGAAAAATGAACATGTCAACAAGCAAAATAGAATTCAGGGGTGGAGGCTCCTTGGGTCAAGTTGCGCCACACACCAAGACATCATGGTAAATGTGATGTGCATTCACAAAGTATGTGTGATGTGGTGAATGGAATGGCAGTGTCAGGGAATAAAACGGTGCAACTCGGTTACAACTTTGGGTTGAAAGAATCATTGCACAAAGTGTGAGTACTGAGTGCACATGCACACTCTGTTGAACCTGGGTTCCATTTCTGCTGAGAGAAGGAGTGCAGAGGACAATGGAGTTTTTGTTGTGATGTACATACCACCACAAAGTGATTGTTGTCCGAGCGAAGGCCTTGTTTTACTGATGTTTCTGCAGACATTCATCACAGTTTTTCTTGTTCCTCAGGCAGAATACACTTTTGCACATGCTTGAAAAGCACACAAAGGATGAGCGACAAGGAATGCGCATTTAGCTCTCGGATTGACTCAGGACGTTCCTCTTGCCCTTCTTCTTGTCATGGAACAATTAGGGGAAACTTTGCATCTTGCATTTCGTCTGGAGATGAGAAGATGGACACAATCAACGACTTGGTCAAATTGCACCTTGAATTTTCAATTCGTCCCCCTTTCTTCGAGTCAACACTTGCATTGCTGTTCTCGTGGTTCACCGCAACAGCAACAGACTCGTGGATCACCATTTTGTCCGAAACAACAGAAACATTTTCCAACATGTCGCTCGATTTTGATCACTTGCACCAGGTGATTCCTGGTATAAATCTATTACGCAGACCACAATCGTTGGAGGAACTAATCCCAATGAGACACGTCTTGATTTTATTCCACCTACAAGTAAACGATAATTTCGAGGGACAGGTGACTGGATTTTTGTTTTTACGTGTTGAACAATGAACGGGGTGCAAAGCTCAGTCCACAGCGCAGAAAAACTGTCGCCTGTTGACCGAGGGAAATCTTTGCCCTCAACTTTTTTTTCACCAGAAGCTGGCAAAAAACACAGGGATGAGTTCCACGAGCTAAAATGAACTTGGTCCTCAGATGGACAACCTTCCACCCCATTGAACCTCTCAAACGAAGTTTGCTGACAAAACTGCATAGCTGCTGAACTTGGAATTCTTTTCAGGCAAAACGAGAGAACGAGTAAACAGATGAACAAATGAGATCGTGAAATTTTTTATCTTTGGTGTTGAAATAATGTTCATTTTTGCCCCTCCCTGGCAGGCCATCTCAGGCCATTGGCCATTGGCCATTTACAATTGACTGAACTTTCATAAATGGGCTGGAAATCTTGGAACCTTAATGTTTGCACGATTTGTCATAGCATGCTGTATGAAATGGTTGAGATACTTCATGTGCTGCTGTCTTTCAGGTTCGACTGAATATGGATTCTTTGTCAGAGAAAGGGCATCGTCCTTCCATTGCACTGCTGCTAAAATATTCTATCATACTTCAAGCAAACACCAAACCCAATTTTTTGGCAACATTTTTGCCCAAGGTACAGAAGATAGAGATCAGATGGAAAAACAGAATCTTCCTTCACACCAAAGAATTTTCGATCGCGGCTTTTTGGATAGAAGACGCTTTTGACAAATATTTTCGCCACTTTTCGTCCTTTCCATCAAGCTGCAAAAGTGATGTTCCCTCAAACTGCCAGCACCAGACAACACCTTGCTGGACTTTGAGCAACAAAAACTCCAGTGTAAGAAACGTTTTATTTCTGACAAATACCCTGAAATCTTGGCATCAGGCATCAGAATTGTGCAACTGTGTTGGGGGATATTTGCCAATACTGAGGAGCAGAAATGAATTGCATGAGTTGGTGGCACTGCTCAAATTGTCTCCAGTACATATTATCAGTGAAGCTCTCTTTGTTGGAAGTGATCATGAAGTAAGTTGAAAACATTTTTTGCAACTTGATGATTCTGCCTCCATCAGACTTTCTTAATTGGGACTTCGGTGGATCTGCTGTCTTGTCTGAAAGCTTTCAATGTGGTTTTTGTTTTCTTGTTTTCCACCACGTCATTCATCAGAAACCAACAGTATGGCAAAACAAGGATCCCATCGCTTACCAGGAGACCAAACAGACCAGTTATTCTGTTCGTGCGTGGCAAGCCGGACATTGGATCAAAGGCTACAACGAGTTGAGGGGTTTACGTGGTCACCTGCTGAATGTTTTCTTTGTTGATTTGAATGATAAAATGGGTAATATAAGGACAATGTTGATCCGTCGTAAAATTCCTGAAAAGCTGTTCTCTTGCAAGGCACTATTTTTGTTTAATTTGGCCAGCCCTCACTGGTGCAGTATCCCCTGTGATCAACCACTTGCCTACAATGTAATGTGTCAAAGTTTGAACAATTCAAGCACAAAATTAACAGATATTCAAATTTTTCCAGAATATATATTCTGTCTTGAAGGGAACTTGATCAAGAATAGCACATGCTACAAGTTTGAATGGCACAACTACACAACAGAACAAGAAGTATGCCACAAAAATGTCAAGAATTTTCAGTATTTGTTTGATGCCCCTCAGATAACTGAATTTCCACCTGTGATCCTGAGTGATACAAAGTTTGTGGTTGTCACCAGGTACTTTAATGAATACAACTACAACGTTCACCAAGGAACAAACAAACTGTCAGGTGGATATTGCATCACCACTTTTCCTTCAGAAGAAATTACAATGAAACCAAATATGTTTGGTTGCTCCAATGGAGCTTACACAAGCAGTCACGGTGTCTGTGATGGTGAATCTGATTGTCCAGGGGGATCTTTGGATAATGAAATGAACTTGTGTGCAAGCTCTGAAGGAACCAAAGGAATGCAAACGTGCAACTATCTCTTGTATGCAGCACTGGATGGCAAATGCGAGCCGTACATAATCACCAAGGAAGTAACAAATCCTGAAATTTCAACACCAAAAAATCACACTGAAAATGAAGACAAAACAGAATATTTTGAATGCAAGAACGGGCAAAGAATAGACATTGGGTCCGTCAATGATTTGACCATAGATTGTTTTCCCAAAGGAGAAGATGAAGTTGATTATGGATTGATGTCAGATCTTCAAGAAGGCATAAATAGTCACTGTTTGCAGTGTAAAAATCCACATCAACTTCCTTGTGTTCGATGTTATCCTTTGTGTTACAATGTGTCTGAGTTGTGTACATACCAACTGAACTCAGTTGGAAACCTAGTTCCCTGCAGAACTGGAGAACACATTCAAGAATGTGGACATTTTGAGTGCAATATGATGTTTAAATGTCCTCAGTATTATTGTATTGCCTGGTCCTATGTGTGCAATGGAGTGTGGGATTGTCCAGGTGGCACAGATGAATCATCAAAACATCAGTGTGGTCAAGGCAGAAGCTGTTCAGGATTGTTCAAATGTAAGGGGTATCAGACATGTATTCACCCTGGTCATGTGTGTGACAAGTACTCTCATTGTCCATTTGGTGATGATGAGATGTCTTGCTCATTGAAAGAGGTAACATGCCCCCAAACTTGTCGTTGCTTGCAGTTTGCTGTTGTCTGTAAAAATATAACAATTAACTCCAATGTTCTTTACAAAATAACACCTTTTCGTGCAATATTTGTGATTGGTTCTTCTGGAGGTATGTTCGATGAGAAGCTCATCTTGACCAACAGTTTGTTGTTCTCTTTGACAAAAGCAAACTTGAAGCATGTATGTGCTGTGATTTTCTTTGGCAGCTTCATCAAGCACATCAATATTTCTGCCAATCAAATTGAACTGATTGGCTCCAATTGTTTCTCTGAATCCAAATCTCTGACACTGTTGGATCTCAGTGTCAACGAAATTGCGTTTCTGCACGAAGGAACTTTTCATAGTTTACCGCAATTAATGGTGTTGATTTTGTCCAAGAATCCAATTCTCAAAATAGGAAATAATGTCATACAAGGTGCTCCCAAACTAAGTTTGATTTCACTGGAGAGTCTATGCAAGATAAAAATACACCATGCAGCTTTTCAGAGTTTCAACCTTCTGCACATTGAAACAGATCAGTTTTGGATGTGCTGCTTGGCACCAGAAGAAGTTCAGTGTTCAGCAGCGAGGCCTTGGTATTATTCTTGCAACAACATACTGGAAAGTAATGAAATTAAAGTGACATTTCTTTGCGTGTCAGTGGGTATTGTTGTCTTAAACGTCATGTCAATGATAACACAACAAATTTCAGTTCGAAAAGCTTCAGGCAAAAGACCCAAGGCATTCAAAAACCTCGCAGTTTCAATCAACGTTGCAGATATATTTTGCTCTGTTCCCTTGGCTTCTCTGTGGATTGCTGATCTTGTCTTTACTGGAAAGTTTTCTTCCGGCTCAGCTAAATGGCAGTCAAGTTCTTTTTGTCATTTTATTGCCTTTCATTTTGTCTACTTCAGCTTTATATCTCCTGCTTTGCTGTGTTTACTTTCTCACATACGATTGGAGCTCACTGAGAATCCTTTCAGCACCAAATTGAGGGAAGCCAAGCTTGTTGTCCAACACATTGCAGGGTTCAATATTGTGTGTGCCACTTCTGGTCTACTTTTTACACTTTCTATATGGGCAGTCAATTCCTTGCTGCTGAATACGTGGATGGCTGTCCCCTTTTGTTTGCCCTTTGTCGATCCCAAGAATGAAAATGCAGCAACAAAAGTGGTCACTTGCACAACAATTCTTGTCCAATTGGGTTCAGTTTTTTTCATTCTATACAAACACATCAAACTATATTCAACACTGATTGAATCTCAGAAAAGCTTGGAATCATCCAAATCAAAATCTATTTCTCACACCTCTGTCATGTTCCAAATTATTGTTCTGAGTGGTTCAAATGCTTTGTGCTGGATACCTGCAAGTGTTGTTTTGTTGACGTGTTTGGTTTTGGAGAAATACCCCTTGAAAATGTTGGCGTGGACAATCGGAACTGTCTTCCCAATAAATTCTGTTCTAAATCCAATTGTATTCATTGTAACCACAATCAGAAAAATAAAGAATAATTGATCATTTTCTGTTTCATTTTCATTTTGCTTGGCTGTTCATTTTGTTCTGTTGAAACACAAAGAAAACGCTGCAGAACCGTCTCAAACTTCAGAGTCTCAATCTTCTCAATTGGCCAGTTCCTCTCCAGTGCAGACAGAACCAGGCTGGCGGTGGGTGTCACAGAACTGGATCGAGGACCGGTTTGATCTGTTTCAAGAAAGTCTGCTGGCACGAATTTGTGTGTTGAGGAACAGTATGGTGGCTCAAATCAGAATAGCAAACAGGAGCCGCCTGTGCAGACAACCTGTTGCTGGTCACGGCTCGAGTTGTTCGGACGATGAAACTTCCAGAGTTAAGGATGAGGAATCTTCAGGCAGGGGACAACCTCTCACGTTCCGATTTTGCATTTTGCATTTTGATCTTTGAGGTAGGTGCAAAGCAAGCCCGACTTGGCTCGTACCTCAGCTCGTCCCCCACAGACCTGGTCGTGGAGCTGATGCACGAGGTTCACTGCTTGTTCATGAGACCACTGAGGAAGCGATTGACGTGGTGATTGATCGATTGATTTGTTGCAGGCTGGTGGTGGTGACTGCAGTGGTGACTTCCTTGCTCCTCAGCAGCGTGCAAGCAGCGGAAGAGGTGAGCGTCAATTCAACTTTTTCACAAAACAAAAATGGGAACAAGTACTTTTGTTGGTGTTTTATGGTTTGGGGTTAATTGAGTTTGTCATGGGGCTTTGGATCCACTGGTCGGGGATAGTCCAGTTAGAATTGAGTGGTGACGCCACTGGAGCTGAAAATTATGAAGGTTGGACAAATTTGAATGGGTCGTATTTGAAGAAAACAGAGCAAAATTTATGACGCCTGTCATTGAGAACACTTATGACTTGACAAAAGTACCACCAAGGTTGCACTCAGGTGAAACATGCCTCGTAAATTTGACAACAACTTGATGGACATAAAATGGTCTGACGGGGGACACTGACTGAGGAAATTGCGCATTGTGCGTTGGGAAAATGCATCAGTTGTTCTGTCCACCAAATAGTTGGCCAGTCAGTCTGTCGGTCGGTCAGTCGGTCTGCCGGTTGGTCGTCAGTCAGTCAGTCAGTCAGTCAGTCAGTCAGTCAGTCAGTCAGTCACTCACTCACTCACTCACTCACTCACTCTGTTGTGCTCTCTCAGGAACACACCCCAGCACCGGATGCAGCGGCCGGATGGAGCAGCTGGGGAGGCTGGGGCTCCTGCTCGCGCTCCTGCGGCACCGGAGTCACCACCCGCAAGCGCTACTGCCTCTCCAAGGGGTGAGTGCTGCTGCAGGACGTCCTGCATGAAAGCGCATCTCGGAAACCAGCAGTCCCCCTGCTTCAAAAATGACCTCATGAGTTTGCAGTAAATGCCTTGCTTTCAATTTTTTCTGTGAAAATTTGTTTTCGAAATTTGGTGGAGACTCAGAAGGGCGTGACCCGACGACAGGTTATCAGACTTTCAAGCGTCCTCAGCGACTTGGTGTGAGGTTCCACAGGGTACAAGCTGAAACCCAGTGTCTTCGTGTTTGCAACATCGATGAAAACACAGTTGGGGGGGGGGGTCCCCATGCGAACTTTCGTCCAACGCGAAAGGCGACAAGGAATGCGCCGGTCTCAGTGCGAGTTCTTTGAGATGTCCAAGTCAAAGTTTACTCAGGAATGCGTGCACACTGCCACAAACCTGGCGTCTTTGCTGAACGCAAAGCAACACAAGCAAAACGCGCAGCAGTTGAATGCAAGTTTTCAGGCATTTCATTTTGAATGCGAAATCCGTGTTCAAATATCCTCGTGGGTTGCGCAGCTAAAGATCTCAATGTCGAAAAACTACTTTCCCCGCACGTCTGATCCACTCGCCCAACACAATCAATCAGACCAAATCTTCTGCAGAAACACATGAATACAACGCGTTCGCAAACAAGGTGCTGTGGGAAGTTTGTGGGATGTTGTGAGAAGAACCAGTGCTGAGACGTCTGTCTCCTTATTATCCAAATTCTGCGTTCTTGCTTGGTGTGCGCGAACTTTGCTCTTGCTGCTCTTTTTTTCAGAGGAAGCAGGGCCGCATTTGGTGAAACAAGTGATTGGAAACATCACAATTATGGCCATCGGGCTTTCTTCTTTCTGTTGGGATCAGACCCCCTCAACCCCCCAAAGCCATTTCCCGCACCCGTCTTCATCAGTGTGAATCTAGCGGGTGGACACGGGCTGAAGGCTCAGATTCACCATCCTTATGGCTTAAAGACTGCGTTTGTTGTTACAGGTCGGAGAATGAGAGCGGGCCGAAGCACAAGGAGAAGCCGCCTCGGGGCCGGGGGCGGCGGGGGGCTCCGCGGGTCGCCAGGGCCCTGTGCGCCGGGAAGCACAAGCAGCACCGCGCCTGCAACACCCAGGTGCGTCAACCGGGAGGAGTTCGCAGTTTCTGCTGTGAACCGTGTCCCAATGTAGCGTCCCCAGAACGCGCACAAATACGAGTGGGCTGACCCCCAATTGGTGTGAAAAATCCCCATTCTTGGATTGGCACAAAGTGGGAGAGAGGCACTTGAATGGGAGGTTCTTTGGAATCCACAGCCAGGGGCTCTCAGTGGCCTTCGTGTGTCAGTGCTTGAGTAGTCGTATTCAGACACAACCGAGCGATGAGCAACCGAAAAAGGGACAAGTGCACGAGAATCGAGCAGCACTGAGTCGTCGTTCATGCGCGTCCATACATTGACTTGTTGCATGTGAGTCCAGGTCCAGGCAGTGTGAGTATGGACTCTTTCCCCCACAGGACTGCCCCGGGGCGCCGTCCGATTTCCGCGCCGAGCAGTGCGCCGCGCACAACGGGAGAGCGTCGGACGGCCGACCGCGAGACTGGGTCCCCTTCTACAAAGGTACGAGCGCCCTTGTCACCCGTAACACACACACACACGCACACACACACACACATCCTTCTTGAGGGAAGCAGAGCGAGACTTGCAACCAAAAACGCAAGTCGAGTCGTCGAACCCCTTCCATGCGCTCTGGTCGTGTTTGGACACCAAGCTCCTGCAAGTCCCGAACAACAGTTTCTGCTCCTGGGACCAGACCAACCGCCTACACCCCACAAGTTTTATTCTACTGAGCTTCGTACATTGTAATCAGCTCCACCCCCGTGGCTGGGTGGACATTTTCCACACCGTCCTGCCTTGCAGGTTTTATTTAGTCCTCTGTTGTTGATCCAAACACGCACCCAGACACAAAAACTTGAAACCAGAACATCCAGGTTTTATTGCAAGCCTGCTTTACACTGAATACGTCAGGCGTGATTTTCCTATGCAAGCCAATGGGAAAGCATCGTAAGCGACAAAACAAACCTCACAGCTCGTACACAGTGACGCAACGTATAAATGAACCGAGTGTGAAAGAGGCCTGACATTCCAGTGCTATCTTATCGCAAAGGAAGTCTCCAGGATAAGAGAACCATTTGTGGAGTCTGAATTTAGACGCGCGGATCTTGTAGAAACCACGGAACGTGCGGAATGCTGTCACAAACACTGAGTACTCGTGTTCTGCGTCAGGACTGAGCAGAAAGCACAAGAGCTGCGAAGAAGAGTATTCGTCTGCGAGAGCAATGCTGAACTTGAAATGTTGAACGCCGACACCAACACACACACACACACGCAGTCAGCCACACAGCCACACACACACACCACACACACACCACACACACTCTCTCTCTCTCTCTCTCTCTCTCTCTCTCTCTCTCTCACGAGTTGTCATGTTCAGTTTGCTCTGCTCTTCCAACGCTCAAGATTTTTCATGCTCCATCGGACAGAAATGTCTGGATTAACTACGCCCAGACCAAGACTTGGACCCGGTCTTGACCCGGACCCAGACCCAGACCCAGACCTGGAGCCAGACTCAGGCCCAGACCAGGAACTAGAACCAGATCTGGACCTGGACCTGGACCTGGACCTGGACCTGGACCTGGACCTGGACCTGGACCTTGACTCAGACTCAGACCAAAACCCAGAGCCTGACCCGGACCCAGAAATGGCCCAGAAATGGTCCAGACCCGTAGCAGGAATGGACAAGAACCAGACCCGTTCAACAATCACACCCAGACACACACCCTCACCCAGACCCAGACGCAGAACCAGATCCGGACTCAAAACACCCATTCACCCGTCCCCACTCCACATCGCCCCTCCTGCAGTGACGCTCCATTCTTCCCCTCCAGGCTCCTCGCCCTGCTCCCTCGTGTGTCGCGCGCGCGGCTCCGCCTTCTACACGACGCTCGCGCCGCGCGTCACGGACGGAACGCGCTGTCACCCGGACGACCCGGACCGCGTCTGCGTCGCCGGCAAGTGCAAGGTAAGTGGCGCTGGGGGTTCCTCCACGGGTGGATCCAGAAAGAAACTTTCGCCAGAAATTTTTCTTTTCTGTGTTGCTGGGTGAAAAAGATGTTCACACTTAGAATTTGAGTCTGTGGACCACATTTTTGATTCATCTGGATCCACCCGTGACACTCATACGTCAGACTGCAATTGTGTCCCTGCTGTGGAAGCGGACGTGTGTATTTGCAACGTACATGCACGTGAGCTCGCTGAGATGTTGCTCCCTGTCATCGTGAATGAGCATTGCCAGCGGAGGCAGTGTGCACCCAAAGGAACACCTGGTTTCTGTTGACAAAGTTGATTTGATTCAACTGGTCATTCTCGGTTGTCCACACGTTAAGACTTGAAAGAACAAACCGGGCAGTCACGAACCTTGCAGCTCATGTCACACTGAAATCACAAGACGCACAGGAAAATTGGTCCGTAGGTGGATCAACCAGCGGACACTGCTTCGACACAGCAACCAGAGACACAATCGACACATTCAGCGTGAATCAGGCTTGAAATTTGTGATTGACGCGATGAACACCCAGCAACGCTTGCACAAGGATCAAAAGCCCACTCAGCAGAGCGAGGCCTGTTTCACACGAGGTGCTTCTTGCATAGCGTGACAACACACACACACACACACACACACACACACACACACACACACACACACACACACACACACGTCTTGAGGGAAATGTCGTTGTGTGCGACGCAGTCCCCATTTTCTTGTTCTGAAATGCAATGCGTCACGCATCCAGTGTGACGCAGGCTTGGGGGCTCTCTGTCTTCCTTTGCTGAAAGAGGGAATGGCCCACAAAGCTCCAAATGGAGGCTGATAGAAAAGCTAGGAATGAGCGAGGAGTTTTGAACAGAGTTGGAGAGCTTTAATCTTTGCTTCGTCGGAGGGGGGCAGAGGTTTCACAACGCGAAGTGCGGGCTGTTGACTCTTGACTAACTTCACCACGAAAGAGATTTTTTGCACAAAAGTTGGGACAATACTGTAGTGAATGACAAGTCGTTTTAAATACAGACATGCATTCAAAAGGGAAAGATCTGTTCACACCTCGTCTGTGAAGTTGAAGATCGAGCTTGCCGACAACTTCGTCGGTCCTGCATTTTACCCCAGTGCTCCAAAAGGAAGCCTAGATTTTCTTTTAGCAGGCGAGTGTACAGTGCATCTCTGCAGTTTGTCCAAAAAGGGAAGGTGCATGAAGTGGACCCAGTGGTCGCAATCCTTTCAACTGAATCCTGGACCCGCCAAAGATGCGAAGGACACTTGGAATCCGGTGAACATCAGTGGATGCAGATGCCGGGTGGGTACGGGGCCTCAGCTTGTATCCCCTCCTCACCCCCTCCTCAAAATTGCCACATTTTGTTCCGTCAGGTGCAAATGGTTTCACTTCCTCACTTTTTCAGGTTGGTGGTTGGGCCCCACCTGCAAAACAGCCAACACGAGCTCATAGAAGGAGGCGAAAGGTTCTCAGTGTTGAGATATCACTTTCAGCATCTTAAAGCAAACTTGAGAGGAAAGATCTCCACATTTAGAAACCCATTACTCGAGAGAGATGAAGAGCACACAAAACTGCGAGGAGGAGGCTTTCTCGGGGCTTTGTCCCGCAGACTGACTTCGTTCCCACTCCCACGTTGACAAATACCGCGGGTTTTACATGGTTCTCAACTTTTGATCGCGAGTCTGGTTTGGTATGAAACGTCGAAGGACTGCTTCACAGTGGATGCATTCTAGACGCAATGTGTCCTCAGCACACTGTGTTTGCATTTTGAAAAAGAAATCACCACCTGATACGAACACACCTTTACTACAAAGATAATTGAGTTGACAGTTGACCAATGTTTGTCTCAGGTGTTCTTGGCTGCCTTTCTTGGTGTCTTTGCATGTCTTCTGACGTCAGAAAAGAGTTTGAAAGGGCACTTGAGATTTGGAAGCAGTCGTGTTCGAATGAGTTGAACACAAGTGTGTTCAACCTCTTTATGTTATAGCAGCAGAAAAAAAAGAGATGCGCCTTGAGAGTTGATGGATGTCCCGTACAGCAATAAGTGTCGGGTTCCCCGGGCGACAATAATGAGGCATTGCTTACTTAACCCCGTCAACCTCCGTGAGACCCGGACAAAACACCCACCGCCGTCACCGTCTCGCTTGGCTCAGCTGACTGAGAAAAGACCGGGTTTACACAGGACGCGGTGTGCATTGCGTCCGTTTGGTCGCAGTCACTGGGCGCTGCGTCACAAGCGATGATTTGATGCCAAGAAACGTAGACAGAGACACAGCGCATGACGTACCTGATGTGAAATGGGCTTCAAGGGACCAGTCCATGGTAACGAGTCAGAGGGCCACATGTCCAGTTGTGGAATCCTGGTGTGGCAATGCTGGACATCATGCTGTAAAAATTACAACAGGCTCATATCAACTTGTGAGTCAAGATCTCATGTACGTTTTTGGCTGAAATGCACGATGGAGTGATGTGTATTTGATACGCATCAAAACATGAAACATTGAACTCAGCTGCACTCAAGCGACAGATTTCGATCGCGGGCACATCCAGAGTTGTCATCATTCCCTGTGGAACAACTCGAATTCGAAAACTGTGTGTCTGAAAGGAACCAGAAAGGGTCCGAGTTTTCTTGTTTGGAGGGTAAGGGAACTTTCTGTACCTCCTCACTTTGTCCTCGACAAAACTTTGCTGTCAGGCTCAAAATTGTTCATTGGCCTTTCGTCCATTTTCAAAGTCAGGACCAAAGCTTCCCCGAAAATTGGGTAAACCTTGGACCCAGAGTGAGTGAACACATCTGAACATTGTCCAGACAGAGACTTTCCAAACTGACTTCGCATTGAGTAGTTGAATGTTTTTCACAGGGACCTGCAATCTCAGTAATGAGGGGATTTGGCTGGCTGGGGGAACCTTGGCAGAACTGAATCCTGCAAATATAGATATTCCCCGAGCATGAAGCAGGACCCATGTCACGGAGGGAGGAGACCCTCAGCTCCGAAAGCGCTCCTGCTCCAATGTCTCAACAGATCACCTTTCGGTTCCGGTGAGATTCTGGTGGGGGTGAGGGCTTTTTGGAGGGAATGGGGTTTGGTGTCCAGGCGGACGGGTTTCATCGGGTGGAAGGTGACTTTGGTAGAGGAGGGAGAGGAGAAAAGATTTGCCTCTTTGAAGTCCAAATGGAATGACCCTTTGATTTCTTGATGACAGGAAGGAAGGCAGTTCGCAGACGATTTTGGACCAAAGCACAAAGAAACCACACCTGCGAGTCTCAGCGGCTGTGTAATGTGGGCAGATGCCAAATTTGGTCAAGAGATCCAACCGCCAACTGAGGTTGAGAGGTTTGGGTCCAGGTTTCAAACCACATCAGGAGGCTGATTCCTCAAACTTGGGAGTCACTTCGTACGAACGAGCAAAAGATGAGTGAGGTCTGAAATGGCCTGTGTTAATTCAAGCAGTGCTCCTGATTTGAAATCACAACACCAGATTTTCAGTTCTACTTGTCTTGCATCCGTCCCTGGAAGTTATGAAAATGAAGATCCTGGGGACTCAGCTGACGCAGAGCGCTTCTCTCACCTCCGGCGCTTCTCCTGCGACAGCAGAGACGACGCAAGACAGCTTCTGTTGTTTCAGGCTGTTTGCTCAGACCCACCAAATATCCTCGCATTACACAGTACAAACAAACCGCCCCAGCTGAGAATTACCACGGAAACAAACGCTGTTTCCATGGGTGCACGCCCGCATGGCAACCATTGGGATTCGGTTTCCAGGAAATGAAGTTTGTGGTGCGCATCTTCTACCTGCTGCTTCAAGGTTCTTGCCAGAGTCCAAGTTCATACGGACGCCGAGTCCAAGGGCGTCGTCGGGGGGTCAGACCAAAGGGAAAAGGAGGCGGGAAGGCAAACCGAAGAGCCTTTCTCTTGTAAAGTGAGAGTCAGATCATTTTATTTTTTCGGGGGGGGGTGGGGTGGTGGTGGAGGGACAGCGATCCCAGAACCGCCAGAGGTTCTTGACTGAGCAGAACCACGTGCTACTCTTTTATCGAGTTGTGTTGGTGTTGTGCCTGCAGAATGATCCTTTGATCTGCCTCCTGTTCTTCGTTAGCCACGTGGTGCCATACAAGTTGCGCCTTCCGTTGAATTTGCTCATTGTGCAAGTCAAAAGCTGCTTCAGCGTCACCACTGACGTGAGAGTGCACTGGAGACGACACATGCCTGACACACCCCATCTGCACCAGAGCCGAATACATTTCCTTCAAGATTTGGACACCTCAGAAAAGCTTTGAACCGCACTGTCCCCACAACTCTTCTGTGTGCGTGTGTGCCTGGCTAATGTGCCGTTGGAGGAACAGCGAACGGCTTTCACGCGGATGTGAAGCCCACTCCCCGTGGGAAGTGCGGCCTGGCAGAGGCGAATCTGGGGAGGGTCTTGGGCTTCAACCTGTGACCCTGGGCCCTTGATCATTTCTGGATCCTTTGAAGCTTGAGTCTGATGGGCAGGACAAAAATGGGAGCTGGGCCCAAGTCTGCAAGAGAGAGAGAGAGAGAGAGAGAGAGAGAGAGAGAGAGAGAGAGAGAGGGGGACAGACAGACAGACAGACAGACAGACAGACAGAAAGACAGACAGACAGACAGACAGACAGACAGACAGATGGAAAATGAGAGCTATTGAGGTCAAGAAGGCTGTTGTGATCAAGAACAACGTGCACTTTTTCGGACTAGGACAACCCAGAAGCTTCAGTGTGGCCATCAACGGTCAGCCTTCACCCAAAGGATTTGCTTGCGTAAAACAAGGCTTTGGTTCAAGGTGACTACATCCTTTGCTCCAGAAGCCCAATCTTGGAAGTCCACATTGCTGATGCTCTGCTGGACACATCCGTTGTGTTTCCGCTGAGCCTTGATGGGTGTGGTGGGGGCCTCACCTCAGAGCGGCCACAGCTGGAGACTCAGCCTCTAATGAGACACCTGTCCTCCCGGCGCTCTGTCAGCTGCTGCATGGAGAGCAAAAGGCCTTTGCAGCTTGAGAATCAAACGTCCAACAGAAATTTTTTTCAACTCCTTGTTCCTTTGCTCCGCTGTTCTTTTCAAATGGTGGCCAAAGTTGGCTGCAGCGGGTGGTTGCTCGTAAGATTCTACGACGCTGCCTTTTCTGCACAAAGGCCGACAAGAAGGAGTAGCACCGTTCACGATCATGGACGGGTCTGACACTGCAGACCGGTTCTGAACGCGGTCTCACAATGCCCTGGTGGACCTTTGGAGGTTCTTGTGTTTGGGGGGGGGTTCGGGCTTGAATCAGGACCCACTGCTCCAGAACTCCCAAATCTTCAACCGTAAACACGTTTGTTTCATCAGGCACTACATTTTCTCTGCTCAAACTGGACCGCAGAAAATCTGTTCTTGAGTCTTGTGCACAGTTTAGAAACCAAGAACAGCCAATTATTCGAGTTATAACACCGTTCAGCAGCAACAAAACGTTTTCTCAGAAATTCTCCACAGTTGGGTGCAGCTGATTTACGAGACGGAGGGAAGTTATTGCAGATCAGATGAGCATCAGTCTGCCGATCGCAATGATAGTTCCAGTCGCTGGAAATCAGTGTTTTATGGACAGAGAAAGTGGAGCACGTGATTGCATCTCTGTACATGCCGGTAGAAAAGAAAAAAATATTGATGACGGAAGCCTCTTGCAAAATTGCTGTTCACATCCCAGCTTTGTCAGAATTTCACGGAGAACCGCCCAGAGTGAACAAAGGTGCCTGTGCCACGAAAGGGCCAATGGTGGATCCAGGTGGCTCTGGGGGACCCCACCCGTTCACGGAGAACCGCCCAGAGTGAACAAAGGTGCCTGTGCCACGAAAGGGCCAATGGTGGATCCAGGTGGCTCTGGGGGACCCCACCCGAAGCTCAGGTCTTGCGTTGTTGCAGCCGGCCTTCATTAGTTCCCCCCCCCCGAATAAAAAAAACCCTGGCCCCGCCCTGGGTCCCTGCAGCACGTGACTTTGGATCCGCCCTTGTCTGCAGTGTCCACTTCCGGTTCGGAGTCGTGGTTCCTGATGCGAAAATAGCACGTGACCCGTTTTGAGGAGGGAAATCGAAAAGATAATCAGCAGGGATCTAACTTTCAGACCTCACTGCGGGTTTTGCATGGAGTGCTGTTTTGGAAGACATTTTTGTTTTTGGATGGGCTATTGCAACAAGGACACACAAAAGAAGAACTTTGGAGTCTATGGTGCGTAGGTTTAGCGCAGGTGTCCAGAAACTGAGCTCGATTGTGTTCAAAGTGAATCAGCGGGACGGAACTAAACTCCGCCGTCTGCAACGATCGAAGCACGCGAAGAGACACGCAACGCCAAAACAGTCGATCGTCACAACAGAGCAACCTGTCATGAAGTGAATCAAGTGGGCTCTCAAACAGCCATATTTCCTCTTTGGTCCTGAGTGCTTTCTCCTGGTTTTGTTCACAGGATTACAGGTTGTTGGGACAAGCACTGAAGCAAGGCTCAAGACGTTACTTGCCCGCCACATCATAACCACAGGCGCAGTGCGGAGATAAAGCTTCTCAGTTCGCGCTGTGTGAAGCTCGGGCACAGAAGCGCGGAGGCGGGAGAGAGAGAGGCACGCGGCTATATTGGATGCGACTGTGGGCCGGTCGCCTCAGTTGAGCACCGCTATGTGACTTATGCACATGTGTAATGTCTAACCTGTCGCTCTCTCTCGGGCCGGGGCGAGGGCAGTGAGGCTTAGGCTTGTCACTACAGCGCAGATTACATAATGAAAGCCGACTCCGTGTTGCAGCGGTTATCTATGGGGCAACAGGAATAATGACAGTGGATACGACACTGGATACGTGAACGGATATTTACAACGCCATGTAGAGGGATGGGCAGGTGATAGTGCAGAATGGAAACCGCGGACATGTGAAAAAATAGCTCCATGGAGCTCGCGGTGATTTGAGGAAATTTCACTTGCTCTGATTTGGCTTGCTCTGATTTGGCTTGCTCTGATTTGCCTTGCTCTGATTTGGCTCACTC
>JAAUXT010002929.1_pt1 | contig 16498 bp, 21 predicted proteins | sample 7278171 | NCBI WGS metagenome assembly JAAUXT01 (sample SAMN14350112, study PRJNA611818) | marine sediment metagenome | isolation source: surface marine sediment (1.8m) | place: French Polynesia: Moorea | collected 2018-08 | reverse complement strand
CCCCCCCCCCCCCCCCCACCCTCCCCCCCCCCCCCCCCCCCCCCCCCCCCCCCCCCCCCCCCTGTCCCCCCCCCCCCCGCCCCCCCTCCCACCCCGACAATGTCCCACTGGGACAAATCTTCGGGGCCCGGGGGGGGGGGTAACCCAGACAATTGGACAATGATACCCCTAACCGGACAATGTCCCAGTTGGAAAAATTTTCTTTGCAGGGGGGGAGGGGGGTACCTGGACAATGTGTCCAGGACAATCTATAGCATTTCTATTGTAATTTCATATGTCATTTTTTCATCATCAGAGGAGAAGAAAAAAATGATACCATATGCAACGTGTAAAGCACCCCTAAGGGTGTCTGCACCCACTGTGATTCCAGTCTGTGATCACTGGAACAGGGGTAAAAGGGAGGTTTTGTCTGCCCAAGACAGACGGATGCAGATACAGGGGCAAACCAATATCAGACCGCTACCGCGGCTGATAAAAATCATGACCGAATCACGAAAAAATATCAGCAAATCGTGTGTGCACAAACATTTCAAATATGATTTCGACCAAAGAAAATTCTTCGGTTTTCAAGTCTCGTCCTGCGGTTTCGTAACATCGCCGACAGTTGATACGACCCAGAGTAGTCGTGCTGGACAGTAAAATTTCAGTGACGGCGTCCTTTTTGCCGTCAGGGTTGTTGGACGGCGTCCCTCTGTTCGCGTCTCTGGAACGGCGTCACAGTGACAACAGCACTGTGAGGAGTCCCTGTGATCAGGTCCTGACAACGGCGTCCCTGTAACATACCTTGACGGCGTCCCATGGCATATCTTGACGGCGTTGCTGTGACATAGCGTCTCTGTGACGTGTCTTGACGGCGTCCCCGTTGTTGTGTTGTAGACGTGGACGCGGAGGCGCTGCGGGAACGCCTGCGCAAAGAGATGGAGGCGCGATGCCGCCTGCAGCACCAGTACAGCCTCATCAAAGGTGCGTCAGCGCCAAGTCTGACACGCGGATCAAGTGCTTCTGCCCACTTTGACGTCAAAATGTTCAATTCCTTACGCTTTCCAAACGGTCGGCTGGTGCGCTTGATGTAATTTTGTGTGGTTTTCCCTCGACGCGTGATTCAGAAACCAAAAATGCCTGACCTTGTCTGAAGTTTCCTCACCAATCGAAGCAACTACAAACCAAATGTAAAGGAGATTGTTTTGTTTCGTTGCAGACAGTTTTCAAGAGCAAGCTGAGAATGAACTCAAGCACAGAGAGGAGCTCGCAAAGGAACTACAAACTGTTCGAGGTGAGCAAAGTCAAGCCATTTCTTTTTGAAAGTTCTTTCTTCGTTAACCGACGTTTCTTGCGCAAAATCCATGCAAAAGAAAACTTGAAATTCCGGTTGTTTAAGAATTTCATCATTCTTGCTCTTTTTTCGCGAGTACAATTGGTGTCCTTTCCTTCCTGCACAGAAACATTGTTCCGAGAGATCGAGCGCGAACGAAGCGCCAGATATTCACTGCAGGAGAAATTGAAAGGTAGGCTCTGTCGCTGGTGGCACCGTACCAAAAACCACATTTTTTCTCTGAATCTCATGTGCACGCATCAATCACAAAACAATTTCACACTTTTAAAACAGAGGCGCAGAGCACGCTGCAGAACTTTTCCTCCAAGATGCTGGCGATGCGACAGTGCGCGCAGTGCCGCTTCTCAGAGACGCTCGCCGCGCCACGATGAACGAGCAGACGCCGCGCCCAAAATCATCACCCGCCTTATCTTACAAATCTGTTGTGACTTTCCGTGATATCTTGAAGTCTTTAATTGTACAGCAAATAAAACTTCCTCCAAAATACGACGTTGAACGTTACATTTTCGTGTCGGAAAGCAACATTATCGTGTTCGCAGCGCGCACCACAAGGACACCTTGGCAAACTTCAAAGATTAAAATTGAGAGTAATGCAGTGAAAGGGCGTCAAAATATTTCTCATGCAGTGGCACACCACGCGTCTCAGATTTTGCACGAAAGGAGAGAGTAAAACAACACGTCACTCGAAAAATACGAACCACAAGTGCACGCATAAAATTATTGCTGCGCTGTCGCGAAAAATGACAAAATGTCTGAAGAGACGCAGACGCACACACACACACACACACGCACGCACACACACACACACACACACACACACACACACACACACACACACACACACACACAACCCTGCAAAAGCAGACGATTAAAACGCACGTTCTCAGAAACCCGAGCCTGGGTCGGGGGCATTGCGAAGACGCTTGTAACAAATTCCGAGCAGCTTCAACTTGGAGAACGGCATGTCCGTTCCCCACGGGTGTTCTCGGGAGTAGCAAACAGTGTACGGTTTACGCAGGTGGAACGTGATCTCCAGTTTATCCCTGCTGGTGACGACCAGGCGGAAGTTATTGAACAGCACCCTGCCGTGAAACCCATCCGCTGCACGCCTGGGATGTAACGATTTTGAAACAACGCGAACAGACTCGTACGTTTCGTCTCCACAGTGAATAGTAACTCTGTTGACCCGATTCAACCAATGGAGCTTGACAGCCGTGAAATGGACGGACAGAAGGATCTTGTCATCGTCGCCAGGAGGGGTGAGGAGTGGGCTGCACACGTGCGTGGATTTGCACCGAGTATAGTTTTTGTAGAAGACGTCAGGTTGAGTGGCCCAAAAACTCGCCAAACGATCGTGACGAAGGACCTGGAGAGCGCTGCGAAAGTCCGGGAGGTCGGACGCGACTGCGCACGCGTGGAAAGTTGCAAGCTCCTCCAGACGTATGATCAACTCCTCAGGCATCATGTTCCACACGCGCTCGATAAACGTGTGCGTGTTCCTGCGTGCGTCATGTCGGAAATGTCTGATCACTTTTCTGGCAACTTTCCCCATTAAGTTTTCCAGGTTATGGTACGATCTCCTCAGGCCTTGTTCCGTGCACTTCTGCGCTGCCCATTCGAAACAGAGTCTGGCCACCAGAGGGACCCAGAGTTTGCCAGCGTGGTCCAGCAGGTGGCGCCAGGCTTGCGCATTCTGCTCGCGAAACGAAGGTCTGTCCAGCAAGTAAAAGCGTGGGCAACGTGTGATGGATATGAACAACTCACTTTGCACACGAGGCTCCCCCATCGTCACGATAGATGTCAGGTAGTCCCAAACCAAGCCGTCGTGCGCCAACTCCACGATGGAGTCTCGAATGAACATCGGGATGCCTGGAATCCTGATCTGCTTCGCTGCCTGCAGAAGCCCAATGCAGTTGCTTTGCGTGGGACGCAGGTTGCCTGTGTACCAGTATCTACAGTGAACAGCCAAGTTTCATGAAAAACATAACGAATCGGCACAAAGTGTCCACAAAACAACGCCAAGTCAAACCAATTTTGTTGAATGCACGAGTTCATTGTTTTTCAAATTTTATCGCGCGCGCATTTCGTCGCTGACCTGCGCAATATTCGGAGCGATTCCTCCTCGCATTTCACCACCAAGACGCGGCTTCCTGGTTCTGTCAGTTCACCCAGCAACAACTGGTTGGCCAACTTTGGAGTCCGGCTCGCGAGAAAGCAGCTGTGCACCAGCACACACCCGCTCCCAGCGTTGGAGTGGCACTTGATCCGGACATCCGCAGACTCGACGAACCAAGGATCGTCGACTTTCCACTGCTCGTCACCAGCCAGACGCTGACGTTGCTGAAGGAAAAATGGAAATTTATTGTCAATTTGAGGGGTCCGGTGGATATCAACGACAAGACTCGGACTCTTTCACACACGGTGTCAAGCCAAACGGGTTGGGAGAGAACATGGCCAGATCCCCTTGTGGTGTCTGGTTTCGGGTCCCACCTGAAATGGCTAAACACGCCTTGCAAATGCCGCTTAGATCCTTCGTGAGTGGCTGACTATTTTGGGTTGGGACCTCAAATTAACAGTGCCCCTTGGTCAACCTGAAATGGCCAGGTACCCTGAAAGGCTCAAGTGTTTCTTGCGGTGTCTGGTCTTTTCATGCAAACCTGAAATGCCAGACCCTTGTGTCTCCTGGTTCGAAGTGTCTGGACATTTCATTACCATGTTGGTGTGCAGATATCATGACCATGCAGATTTCGGACGGCAGAATAGCGATCAATCTCGCACAGTTTCGTCAGAAAATGTTTTTTTTGTCAATTCAGATGTGAAATGTGCTTGTAATTGACATTTCCAAACTGTTCTGGTCGCCTCATCTCAACGACGACCCGAAGGGTGCTGTCAACAGTTGTGCTCTTGCCAAGTTGTGCACATGCCAAGATCTGATTTCCACGAAAAAAAGTCTTTGCTGGAAATACAAACCTGCCGATCAAACATTGTTTCCCAAGCGGATGACATTTCTATTCTGGAAAACAGAGCAGAGTGCTCGTGCTGGAGAAATTCTACGGGATCTATGTTCACCATGTTCACCATTTTATTTTTTTCTGCACGTGCAAGTTGACAAAAACAGAAGCGAGTTCAATGCGAACAACCTGACAACTATGGCAGTGATGTTTGCGCGTGCGTGCAGTTGCGTGCTCACGAAGTGCTAAAAATAAGGAGCTTTTCTGACTTCACTCAAGCGCGTTCATTCTTTTCTTCTTCAAGTCTATAAATTTCCCAGCAAGCGAAAATTTCGCTGGGCATGTCTCTGGGGTTTGAGGTTCCCGGTTGGGAATGGGTGTGGCAGTGAGGTTCGAACAAAACCATCCCGCCAAAATTCAGCCGGCAAAACCGTAAAAGTTCTGCAGCCTTTTCACACTGAGACCAGTGACTGAGACGTTAAGACTGGCTGACGTCTTGCACTCAGAAAACAAGAATAATTGAAACATTCAAGAAGAACAAAACTGAGCAAAGGCTGGCACAATATTTTCCCCGCTTAACAAGCCCCTGCCGTCGCCACTGACTTTTTAACACTGTATCGCAAGAAATGTAAATTTCGTTCGATATTTTACATCCAAGTGCATTTGTGTGAAAAGGATATGAAATTTTGTTCCCAACAAAAAAGTCTACCATATTATATGTTTTCCCTAACATCTGTGTCTTGTTTCAAGTCACCATGTGATGTTTCAGGGGAAATATGAAGCATATGGCGGATAGAGTTTAAGCACGGTTCCAAGATGGCGGAAGTCTGGTTGACATCGATGGAACAGCGGTTAGATGAACTGGAGCAACGGGTGTTTGGCACTTCTGATAAGGAAATAAGTTATCCCAAGGTATTGTGCCAATTCAAAGATGGTGGTGACCTCATAATATTTCCCATGCGTATCTTTTCCAAGCGAAGGTTGGCATGTCAAAATGCATTTCCCTTTTCTGGATAGAGCTAAGATAGACTCTATGATCAGCAAGAAAAACATTCAAGATTTTGTTGGATATTCAGCGTTTGCTTGCTTTTGTTTGCCAATGCATGGAGTACACAAGAACTATCGAGTGAGATCTGGCTGTTTGTTTGACCCAAATTTGTCAGCTGGAAACCCCATCGGGCAAGCAACTGTGGACGTGTTGAACATGGAACGGCTGATAAAATATTCAGATCGATTTGTTCTCCCAATGCTCTTTTGTGTTTTCTTGTGGAGAAGGCAGCCACAGAGTTGGCCGTGGTTTGCCGAAATGCCTGACTTCGTCAGTAGTTGCAGTGTGGAGTCCACATGAAGAAAAGAGTGGTGGGCTCGTAGTTTTGCCCCAACCCCGCCCACCCTTCTATGGGGGGTGGGGCGCGCCACACAGTTCAGAGATTTGGTTTGGATAAAATCCGTCATCAGTTTGGTTTGTTCACACATGTTTCAGCATAATTTGACTTATTTTATGTCCTAACAGGATGCGGAGAAGGTTTGTACTTTGATTTGTAGTTTGGTTTTGCTGCTTGAGTGTTTAGTTTGAGCTTTCTCTTTTGTCCCTCAAACACGGTGTGTGTGTTGCTGTTCCTTTTCACAACAAAGGCTCCACCTGACAATTTGAAGGTGACGGGTTTTTCTCAGACAACACTGAAATAGTTCGTCACTTTCTGCACAATGTCTGTTGGGTGTTGGTACAATTACGGTGCAACATTTGTGCCTGCAGTGGGAAATAACTGTGTAATGCGCGACGAGCCTCCTGCGGAAAGAGCGGCATTGTTCAGTTGACCTTCACTTTCAATTTCCAAATGCCAAACCGCAGTTTGGAAGTTTTCAAACAGTGTTGCGTGTTTTCTTTCGACTTCAATATTCTTTGAACGTTTCAGATGGTCTCTTTCTTGGACCACCTGATGGTTCCTTCAAACTGATTCACATTGCGGTTTTCTTGCAGATGATAGACGCTGTGGTCGGACTGAACAACCAAGTGGACACAACGGTCAAGGGCAGACCCAAGTTGGAGAGGACCATGGGCAAACGTAAGTTGCTCTCTGTGCTTGGCCTGTTGAAGCAACAGCCGACATCCAGCTGCAGACAGTTGACAACAGTGAACACTCAATGGGTTAAGGTGGGAGTGCCAGTGCATTGATTTTGTGGGATATATTTTCAGTGAACACACTCGATAAGTTCATGGATGCCGAGTACGCTGACAAACTGACCCTGTCCAGGGCAGCAAAAGCGGAAATCATCATCTCGGGTGAGTACGAGTGATCATTACTTCAGCTGACGGAGTGCAATGGTCTTGTTGCTGGACTTAGTTCACGACGCACTGAGCAATGTAACATTTGTACCTCGAAGCCCATCATTATAAGGAATAAAAAGAGGAAACGGACGGTGAATGCTCAGAGTAGATACCTGTTTCGCAAGCCGTGCAGTTTTATGGCAGTGCCATGCTCGTAGACAAAGAATGCATCATCGTGTTGAAACTTTCGGCAGCAGCAAATAGACAGCCATGTGCACTTGCAGAAGAGGAAGAGTTGAAGAAACAAGCAGAAGCACTGGAGAAAATGAAAGGCATGATGGAAGTTCTGTCCAGTGAACACATAAAAGGTGAGCACACTCAGTAATGTAGGCTTTCCAGGGTTGTTGCTTTGGAGACGCGAGCGTGTGTGTGCCTCGGGCCAAATCACTGTAGATGCCGTTCGCTGTGTGGACATTGGGTGGTCCTGTCGCGCTCTTGTTTGGGCTTGGGGGTTCCCGTTGGCTTCGGTTGGTGTTGCACGAAATGAACGAAAAACGATCTCTGAGCAAGGGTTGTGGAAGTTGGTTTGATCACAGTTGTGTCTTCTCCAGCCCCCACTCACCACTCGCCAAACTTTGGGTGACGAACGGCAGTGCGACACCCAGGTGCCACAAGTCCAGCATTCGAAAGCTGAGCTGTAGCAATTGCCCTTGTTTGCAAAAGCGATCGCTAGTTGCCGTTTAGAAGTGCTGAAGTTTCCAGAGCAAGCATTTTCACACGTATTCTTTGCAGCCGTGCCGGGTTTGCAAGCGAAGTTGCAGGAGTTGAGCACACAGCACATTCAGCAGCAGGTGAGAGGCGGGACATTGATCGCACCCAAAACTTCACTTTCCATTTGTCCACCAGAAATTTAGTGAAGGAGTAATCCATTTTTGTTTGCCGCAGGATGGGGCGAGTGAGCTGTGTGAAGAAATCAAAGACGCGTTCGCTTATTACAACAGCGTTGTATCCTTTTGAACAACAGAATAACACGTGCGTGTGCGTGTGTGTGTGGAGCTGAAGGTTTTGAAGAATTGACAACATTCTTGAACAAGCTTGCGATGGTGCTTCCCTGACTCGCAGTCAGATCACGCTGCTTTCAAAGCAGTTTGTGCAGTGGGACGAACTAGTCACGAAGATGGAAGTCTCGTCACAGGTCAAGAAGACGGACAGATAGGAACAACCATTCCGACTCGAGTTATTTATTTCTGACGCCTCTTCATTGTTTACTTCCATTGGTGGATGGAAATGTGCCTTTGGAACTCTGGGTAGATCTACGGTTTGGATTTGACGCAGTCGAACAACTCAGGACGCTCAAACCTTACGGCGTGGCCGAAAGCAACGGATTCGGAGAGAAGGAACATGGATCTGGAATCATCATGACGTTGATGACGAACGCAGCGCGTCGTTTCATTGTTGCACAGAATTCGTTGGTTTGGGTAATAGTTCTGAAGACTGCACATGAGGAAGGGAAGTGCAGGGAGTGAAAGTGCGTGGCTGAAATCAGCTTAAAATTTTCGATGTGCGAGTTTGTGAGTGCGCGAGAATTCAGCCATGATTCTCTGGTGCTTTGGGTTCTCACTGTTGTGGTGTGCTATGGATTCATGAATGTCGTGAATTTTTCATTCCACGTGTTTGTGCGAAGTGCACGTGGCAATTGTTCAACGATGTTGCTTCCAAAGTCTGATGAAACTAAAAGACGTTGAAAAAATGTATAATAAAGTCACGACTTCTCGAAATGTTGCAGTGCACAGTGCGTTGTGTCCCGAGTTTCTTTTGGGTTCGTTCAATAGCAACACTCGCAAACAAATTTTTGTCAGTTTCACCAGAATTGCGACCAAGTGGTGGTCGGTCGCAGAAAACAGCTGAGAAGCTTGGTGTGTGTTTTGAACAGCACAACATTTTGTCAAATCATGATTTCTGCTAAATTTTAGGCGTTGATTCAACGAAGCACCAATTAGAGATTCTGATGAACATTTTGTTGAAACTGGGGGTTTTGCTGGAATTGTTGATTCAGTTGATTCTGCTGGTCGTGACGAGATTGCTGTTGAAACTGCTGGTTGGGTGGCTGTTGAAACTGCTGGTTGGGTGGTTGCTGAAACTGCTGTTGCTGGAACTGCTGGTTGGGTGGTTGTTGAAACTGCTGCTGTTGGAACTGCTGGTTGGGTGGTTGCTGAAACTGTTGATTGGGTGGTTGTTGAAACTGCTGGTTGGGTGGTTGTTGAAACTGCTGGTTGGGTGGTTGTTGAAACTGCTGGTTGGGTTGCGAGCCGCCCTGCTGCTGCGGTTGTTGCGGTCTCTGCCACTGCGGCCGCTGCGGTTTCCTCTGGTCACGTGGCGGCCTCGTCAGAGCGTCCTGCTGTCGCTTCAGCGCGTACTCGGGATAGTCGATGTAACCGTCGCGGTTCAGGTCCTCTGACTCCAACATCTTGTCCACAATGGCTGATAAATGGACAGAAGCCGGATTAACAAAGGAAATCGAGCGACAGAGGACATACTGTTTGGGTGAAATGAGGCAGGACGGGTTTTCACACAGGTCAAGATTTCAGCTTAGCAAAGCGACGACGCAGCGACCATGGACCTCTGCAGAGACACAGCAAAGCACGTGCAAACCCGACCTGAACTGACCTGTGATTTTCTCTTGGCGTGCGGTGGCGTTCTTCTCGGCTTTGCGGCTGTGCGCCATGACGTGCTCCATTGAGTGGTAGAGCTCGAGACCGTCGAGCTTCCGGTCCCCGTTCTCGTCGTGCGATCTGGGCGAGAGCGAAATGTTCACTGCTTCGTGTGTTTGGGGAAAAGGCGCTAGTGCGCTTGGGCGCTGATCTCTTGAGACGGGAAGGGAGCAACTCAGTTCAGGAATGTGATTTGTGCTGTCAAAACCTTCGACTTTCTGTTGACTGTCGTGGAATACAAATTGAGCACGTGTGGAAAACGGAGAGCGCGAAATATTGTCTTGACGAGAAACTCACTGGAAGAAGTAAAATTCTTTTTCTGATGTGCTCATATCGGTGACATTTCTTCCCGTTTCTGCGGTCATGTGTTCCTGCAGATGTCTGCAAAACAACGCGTTTATCGGTCAGGAAGAACTTGCTGAACGAGTTTTGAAGCGATTTCAATTGGTCGTGATGGTGGATCCACTCGTACTCACTCTTCGTCGTGCGCCATTTCGTCCAGTTGGTGCTCCTGTTCCACGGTGGGAGCGGAGGTCCCCGGGTGAACAGTGACAAGAGTCATCCAAAGCACTGTTCGCATCAAATACACTCGGCACTTGTATTCTGGGCGCATGTTCGTCTCGGCGATGTCTTTCGTGAAAGGATTTTAGTGTTCCAACTGGCGTCAAATACTCCGACTTTTTGCTGAAATGATAGTTTGTGACACAAGAAAGTTCGTGAGGCAATTGACTTCGTGCGGGCTGTATTCCTGGACAGTTTTGAGACAGATCCAGAGAGAAGGCCACCAGAAAATAACGTCAACCTGCTAAATTGTGGGTTGACGCGTGTGCGGGTGCTCAGACCTGTGGAGATGCACATTCCACCAGCATGGAGCCGCCACTACCCTGTGACAAGGGGACATCACAGCTGCCCGTCTGTTCAAACTTTGTACATTTCAACCAGTCACTTGCTGTGTCCAGGTGAAATGTGCACAACTTTTACCCGTACATGAAAATGTGTTTGGAAACGTACCAGAACAAAATTTTGGGAGACGGGGCCCGCTCAAACTTGATGCTGATCCTTGAGCAGTGTTTTGCGCCGCAGAAACTGGAAAGTAGCCTGACCAGTGGGCTTGAGTGTGTGACTGCCCAACCTGACTGGCGTCACGCTTCAGCACTGGTTTGTGCGGAAGAAATATTTCACTGGACATTTGTGAGCGCACTTCCAGTGGACAATGCATGCAATGTCAGTGCAGTGTATAGCTGTTCTGCAGCGCGGCTTGACAGCAGCGGGAATCACTAAAAGTAAGGAAGGAGTGAAAACAGAACGAAAGTGCATGCTCCAGAAAGCGATCTATTTCCACGTTGGTGAACGACCAGAAATAGTGAAATTGCAATTGAATTGTGTATCTGTACAAGAAGGCGGGTCCACCAACAGATAAGAATCTTTTGTGTCTTGAAAGACTGCCATGAGGTCATCAGTCATCACTTACTACTTGGTATTTAGCCTCAATATGGACCAAAGACAGGTCAGCTTTTTTGACAGTGCACTGTGCCAGTTTGTGGGAAAACATGGGTGGTATTTTGCAGCTGTGTTTGCGACGGCTCTCTTGATCTACAAACTGTTAAAAATTGTGTGGGATGCAGCCTCCAACTTTCCAAGATACTACAGACACTACAGATACCATGGGCAGTTGTGACGTGTGTGTCGTCACACCGTGGACATGGAGCTCCAGTGGTTCTTTCCACAAGGAACAGGAAATCATGATGGTTTTGTGTTACCTCTGTTCCTCTTCCACGGAGCTAATAAAAATGACAACGACGCAAGGTTTTTGGGCACAAACCAAGGTTCTTCACAGAGACTGTTCTCTCGGACTCGTGATGAACTCGTACGCTTTGGACAGAGCAGCAAATCTTCTCATTTGGGTGAAAGATGTATGCAAGACAGCAGCCGTCCTCGTCTCGACTGTTCTGCGCAGGCTGGGTTGGCGACGGAAACTACCGCCAGGTACTGAATGCGGTTCATTTTGAGACGTGTTTTTTGACTCCTGGAGTCTTTCGGATTCGATCTGTGCACTCATTTGGACAATTGATTTCCTTCCGAACTTTTGTGGTCGAGAGAGGCGATTGACAGTGTTTCTCTTCTCTGTTTCTAGGACCGATGAGTTTGCCGGTGGTTGGAGCCTGGGGAGAGCTCAGGGACCCACGGGGCATGCATCACGACTTCCTCCGATTGCGCCACAAATATGGCGATGTGTTTTCCGTACAGCAAGGAAGGAAGTAAGAATCAAATGACTGTAAACTGGAATGAAAATTTCTTCCTCAAACTGTGCGTTTCCTGTTGAAACCGACAAAAGCAGACGTTTCGTCCGGAAGAAAATTCTGTTTCTCGGATCTGGAAAATCCCGTTTTCGTTTTGGAAATTCCTCGCAAATAGAGTTTTACAAGTTGTTCACGAACACAACGAATGCCTGCGATTCTGGCAGATTGGGGGATTTTGTGAGAGTATTCCCTGTGTGATGTGTTCCGTTTTCCCTTCTTTACAGCGCCATCGACGGTTTGTCGTTGCAGGTTGATGATCGTGCTCAACAGCTACGACTCAATTCGTGAGGCTTTCGTCGAATTCGGCGATCGACGCAACTTGGGTGCCGGTGGTCAAATCCTTCAGTTCAGAGACGGTATGAGAGGCACACCCAACTTGTTTCTTGTCCAAATGTTTGCACCACTGTGGTTTTTACCTGTTTTTCGTTTCGATGCCTGGTACTGTGGCAACATTTCAAATTCGAGTGGTTACACGCACAGGTCCTTTCTTCCTTGTTTCCAGAAATAGTCAACGCTGGGTGCGTAGAGCGCTGGAAAGAGAACAGGAGGCTGTGCAGGACGGCGCTGAGAGCGAGTGGGGTTGGTGGCGAGGTGGGCGAGAACAGAATCCAGAGGGAGGTGGATGAGCTGGTGGCGTACCTCAGTGAACATCAGAGGCTCCCTCTACTCGTGGTAATACAGCTGGAGAACCTGTGTGCAAACGTCATTTGTGGCGCGTTGTTTGGGAGGCGTTACTCCTCGGACGAGCGTGATCTCCTGCAACGTTTCTTCGAAATGAATCGCAACGTGCTGTTGGCAATGCGGACCGCGTATTCACCCGACATGCAAGGTCCGTGCCTGACCTCCTGGTTCTTGAGAATCATGCGGCGCAGAACAGTGAAGCAGGTGGAGACGTACATGCGGGAGATAAGGGAGTTTGTGGGGCGTGAGGTCCGCCAGCATCGTGAGACTCTGGACGCGGCTGGTCCGCGCGACTTCGTGGACAGTCTTCTGGTGGCGGGCGTGCCAGAGCGCCGACTGATCGACACGGTCATCATGTTCATGGTGGACGCCGTGGTGAACCTGAGTGCGCTGCTGGTGTGGAGCGTCAAGTGGCTCGCGACGCAGCGGGAGGAGCAGGAGCGGCTGCGGCGCGAGGTGGAGCGGGTCTGCGGCAGCGGTGGTGGCGCCAGGCGGCCTCGCCTCGCTGACAGAGAGGCCATGCCGTGCGTCAAGGCTTTCATCACTGAAGTGCAAAGACTTGCATCTGTAGGTAAGTTGAGATGCGCGTGCACAAGACAACAGTGGAATCCCATTGACATGAGGTGGGCGTTGGACTTTACGGTTGGAAGCAGAGAGCACACGTGTGAAAGTTGTGAAGCCACGAAGTTCCAGACAGTTCTCGCGTCATTTTGGTCATTCTGTGAAATCAAATTCCGTCTTTGCGGTTTCAGGTCCAACTTGCGTGGAGCACAAGGTGACCAGAGCGACAACATTCCGTGGATCGTATGAGATTCCTGAGGGCGCTGTGTTCACGGCGAATCTGTACGGCGCGCACATGGACCCGCGCGTTTTTCCGGATCCGCACGAGTTCCGACCGTCGCGATTTCTCGATGAAGGGGTGAACTCCCGGAACGTGATTCCATTCAGCATGGGTATGTCTTTCAGTTTCTCTTTGGCTGAATTCAGATTCCCGGCACAATCACCAGACGACATGGACTGAAAATTTTCGCCAGCATAATGACCCGAATATTGACCAACACTTGTTTTGGTGTGCGAGTCGTTTGTTTCTTTGACAGTCCACAGTGAGTCCAGGCACGTCCTCAGATTATTGTGCTTTTATCTTTCATTCAGGGAAAAGAGAATGCATGGGCAAACAGTTGGTCCGAGACGAGATGTTTTTAGTGATCGCCAGTCTCGTTCAGAAGTTTGACATACAAATGTTCCACGAGAGCCTGGAGGCTGACACGGACCCGCTCGGAACACTTCCCCCGCCCTTTCAAATCATGGTTAAGCTGAGAGAAAACTCCGAATTATCACTGCTCAGCGATCAATGAGCTTTTCCAGCGACGAGATCTGTGATGAATTTCACGTGTTTTTATCGACTGCAAACAAAGTGCCAAACATCGCAAACAAGTTGATGCAGCTGCGACTTGTGAAAATATTCTTTTCTGAAGCTGTATCGTGAGATTCTATGTGGCGAAAAATGTTCGTATATAACGTGCCAATAAATATATTTTGAACGCTCACTTTGGTGTTTGGGATTTGTTGTGGAATGAAATATTTTCACGCGTCTAGTCATGCGGAGACGCCACTGCAGTGATTTCCGTTCTGTGAGAAACGATCGTCGTTTTCGTAAATTTGCGCTCGACCAATCACAGCGCTTCATCGTGGCCGAGCCTCCTGATGGCTTCCACACTCTTATCAGTGGGAAGAAAAAGCTTCGTGTCTTGCTGCGAACACCGGCTGTTCGCATCCAGACTGTACTCTAGCATGGCGGGACTCCTGATCGAAGACTCCAAGTACTCGTGGCTCAAGGAGCTGGGGCTGCAGGCGGAAAACAAGGGCGTTTTCAACGGAACATGGGGCGGCTCAGGAGAGGTCAGGAAACCGTCTGCTCTCCTCGACATTTTCCGGCAGACAGATTCTGATTGTCAGGCAGCATGTCAACATTTTCTTTTCTCCGCATGGAACACAAAGTAGAAAAATCTAACTGCAGCCGGCCGATGAAACAATTCCATTTTGCACAACGTGTGCGTGTGGCCTGGCAGACTTCGAGTTGATCTAAAGTTTCGCCCACCGGTCGACGTCGTTTCGTCGAATGCCTGCATTCAGGGATGCACTGAATAGACCTACGTGTTGTCCAGAACTCGCAGTTCTGAACTTCAAAAGCTTGCCGCTGTCAACCAGCACGGATGCTTGTTGAAATGACGACAGAAGAACTGAATCTTGGAGGTTGATGTCTGCTCTCGAACATTTTTAAGTTTTAAGTTTCGGTCCGTGTAGTGATATCACAAACACACTGGTTGGTATCTCGGGTGAGACTGGCTCGGTGGCGCGAATCTCTTGCTTTATTGAATGAACAGTGCTGCCACCTGACAAGCGGTGCCGGTGGTTCTAAATTCACAGCTGGTATGTCATACCACACTCCTCCCCTACCAGGGGGCGCTGGCCTCTACAGATAATTTTAAATATTCTAAATATTTTTGTATTAAATTAATATATATATTATACAATGAATAGATGCATAATATCAAAATTCTGCTATTTTTGCTGGAAATTACCCAGCATCCCTCCCCCCAGGGGCTGGTCACGTGACCCCTTGTGGTTCTGCACTCTCTTTGACTGTCATGGCTACCAGTGGGACGTATCTGCCCAATCTTGGCCAAGAACGTGAAATCATAGGGTTTTTGAGGCAAAACATCACTCGTCGCCTGGCCTATGAGGCATCCATCCAGAATCTGCCCCAAACCCATCCACGGGTGATCCAAGCAGTGTGGGCATACTTCAATTTAGGGCCCACTTCTCACCGTGCTTTTGACCGCCTCGTGTGGTCGGTGGCCACCGGACAATAAACGGTAAGTGGTTCACCAGTCACTCCACACCGGAAGAATGAATGGAAATTCAGATCTTCCCCCCCCCCCCAAGTCCAGGGGATCTTGCGTGGTGAATTTCCAATGAGCCGAGCGAAAGAAATTGTTCGTGGTTTGCGGGTACTCTCTCTCACTGACTGCCCCTCATGCTTCCAGATCCAAGAACGAACAAATGTTCTGCACCATTTTCTGTTTTCAGGTCACCACGTCATTCTGTCCAGCGAACAACAAACCAATCGCCAAAGTTGTTCAAGTGAGCACTTCACGTGTGTTGTATTTTGCGTCTCACAACTCCAATTTCAATTTGCACTTCGGCAGTTGCACTTGTTTCAAGAGCAACACAAGAGTAAGATACGATGTTCTGTGAAACGTGTTGTTCAGCATGCCATGAACCTCTGGTCGTTTGTCTTCCAGGCCAACAAATCCGACTATGAGAGCTGTGTGACGGCTGCCAGGGATGCTTGGCAAGTCTGGGCTGATGTAAGTGCCAATTTGCAGGGGAATTTGTTGACCAAGCTGAGTTGCTGGAACGAGCTTGTGTTGTGCACGGGCTGAGGGCAAGTGGCGATCAACCCTGATCGCCTCAGCAAGGGGCCTGAGTAGCAACAACCCGGTGGTGATTGCTCTTGACGATGCGCCTGATGTGTAGCATTCTTGTTGATCGTGTCATTCTCCAGTGTGATTGTCGATTTGCATTTGGTGGATTTGTGGTTCTTCGCCAGAGGAATTTGAGATATATTCACTTCATCATTCGTTGTGACGACATTGCCAATTCTCCATTGAAGTTCAGACATTTGTGTGACGCAGGTTCCGGCGCCACAGAGAGGAGAAATCGTGCGGCAGATCGGAGACGCGCTGCGCAAGAAGAAACATCTCCTCGGAAAGTTGGTCAGTTGTCTTGGAAACCGTTCATTAACTCTTCAATTTCGCGCACACGTCGACACGCTGGAGAAAAGCTGATGCTTGTGTTGCATTTTGTTGGTCTATGTTTGTTTCAGGTGTCTCTGGAGATGAGCAAGATCCTACCGGAGGGCGAGGGGGAGGTGCAGGAGTACATCGACATCTGCGATTACGCTGTCGGACTCTCGAGAATGTTCTCGGGCAAAGTCCTGCCCTCAGAAAGTGCGTAGAAATGCACCATGAGGTTGTGAAACATACGAGGGGTCCTCAATATTTATTAAGCGTGTGGCGCCCGAAGGGCCGTGTACCACACGCTAAATGTAATCACCATCAGTCTGTATGTCCATCCGTCCATCCGTGTGTGTAAAGTGGGTCTAACCAGGGGGGGGGGTTGGACCTACTTTTGGAAAAATGATCAGTGAGCATCACTGACCATTTAAAATTTTTTTTTTTTTTTTTCTG
>JAAUXT010079763.1_pt1 | contig 16501 bp, 20 predicted proteins | sample 7278171 | NCBI WGS metagenome assembly JAAUXT01 (sample SAMN14350112, study PRJNA611818) | marine sediment metagenome | isolation source: surface marine sediment (1.8m) | place: French Polynesia: Moorea | collected 2018-08 | reverse complement strand
TTATACAGCCATACCCAAATTTCACCATGTCGGCCATATTGGTTTTTTGCCCGTAAAAATACGTAAATGCAAAAATTTGTTCTTTTGACACTTTGTGCATCAACTACAGCTCAAAAGTGAACAAAAAAACCAAACATGACCAAAATCGAACAAATAGAATACTTTCAAACTTGCGTTCACAGATTTAGGCTTTTGATGCCTATAGGTGATTTTCACCATCACCATACATTATACATAATGTATGCTTCAAGGTTCAAATCACCTAAAAACCGCCTCGGACCACTACGCCTGCAGCTGCGGCAATCTGCGAGTGAAAAACGCAGGACGAATTTCCACAGGACAGGAGTCGTCTGAAATGACGCAGAGCCAGCCGCTGATGATGAACTACATGCAGAAAACCAGGGCCTCAGGCATGAAGCGACAATTTGCAGTATCTGGTTCGTCGTCAGTCGAGCCTTGTGTCGCAAAACCGAACGCGCTGCGCGTATTTTCAGCTCGTTGCGCCGTGAAGCTGCCTCATTAGAAGATCATAATTACAATTGGTTCATCCCTTGTTAGACACAATGAGAAAAAGTTTTTTGGGGAGAACAAAGAAGAAGTTTTCATCTCGAGGGACGATTTTCGAAAAATCATTGCAGTGGAATTGAAAAAGTTTGCACAGAATGTACTCGAAATCCAGTCAGCCTAAAAATTCTGTGTCGCGTTTGTACTGTTGAAAGCTTTGAACTCCCCCCCCCCTCCCAGAAAGGCAGGAAAGTAAACTTTATCGTACACATCTATTTTGACAACAACGAGAGCCATTGTTTCTACATCACGCTCACAGAACACCGAACAGCGGTCCATTCAAATATTACATCAAAGAAGAAAAAGGTTTGATATTTGACAACAATATGCGCATAAGTCAGGTCACCGTCGGGTTACGCCAGCTCGAGAAATGTTATCGAGTACCGGTACAAATAAAAGAAACAACGATCGGATGGATAACCTGGAGAAGAGTTTCGGGTCTGACGCCACTTCACGTGCACTTGGTCTGGGAGTCCTACTTTTCTGCTGTGGACATTTGAAGAGGAGTTTGTACACGTGTTCAAACGCCAGTCAGCCAGGTATTTGAAAATTCTTGAATCTGTCTGGAGTTGAATCGCCTGGACAGAAAGGAGAGATGGCCGTCTCCCCAATGGGTCGCTGATTTGAACATTGAACATTTTGACATGTTCTGGAGCGGAGGAGGTTGGACCCCGACACCTCCATCACAACTTGACTGTGTGGGTGACGGAAGGGTAACAAACAAGAAGGCCACACCCCACAGGGGCATCACGTGCCCCCCCCCCCGCCACCGAGACAACCGCAGTCAACCGCATTCCACCAATTGACTGTACACATAGTGGTCAGGGAACCTCAGTCAACTGCAGTCAATCACAGTCAACTGCAGGTGACTTGTGGCAGCATTTCAGGTTTGTCCTATGTTTTTGAATATTTCAGTAAATTATGGGAAGAAATATGTGTGAAAGTAATTTGAAATTGAAGTTGTTTAGGCTGTGAGTGTGGATGGCAAAACGTTTGGTGGAGTTTGATGGATTTGGGGGATTTTTTTGGGGGGGCGGGGGGGGGGCGGGGATTCAGTGGGCAGCCTGTTGTGGCTGCTTTGAATTGTGCTTCATTGACTTGATGAAATAATGGCTTCTGTGTAAAAACAACACAAACAGGCAATTTGGCAAATATTTTTTGTGGAAGCATGAAACATGATGGAATTTGGTGTCATTTTGCCTGTGGAGGCAAAGTCAACTTGAGTCAACTGCAGTCAACTGCATTCAACTACATTCAACCACATCCCACCAGTTGACTGCAGTCAACTGCAGTCTCCTGCAGTCTACTACATTCCACCAGTTGACTATACCCACAGTGGTCAGGGAACCTCAGTCAACCAAAGTGAGTGTCTCCAGTGCAGTTGACTGCAGTTGACTGGTGGAATGTAGTTGACATCAATTGATTGTAGTTGACTGTGGTTGACTTGTCAAATGTGGTTGAATGCAGTTGACTGTCATTGACCAAGCCTACACAAGTAAAATTGCACTAAAATCTATCAAAATCCACCAAAAGTTTTGTGCATCCACAAGAAATGTTTGCCAAATTGCCCTTTCATATTTCAGATTTCATCAAAAAATTCAAAATAGCCAGAGTAGGCTGTGCACTGAATCCCCCGAAATCCCACCAAATCCATCAAGCTCCACCAAAATTTTTGCCATCTGGACCACAGTCATCAAGCTGAAAACAAAACATTCCCAACTTCGGGCTGTAACAAGGCAACTTCAGTAAAATTGTGGCCCTACAATACATTTCAAACCCTGTCAAGTTGCACCGGTTTCGCGAAAATCTGGGAACAACCTCAAAACAACCGCATCACTCAACACGTGTCTGCAAATTGTAAGGCATGCAAGAGGTTTGTTTCAATCAATTCTTCTTTTCGGGCTGTCTTCAGCTCATCAAGATTTTTCAGTGAAAGCCATCATTTGGTGTCAGTGGTTGTGTTGTGCGATCTGGATTTGAGCGGGAAGAATCTGAGCAAACCACAGCGCCTCTGCTTGGTCACCTGCGCAGCTGCCGACACCGTCGTGTCGTAGCTCGTCTGGTGCAACAAAGAACGATGCTTCACTTGTACCTGCAGAGGAATGGGCCCCGGAACTCCATTGCGCTGCGTCTTCCCGGCCGAGGATTCGCTGTTGGGCCTCGAGCCGCTTGAGTTGGACTTGCTCGCACTCGATTTTAATTTGTCGCTGATGCGGCGCGGCTTGGTGTGCGCCAGCTGACGACGGAGCCTACTCGGGTACTCGCGCCCCTTGATAAGCAGCGTCACCTTCTGACGGAAGCGAGGGTGGATCAGCGAGTAGAGAAAGGGATTGTACATGGTCGACATTTTGGCGAAGACACAAGGAATGGTGGATACCAACGGGCTCAAGGAGCCTGCATCACCGAATTCACCGATGAGCGAAACAATCGCGTACGGGGTCCAGGCAATGCAGTAGAACACCACAGCTACGATAGCAGTTTTGGCTGTCTTCAGTTCGACATTCAAATTGTACTCCTTCTGTCTCCGCGACCCACGAAAGCCTTTGCGGCTCGTGCGATGCACTCGCATTCTGCCGCTGTCCCTGCGGAAATTTCGCTGTTGGTTGTGCACGGCCTTGAAGATGTTCCAGTAGCAGGTGATGATGATGAGCAGGGGAGCGATGAAACCACCGAAGAACATTCCAAGAATGAAGGACCTGTAGGCCAGTGACTTGGTGAGATAGTCGAATGAGCAGGTGGTTCCCATGCCTTCAAGTATGTAGCGGTTCCAGCCGAACAGCGGTGGAACTGACCTGAAACCAGAAGTGAAGCACTACAGACTGTGGAACTTTCATCAAAATCGATAGAAGCTGGTTTTCCTGAAATTAGCTGAAGCGGAAGACCGAAGTGCGCGTGTTTCAGTTTCAAACGTGTGTGTGGTGGCGTTAGTTTCGGTCACATTTCCATTGTTTGTCACGCGTCCAATGAGACGAAAGGAACAAAGGCGTCATTGAAAGGAAATCAAACACAGTTTCTCCCAAAAATGAGCTGCAAGCATGAATTGGTCACGAGCAGTCTTGGGGCCAGTGCAAATTCTCCCAGCTTGGTGAAAAGAGAGAAAACAGGGGTATCTTGCAAGGGGATCCTTTCTGTGTTCGGTGCACCCTTGAACGATCGCGATGTCTTAAAAAATTCCGAAACACATCCCACATGATTTTGCGACCTCTTGCCGCAGATGGCGTGTTCTTTCCGTTCTTGTGGACTTTCCTTGTGAGGCACACAATAGTCAACTGCTTCAGTGCAGTCATCAGTTTTCGTGTCGGCATCAAAGAGCTGTCGCCAGTTGAACAGCAGGACAAAGTCGAACACAAGCGAAACGCTTCTCGGCCTCTGCAACCTCAAATGCGGGCTGAATATATATGTCCAGGGCAGATCCGGGGCAAGTGCACAGGTGTCCAAAGTAAATGAGGACCGACCTGCTGTGAACACTGCTCAAGTTCAAATCTGGATTCCGGTGACAGGATTCGGACGCCAAGCGAGGGATTCCATCATTCAAAGAAAGACGTGCATGCACAGTGCACGAAAGAAGTGCACGGAATTCAAGGATCTCTCTTGTCGTTTGGTGATCGTAGAACCTTCGACCATTTGACCCTCTGGATCAGATGCTCATTACGCAGACTCCAGAAGCGGGACCAATGAGGTATGGCATTGCAGCAACGTTGCTGAGAACCCCTGGCCTCATGAAATATGCAGGACTCGCCTGTCAGTTTTTATGTGCTGGGTCGCTGAGTTGAGAAGGAACTAAAGCCCAATCTATTTTCATTTTCTCGCCGTCAATTCTTACGAAAATTTAGATGAGTAAAAAATGCATGAACGTTTCATCAGCAATGAAAAACGCAAATGCTATCTTGCAGGGCAGTTCGAGTGCATCATCTCATCAACCTGAAACTGGTGTTTCGTTTGTTCAAGCACTTTTTCACACCAAGGGTATCAAGCAGCTTGGATTGGTTCACGTGAAGCTAGATCTGGCTTCGGTATATCAAAGTGGATTCTATTTTCGAGTGAAAAAAAAACACACGCACACACGTCAGACTCTGCTTTGGAGGCGACAGTGCTGCAAAACAATTTTCGTTTGTTTTTTCCTTGTTTCCGCACTTGGTTGAAGCTGTCTCCTCACGATTCATTTTTGCTGCTCTCTGATGATATCCCTGAACTTGACAGAGCAGTAGTCTGTTATCACAATTCAGCTTGTGGCGAGGGCCTTTGGCTTCTTTTGCAATGTCGCAGAAAAGACAAGGGACTGTCTTGTCTGGCCACTGGACACATCTTCAATGAACCAACAAACTTTCCATCGAGCCATCGTCACGACCTCGCCAGCTGTCCGTGCGCTTTTCTCAGTCAGTTTTGCAGCTTGCTACTCAAGTTTTTCGCAGCACAGAAAATTGGAGGCTATTACGCAGAGGACACAAATTAGATTTGTAGTCGAAAGCCGAGGCGCATCCAGGGAAGCAACATTCCAGCAATATTTTCTTGATAAACTGAGGTGGCGTTGTGTTTGCAATTTTCTTCCGTGTCGCCCACTCGCCAAACATCTCAGGACACTGACACACAGGGCACAAGACACACACTCGCACACAAGCGTTTATGACCAAAACCCTCTGAACCCGAAGCACAAGACGATGCACTGGAAACTTCCACCCGCACCACGACGGCGCACCGTGCGACACACCTTCGGGCAACCAACAACGCGCTGTGCAGCACTTCTCTGGAATCTCTTCCACTCACCAGGCAATCGAGTTCAACCAGACGATGGCGATCATGGCCCAGACGTGCGTCCACTCGATGTAGCGCGCTGCGAACGACGACCGCACAATGACCAAGTACCTGTGGGGGGAGACAGGGAACTTCACACAATTACAGGAAGACACGGGTGGAACAAGACACGCACAAAGGAGCCGTGGCTCTTTGATGCGTCACCTTGGCGACAGTTATTTCGGGCTTGGCTCAAGAACAGTGACAACATTTTGATGCTCACGATGAAACATTCGTACGCCCCACTCTGTCTTGTCTTTCTTCTGCCTCGCAACAGACAAAAAACTCTGAAGACCCGACAATATTCCTCTTGAAGGACGGGAGACTAAGTTTTATCTGCCTGCCGCAGAGTAAATCCGCCTGTGGACTTTCCCGACATCAAACGCAGGCTTCATCTTCTCACGTGCACGACTAGGAATGACAGAAAATTGATATCTGGACATTTTGATTTTGGTCGCAAAGCCACCAGAACTAAGTGTTCACTCTGGGATGCGCCTGAAACGAGGAGACTTCAGCTCATTTGCATTCTTGTCAAAACACTCACCTGTCCAAAGCGATGCTGGCCAAACTGTTGATTGACATCAATCCAAACGAAGCTCCAAGAAATCCGTAGATTTTGCACACTACAAAAACACACGAACAAGGAAGGAATTGGTTTCTAAAAAATCGAGAGGAGCGCAAATGAATCCGATTCAAACACACGTAGAGTCGGAGTGTTGACAAGCTTGTGCATGTCTTGGTCAAAAAATGCAATTCGCGTTTCTTTTCCTGTCAGGGAAAACAAATTTTATTGCAAGGACTTTGTCAATTAACCTTTTCTCTGTTCAACAAAGGAACGGAATGACACGTGCATGCAAGCACAGATTCAGACGAGAGGTTCAAACCACGCATCGAGCTGAGAGAGAAGGCAAAAAGTCAGCTATTCCTTTGCAAGGGCAAGTCCAAATTGCTGAGGGGAAACTCAGAGTCCACACGATCGCGTCTTAATGCACCACGCCACTTGCTGCAAACGTATGACTGACCTTGCTTGCTGAACAACCACATCCCGTAGAAGCTGGACGCCGCGTAGAGAGGGAAGCCGGTCAGCGCCATCATCAGATCGGAGAAGGCGAGGTTGGCGACGAGCAGGTTCCCCGGGGTGCGCAGACTCCGGAACCTGCGCGAGACGAGTCCAGTGCGGAAACTGCTGACCGGTCTTCATGTTGGTTCGAATCGTGTCTTGGCAGACAAGTGTGGGTCTGTTGATTCTTGATTGGATGTGGTTTGGTGTTGAATGGCCCGTGGGAGCTCAGGTGTACTCAATGAAGCACGTTGCCTGTTGCAACCTTCCCTTATTTGGTCACTGCTGTGATACAACCAGGTTTGCTCATTTTGCAACGAGCCAAAAAGTCTGCATTCAACAGCTGTGGCCAATCTGCGAGTTGTTTCCAAAATCCATGACAAAGCTTTTCAGCTTCATCAATTTGTTTTGTGGTTGCATTGTTTTGCCACGAAAAATTCTGCGAAATGTCACAGCAAGAAGCCGTCCAAAAGACACTCATCACATCGAGAGTATCCATGACATTCGTTTTATTTCTATCCATCCACAAAAATAACACCACAAAAACAGCAGGTGAGACGCACCTGATGAAGATGAAGATGACCAGCGTGTTTCCGACGACGGCAACGAGCGCGACGAAGATCATGAAGACACCGATGACGACGTGCACGGAGTGGGGCAGCTGGGGGAACTGCTGCCAGAACGGGTGAAAGATCTGGAAAAAAACACAGCAGCACCGCCATCAGGTTTTGATGAACCAAGTCATTTTCCACGAGAAAGATAATCTTTTTGTGGAGAGTTTCACACATTTGTATGAACTCGTAAAACGCTTTTCAGATGTCTACGTCTCCGACACATTTGGTGCGGCTGCCCGACTCTTTTGTCACCCTTTAGGCGCAAGACACTTGAAAAAAGAAGATTCTCGAGGATAAAAACAATGGCCCCAGGGGAGCCACTCAACGAAAGAAACACTGGGGCGGTCGCTGTTGCCATGTCTTTTATTCTCTGATGTGTCTCTCATCACGAGCGGTACGGAAGTAATTGGTTTAAGCAACACGATGAGCTGTCAAAGATTCCAACAAAACTCTGACAGTTCTGGGCATCGCTGTAACAGACGCTCAAAGTTACAGTCTCGGTGTCTTCTCTTTGTTGTCTTCTCCAGGCGGAAGATTTCACGGATCAGTTTGGGTTGATAGGTCGCTCACTTATGTTATGTCGTACTCTCAGTCTTTGCGTGTTCCTTGAACAAAGATCTGTTCATTTCGATAGATCTACCGCATTCAGCGTTTGAGCTTGAGTTTGAAGCCGCGAGAGTGCACTCAACTCCGGACTGTTTGCCTGTCACACTGGCTGAAAGAATCAATTTTAATATTGAATCTTCAAACCAAACCGTTCCAAAAAACATTTGGCAGAAGCTGGCACTTGGTGGACCTCGTGTGCGCGCTCGAGACATTCCTGACAATAAAAGGACACTCTGCAGCTGTCTTGTTGCACGTCAAAATACACACTGTGTTGCTCGCCTGTGCAACCCCCCCCCCACACACACACACACACACACTTTCCCCCATTTATGTCCAGAGATCAAAAAGACAAAACCATTTTTCTCAGACAAGGAATTCAATTGATGATAGAGAAAACTTCTGAGGAAACCGAAATACAATCTTATACCCACCAAATCAGGTAAAATTTTCTGAATGAAATCAATTTGTTTGGTAAGAAAAGTCACGTAACATTTTCCCTCGTGTGTTTTCTGTGATCTTTTCTCGATTTAGATTGAATGCTCTGTTTGAAAGACAAAATTCCCAAAACAAAACAAAACAGAAGCAAGAAAAGGACAAAAGGGAGAAAAACGGACAACCGCGGTTATTATTGGCACTGTTGACAATGGAGCTGCAGTCTCGCAGCAGAAAGACCAGATCTCAGATGTGCCGACTTTCTGTCTCACTCTTTGTGAGACAGAAACCAATCTGGTTTGATCTGCTCCTCGCCGTTTATGGCGACAGTCAACCAATTTTTCATGCTTATCTGTCTCTTTAATAGCGTTTGGCGATGCCGTTATCCAGAGCAAAACGAACATGTGTCGCAAAAGGAACAGAAAAATAATTACTCCCTTTTCAAAAGATTCAAGACGTTATGCAACTGTGAGAAATTGAACGAAGATTTTCAGTTGTTTTGATGTATGTTTCTTTCTTTTCATTACCGAAATGAGATTCGTCAAGTTTTGAACGACCTCTTGATCTATTTCAAAGCGAACATCAAAGGAAGAGTTCTGCTGCAGGGTGGTTCTCTCCACATTCCACGAAGGATGCCACGAAACTTCAGTGTTGTTTTGCAGCTTTTCATCAAAATTTTCTTCAGCGTCAACCTCTTCCTCGAATGGAATGTACTCGTACGCAACAGATTAGTGTTGCTTTTCATGAAGTTTCCTGTTCTGCTCGAAGTTCCAGATCGAAAATCCCTTGTTGAACTGTTCTCCTGTGTATTGGACAGGTAGAATGTTCACACGTTGAACATTCCATTTCGATCATAAATTTGTTTGTGTGGAACACAAAGTTGGAAGCAATGATTGCCAGTTGGACTCATTTCCATAATGACCGCTTCTCTTTGTTGGCAGCTGGAACATTCTGTCATCACCCACCTGTCTTTTTTGTGGAACCCGAACTTCCCACTCACTTGAAGTTTCTGTGTGGCTCACTTCATCACGTGTTTGATATAAACCAGAACCACCACAACGAACCCACGAACTTGACTGCAGCAAAATCGAAGCTCATCAATCAATCATCTCGAGGGAAGCCAACATTGATTGCAACGCCGAAGAACCTCTGTTTTCAATTCCAAATTCGATACACACGCATCTCATTCAATCAGGGCGCAGAGGTTGTGAAGTCCAGCAGATGCAGTTCTCCCCACAGTGGCCAGGTTCCTTGGGGAGCCAGGAGAGACACCCGTTGAATGAATACTGTCAGCCATTTGTCAAGTCGCTCGTTGTGGACTTGTGACTGACTTGATTGCCCAAGCTGCCTGCAAGCCATCAAGCTATGCATCTTCAAGACATCTCCTTGCGGATGCTTCAGGGACAAATCCCCCACGTGCGACTTCTTCATGGTTGAAAGTCTGATGAGTGCCAGTTTCAAATGTTCGGCAACAAGCAGCAACACTGCCAAATGCAAGCATCTGTGCCACGGTACAAAGCCCAGGCAGCTGTTTTCCGGTGAAGCCATCAGAGTAACACGAGTGGCCGCCAGCTTGTTGGGACTTACCCACGCTCTCAGGGGGTACTCCATCCACTCTTCCCATTTTCGCTTTCTGCCCAGCTTCTGCCATGTGCAGTTTGTTTCCTTTTTGCTGCAAGCAGACACCACAGGTTTATCCCACAGTTTCCAAGTGTTGCAGATCTGACTCAAACAACACCAACTTGAGATCTTTGATTTTCCAGCTGTGTGCTACCCAGCGCACATTTGCTCTGTCCTTGGTCATCTTGTCCTGACCTGAAAATTTTTCGGTGAGGTTCTTTCGCTCGCCCCCCTTCTTCCTCAACTCATGCCCAGTCAAGAAGGGAATTGAACCCTCCCTGTGCCTTTCAGTGGGTTTCCCCTTTTCGGTTCAAACCAGCTTACTCAAAAACGTCGCTCCACGGCAAAGCACAAAGAGAAAGAGACGTTTCAGACAAACTTTGAGCTGCAGACGCATCCCGCTAACGCGCCACAATATTCCAAGATACATGTTACATGCACGAAGGTCGGACCAGAGGCCTGCTACGTGGGGCCTTGACCCCCAAAAAGAATTTGCTTCCCCAACAGCCACAATGGTTTTGATCTTCTCGTGTCAAAGTTGGGGTCGGTCCCCATCATTTCGGGCCTCAACAGCCCTAACCATGCTGGCTTCTTCTTCAAAGAACGTCTGCTCAAGATGATTTTCATCTCCCTAATTTCCATCCAGGCACAGCTATCTCAAGGACGCACATTCTCTTTTTTCGTCACACTGACTTTTTTCTTTGAGAAAAGGCAAAACAGATGGAAATACGCGTACCGGGAAGCCATTTGCTTCACAGAAATGTCCAACATCACTGTCCGCACACGAAACACGAGCGTCAAAATCTCTCCAAGAGAATAACGAAAACGATAAAAACAATTATTTCACCTACAATTGGAAGCGTTTTCCAGGGAAACTTGGGGAAAACATGCCCAAGGAAAAGTGAACAACGAACGTTTCAGACCTTTGCACCAAGAGATGTACGTACACAACAAGAAAAGCCGGTTTGACACTGAAAATGTCCTGTTGAATCTTCTTGTGCTTGGTTTGTTTGTGAGTCCCCAAACCCTGCCGGCGTCCAAGCTCTGGTTCCAGGATCCGAAGTCGAAAGCCTGAAGTGACTCTCGTGAGCTTGAAAGGTTGGCCTGAGCAAAGGCAATCTGCACAGAAATGAGAAGTGCAATGTCTCACCTCGAGTATCTCTGGAGGCCAATCATAGAAATTCCGGGCGCTCCCGTTGCGCCTCAGGCGATCTTCAATGTCATCGTAGCTTTCATTGAAAGGATAGTGGCCGTACTGGACACCAAATTCCACTCTGTTCGACGATTCCATTTTGAGTCTGCGCTGTCCCTGTCTTCAGCTCCGCAGGCCAGTTTCCCACACAACTCACAAGCTCTCAGAAGACCCTGAAAATCACTTCAAGCACCAACGGGCGCGTTGTTCGCCTGAGGCTGTCAGAGCAACCCTTTACACTGTTGGTGATCAAGACCTTTGGCTGTCGAAATGAAACGTCAGTGGCGTCAGAATAAGAACCGTTCGCGACGGAAGCGAATCTCAGGGTCCACCCCTCTTTCCCCATCGTCTCGTCCCTAAATGCTGTTACAGCTTCACAGATTGCGGCTCGTATTCGTGGAGCGGCTTCACGAAAATCTGTAAATTTTTGATGCACAGTGTCTCCCATACGATACACGAAGGTGCGGCTGAAATAGCTGGGGTGACAACCACATGCATGATGTACTCGTGTACATGTACCCCCCATTCGCTTTGTCACTGCAACGACTTTCTGAGAAACACTGTCTGGTCAGAGAATAGAAAATGGCTCCCTTGACATTTCTTCAGGCTGGTTCGAAAGAAACCCCGAAGAGACGAAATTTCAGACCAAAAGTGATCAGGCCTTCAAAATCAGGCAACAAGGGTGACTAGCTCTGGATAGAAAAGAACGTATGGGTTTGTGAGCCAGAACCCAAAAGCATGCAAAGGCATCAGTTTCTTTTCGTTGCTGCTTTCAAGGGGCACACAACAAAAGGGACAGATAGTGGGATTGACTCGGTCGAAACAATTATAGCCTTCTGGCTGGGATCTGTGGTGGTGCATCGAGGATTTACTCGAGGGGGTTTGATGAAGGTAAATTCCAACTTAGAAACTTTGAAGGAAACTGAAGTTTGAAATTCTGGGGTTGTGGTATGGAGTATAATCGGGAGGGGTCAGACATTTGCCTCTGATTACCCCAGGACAACAGGAAGTTTGTCCTTGACCAAGAGCTTCAGCCTCCAGAGTGGAATAACCCTCGAAGGTCTTCCGCTTTGTTCCTCAGGTCGTCTGTTGGAGAGCTTGAAGACGGAATCACGAGAGAACAGCTTGCTACCACACGAGCTGAACCAGGATTGTGATGTGTGGAAATTGTGCCGCCGAAATTCGTGAATTCGTGAGGCAGCCTTTTTTCCCCGGAAGTCCGTGCACTCGGAACTTCGACAGCTGAGAGTCACCAAACAGAGCTTTGTATGATGCTCAGAACAGTCTGACAGCCTTTGTCGCAACAGAATCACTCCCTCATTTTTCAGCTGAGACGAACAAAAAAGACAAAATTTGAATTTGTCATTTTGACTGATGAAGTCGCAGGCTTTCCCCATGTCAACAAAAAAATGCTTTCCTGAAATAGAACGCCACAGCGGCTTCTTTTCTCTGGGCTCTCTTGCTCTCTTGAAGTCCAAATTTTTAATTCGCCTGAAAAAAACTTGAACAATGCTCCCAAACCAAGTCGAAAACCTCATTTCGTAATTCAAATTGGAACTCAGCAAGATCAAAGCTTGGCCTTTGAAGAGAAGACCTCGGCATTTGGAGTTCTGGGCGATGTGCGTTCAGTGAAAGCAAAAGGGGCCTGGAAACGCGCCACCAACAACTCCAAGAAGATTCGGTCCACCCAGAGCAAACTTGTCGGAAATGGAGAAAACGAACTTTTCGTCCACCAATTGTCACGATTTGTCAAGCCACTGGACAATGTGTCATCAGGCGGCTCCGGCTGTTCTGGAACCCACGCGCTCACGTGTCAAGAGTGCACGTGACACCCACGCGGCACCCACAACCTTACACAATCTATCCGGACAATTTCGTGGTCGGCCAGCATTGTGAGGTTTCTGAGTTAGAATCTCTGCTTCCAATAAAAAGCGCTTGACACTCCACACTTTCATCAAACCAACGTTTCCGAAGAATTTACAGAAGATCGTCGGGAATCATTTCTGATTTTTATGATGGTTGCATGTGGCGGGGCCAACGAGGTGAAACAAATCGTTCACAAGAGATCAAATACCTTACAGTTCTGCTCGGAACACTCATTGTGGCATACGAGAGGGCACTGCTGGTTTTCGTTCACACAGCTACCAGTTCAATTTGTTATGCTTTCGGGGGGAGGGGGACAAGCAACCATTCGTTTCATTGCTTTGGCAAATTCAACCATTTTGGTTCATTCACCCCCCCCCCTTTTACAAGTCAAAATGAACTGAATTGTTGGGGTTTCCTGCAGGCCCACAGGACAATTCAGCAGATTGGGTGGGGTGAGAGGGTCAACCAACCATTCATTTTCTCCATGGAGCAACTGTCATGATTGCAATACAGATGTCCATGGCTCGATCGAATGCCACAGGCGTAAAAGCCCAGTAGCATTCACGTGTCCCAATACCCCCTCCTCAGCCAAAACCCCCTCCAAGACCAACACCCCACTCCGAGACCAATTCCCTCCTCTTGGACCAACCACCCACCTCTCAGGACAAAGCCAACTCTCCCTGCTTGACAACACCTCCGTTTTTGCCCCCTCCTGGGCCAACCCCCTCTTTGTCCGACTATCGAGTTCCTGTCTCGCCTGGAAGGTCTTGCTTGAGAAAGTTGGTTTTCAAACAAATTGAAAGGGGGGGAGTGAACCAACTTTGCCGATGAACCGGGAATAATTTCTGACCTTTCGAAAAAGTCCTCGGTTCGCACCTCTGTGCGAAACACATATATACACACACGCACGCACACACGCACGCACACACAGTGGGTTTCCGTATTGACTGCGACCAGCTCGCGGCGATACGATAGCAGGGCCGCAGACGGAGGGCGAGGCTCCAGGGAACATGTCTCCCTTTTCCCAGTGGAACCAAAAGGGTGGCACCAAGCTCAAGCTCAAGACACCTTTCGATAGCAAGTTTCAAATTGTGGACAGATGACATCTCAGGTTCTCAGACACATCCTCCTTTTGCATTGGAACAGAAATCTACATTTTGTATTGGAACAGTTGTTCTAATCGATCGGATCACGGAATGGATCACAGAAAACAAATTTCTGCGTAGCTGATGCTGCTGTGTTGTTGTTTTCATCCGGGCACTTTGCGCTGCAACAGCAAACGAGAATTGCCGTCTCTTCCTCACTTTGCTCCATGAGCCAATGGCGAAGTCCGTTTCTTCAGGACTCGGTATAAAATCAGCTGATTACCAATGCTCGGTAAACAAAACACACTTGCCACGAGGCCAAACAGCTGTCAATTCTGCGACGAAGAAAGGTTAAAATTTTCAGGAGGCGCAATGCCGTTTTTGGGACAAGACTGGCGTTCCCCAGGGGAACAATGGGTGAGGACATCCGAGGGATGGGAGCGACTGAGGATGTGGAGACTAAAGTTGCTCGAAAACCTGAATGAAAACGTCATCGCAAGGTAAGGCTGCATGGCTGCCCGAATTGATTTTCAAGATGGCGAGGTGTCGACTGGCCAAAACAGAAACGCCAATTGCTGCAGTCACAGAACAGAAAGCGACTTGTGCGCTTTATTTTCGAGAAAGACAGTGGTTGATTTCAGCAGATTATGGTCAGGTTTCGATGGACGGAATGTTTGTTCGTGAAAGGAAGTGAAACGCGGGAGCAGGAACGTTGCTCTATTTGAGGGAAGGTGTTGTGTTACGTCAAGCATAGCAGCACGAAACTTGAAACGGTGCCCGAATTCATGTTTGGTTCCCTTGTTTTGAGTTGAAACAGCGACCTTGACTGCATGGCATCGTACTCGTCAGTTGTTGACCAATCCAGATTTGTGAGCAGCACAATTCTTGCTGGGGGACTGTGTCAGGTGTACGATTACATCAGTCTTTTCTGGGACAGAGAACTTGCCCATGGGTGAATAAGAACAGGGAGTGCGCGTTTTCGTGTGAATCATGATGTGTCTGGATTCCTGTTCGTGATTCAGGTTTCCACTCGTCAGAATTCATTTGCGAAACAGCTGCAAACTGCACAATCAGTTGTCATGGTCAGATGAGGGTCCCAAACATTCACACGTCTCGTCAAGTTCAAATGTGCGAGTTTCCTTTGTCGGCGATGTGTCTCGACTTGAAAACGTGCGGGCCGATGATCCTTGTGGGGGGATTTTTTTGAACAAAGCAAAGTTTTCAATTCACTTCTGGTTTTTTCTGGCCCGTCAACCCTCAATCAGCCGCAGTTGAGGCGACGCAAAAAGCCTCGCAGTTTGTTCAGTGCTGAACATCAGACTTCCGACAACAAAGGCGGATTCCACGTGCGCAACTCCGGTGCAGGCAACTTGCCAGGAACTGTTCCAGGAACAAAAACACTGAATGTGATGCACCGACCCTCACTTTATCCTGGATACACTCGATCCGTAATTACTCATCCAGGTGAAGAATCAAGTCATTTGCAAAGACCCAGTGTTTTGTCGTTTGCTCTGGCACTGTCTTTGCACGTCGCTCGTGCGGCAGAAGCTCCCGTCTATTGGTGTGAAATCAGCAATGTGAACTCGACGCGTGTCGGGTGATTTTGATTTGGACTTTTTGCTTTTGACGTGCTTGTCGAGATTCTGTCAAAGCGAAACCCGGCAACGGTGCTCTACATCTTTGTCCTTGCAAAGCATAGAAAGGACAAAGAAAATGATCCACAAGGATTCCTGAGATTTCGAAATGTTTGCTGAAAGGAATCTGAAGCCATTTCAATTCTCAGGCCGAAAGTTACGTCCTCTGGAATATCCCGCGCACAACGGAAAGAAACTTTAGTGCGCACAAACTGTTCGAAGGTTCTGGATTGAGTGGAGAACTACTGCGCAATCCGGAAACATCCTTCATTGATGCGAAGTACTGGATTGGCGCGTCTTGACTTGGGAATTTTGTCCAAATTCTGAAGAATATCTGTTTTCTTCTCACCCATTTCATCCACTTTGAAAGCAATTTCATTGTCATGGATGTTGAACGCTTTATACGACAGGACTGGGTTGTCAAGGGCTTCGGTATGTCTGGATTTCTGGGTCGGATCTTCTTTTTTGAAAGGGACGGGTTTGTTTCATCTGTACGAATACAACCATGGAAGAACATTCACCACTTTCCGCAAGACGACGACAGCCTCCAGAAGCTTTGAGTATTTACCTTACTGCGCAGTTGTCCGTTCAACGCTGTTTGCCTGCACCGGCAGATGTGCGCAGCAGTGAGTTGTTTATGAGTATTGCAGGTGACTCATCTTGCTGTCAGCCCTGAAACGAATCCAAACGCAGGTCTTTGCTGCAAATTACAATCAAAACTGCAGAGGGAACACGCACGAATTCAGGGTCTGGTCAGAGGGAAATAAGTTCCCGAGGCGGAAAACACGTATTCTGACCCTCGCTTGCGCAGTTTGACCAAAGCGAACTCGCTTTCTTGCCAGGAAAGAAAACCAGAACGTATTTTGCGTCGTGTTTATCAGCCGCGGTAGCGGTCTGATATTGGTTTGCCCCTGTATCTGCATCCGTCCGTCTTGGGCAGACAAAACCTCCATTTTACCCCTGTTCCAGTGATCACAGACTGGAATCACAGTGGGTGCAGACACCCTTAGGGGTGCTCTACAAGTTGCATATGGTAT
>JAAUXT010030124.1_pt1 | contig 16501 bp, 17 predicted proteins | sample 7278171 | NCBI WGS metagenome assembly JAAUXT01 (sample SAMN14350112, study PRJNA611818) | marine sediment metagenome | isolation source: surface marine sediment (1.8m) | place: French Polynesia: Moorea | collected 2018-08 | reverse complement strand
GCCCCACAAAAAGTGCTTTTTTTTCTTCAAAAAGCACTTTTTTTTTCTTCAAAAAGTGCTTTTTTTGCTTTTTTTTTTTTGGAAAATTGCTGTGCGAGGACTGTTGAGGCAGAAACCAACGTGGTTTGCGCAGTGACACAGCTGCAGCTGTTTTCTTGTCAGAGCTGCAACTGCGCCAGGGTGGACCAGGGAACTGTGTGCACCGTTTTCACCCAAGTACAAGTCGCCTCCAAGTACAAAATGCGCCCCAAGGATTTTCTTGTGTCAGGTACCATTGAAATGTTAGAAATCTCATACCCTTACGTGCAAGACGCACTCCAAGTTTTGTGCTCCATTTTGGGACAAATATGTGTGTCTTTTACATTGGTGGATACGGTACTGCTGAATTCCAAGTCTTGCTCAACAAATTCTGTCTCAATCGCAGCGCATTTTTGGGGGAATGTTTCTCACTCGCAAAAGAAGATTCCAACTTGTATTTGCTCCGCGTGTCTGTGCTGTGTGCGTGTCTTCGAGACATGTGTTTATCGTGCTCGAGAGATTTGATTTGTATTTCTGCAAACCGAGTGTTTTTGGGGTGCAAACGCATTCTTCGTGCAGGTAGAGTGGGAGTGGGGTGTTTGAGCGTTCGAACTGATTATTGTGGCAATATCCCAGCAAGTGGTGTTTATCTATGGGCATGTGTACCTGAAGCTACAATTTTCATGTGGTGATACACAGTGAAAGCAGGTACACACATGTGTGACTGAAGATCTGGTTATATAACAACAGGTCTACCTGCCGTGGGTCACATGGAACGAACGGAATTATTGTTATTGATGGCCTGGTATGCTGTGCCACGTTCAATAGAAGTGCAGTGGTGCCGTTCGTTCTTCACCCACAGGGTTGAGTATGGGACGAACATTGCTCGCGCTTCAGTACGAAAGAGTTTGATCGTCGCATGCGGGAGGTTTGCGTTTCGTGTGATGATCGCGGTGCTGCTCGTCGAGAAATTCCGGCAGAACAACTTCAATTGGTCTGTCACCCCCGGTCTCTCGCTTGATCTCTGTAAACGCAAAGCCAAGAACACCTGAACTTTGCACAAATACCCGAAGGAGTCAACATGGCGGAGCAGATTTATGGTATTATCGCCTCGCGGAAGATCTGTCAGAACCGTCTGGCTCCACGCAAAAACCATTTTATGTTGCAATCGATGTGAGATTGATGAACGTTCGACGTTCGGGTGCTGGTTGTTTGCTGGAAATGCCAATTTCCAAACTCAGCGCACAGAAATCGACGCTCAGATTTACGAGCACGTTTCATAATTTTCCACAAACAGGAAAGGATTATTGCGACAACGAAATTTGGTTTAATGTTTCGCGTCATGCGAATTCCACGTGTGTTTCTATGCCATCACCATAAATGATGCAGGAACTTGATGGATCTGTCTGTGTCGGTCGGTCGGAGGGAGGGAGGCCATAAAGAGAAGCTGTCTCGCGTCTCTTGGTCACATTGTGCTCGTTGACACGTACTTGGAGCAGCAGTGACATTTCAGTCGGGTGGGTCCAGCTGAGTCTCGGGGGCCTGGGAGCGATCGCCAGTTTCACCAGGAGGTGAATTCATCAACGTGTCCCAGCTATATTGATCCAGAAATTTTCCGAATACTGAGTGTTGCACCTGCCTGTCTCTTGTTCTGTTGCAGCTGAAAAGATCGCTATCGAACCTTTCCGTGGATGTGTTCGAGTCGTTATGGTGTCGTTGTGTATGGCTGTTTCACCCACAACTATGAATGCTTGACACACATGTCAGATGTACCATTGATGGAAATGGTCGTAAAGTTTTGCATTTCAGACCCAGCATGAAAAAAGCAGGCTGTTTAGAACGATGCTTTGGTCTGGAAGTGGAAAAAAAGGTGGAGGCAGACGGTGATGAATTGGGTTCGACAGGACCTGGGGAATCTGGAAGAAGTGAGATTGCGACCCTGGCCATCCAGAACCTGGTGTTGTGCGAGACTTCTCTCCACTGCTGCGGAACGCCTGCAATGTTTCTGAAGTCGTTTTGTCTTTTGTTTTGACTCGCACCAAGCCCACTCTTTTTGCCAGAAATCGGTATCGTTGTCGCGTTGTCATGATAAAGCAGAGAGCAGCAGGGAACCCAGCTGGCGCAGTTACGTAACAAACCCTGGCTCTGCATAGGCGGCGGCGGAGAAAATGTCAATGTTTGAAGCACGCGGCGTCTGCACTGGCTGCCTGGGCTCCTGCAGTCCTGCAGCACTGAGTGCATCGGCTGCAGATGCCAAGTGTCGTCTCACTGCGTGCGCTGGCGAAGGTAGTTCCCGCGGCGTCGACTTGGGAGGGACGACTGTGCGGTCCCCCTCCCCCGCCATGTCATGTCGTGTCATTTTGGTGCAGTCCTTGGGTAGATTTTCATGTTTTATTGATTCTTGTCATGGAAAAAGCAAAAGATGACAGAGAGACAGGCAGGGCGGAATACATTTGTGGGGAAGCTGGTTTTTGATGGATTGCAGCTTTTGGCCCATGATCCGGATTTTTCATCGCAAAGCTTCCTCGGAAGTACGAACCTAAACTTCCATATTTCACCGTTTGATGTGCACAGATTCTTGTTTTCTGAACAAAACATACCCAAAAACACAAGAGATCAAAATGGCCTTGTTTTGGCCGAATTGAGACGAATGTGGTGTGTGTTCGGCACTCGTGTGTTCCAGGGTGATCTGAAACCTTATTCGTGCCTGATGTAAGGCAAAGCTTCCACTTGAGCTGGTTCCTACCAGAGAGCTGCATAATTACCGTACGTGGATAGTTGCTCTGCGATGGAGGCAAACAGCATGTGCACGAACAAACAGCACATCATAGAAAGGAAAGGCTTCGAAATGTGAGCAGAATCTTTTTTGACAAATTTCGCTCTTGCATGTCGCCATTCCCCCTGGGGTTTGTGCGGGTACGCAGTACGCCTCGGGTGCGTACCTCAGTCACGTGATCTTCTTTGATAGAAAAGAACGCCGACCATTCTGAAAGACCAAGACCCACAGGCGAAAGACTCTTGTGCAATGGTATCGTTGGCCATTCTTTATTGGCAGTGTGGTTACATTTTTGCCGTCCATATCAAGGAGAGACCCGCAGACAGACGCATCTGAAAACATCCAATCCATCATCCGGCATTTAATCAGAGTCGCCCTCATTCCGACTCGACGTATCAATATTTTGGCTGCACTGCTTGCGTGTCGTGTCTCCGATTCTGTAATGACCCGGCAATTGCGAGAACTGGAACTTTCCTTGACTCTCCGTTCTCGTCTCGGGCGAACTCATTCGACGTGAAATTCTGAGGAAACGTCATTGTGCAGCTGCTTGACTAGGAATCGCAGAACATGTTTGGCAGGTGTGACTTGAGCACAGGTTGGAGGAAAGGGGACGCCTTGAGGATGGAATTGGGTCAGTCCAGTGCAGGTCCTCCGTGTCTTTTGTCAGACAAGGAACCAGCTCCACCCGTCAGCAGATCTTCGGCTTCAGTTGCGTCGTGCGGTCTTTGTCCAAAGAGATGTTCGTTGCAAAGTTGATTTGTGATCAAGCAGCGAAACAGACAATAAGAAAGGACCACTCCGTTGAAAATTAAGGGTCGTTTGTCGACACCTGCACCGTGGCGCACACGATGAGGGCGGGGGGAATTCAACCCGGGGTGGCCGCTCTTTTTCCGCACGCTAATGGAACGGGTAATGTCATCCCCCTGTTTTTACCAAGAGAAGTTACAAGCCTTTTACATCGCTCGCTTGCAATTTGACTCTTACCTAACAGGGCTGAGAACTGGAAACGATAGAGATGTTCATTCAGACCCATGACTACAGGAAACTGAAGCCACTGCATATTTGTACTTTGAAGGCATACTTGACTCGCTCCGCATACTTTGTGGTGAGCTTCTTCTGAAAAACTCTTTTTGGTTTGACTTGGTTCCAAGTACAGCGAAAGATGTGTGGTGAGATGTGACGATTTGTTTGTCTTCTACCCTCGATGTCGCTCGGTAAACAGCTTTTTTGAAATTAATGATGCCTTTTTTGGGAGAAAAGCGCTCAAGGATGCGATCATGACATGTGGGAAGTCCCGTGCATCTTTTTCGCCCTCTTCATGTCAACTTGAATACATAAGAATGCATTTTTCACTCCCTTGAAATGATCAAATATTTTCCAGCAGGGAAAACTTTTTCAAATCCTGCGGTTCTTTTTTGACGCGCAAAGACTTGTGGTTGAATGGGAGTGTCACTGTAGCTTTGCCAGCGCTGCGTCCCCGTGGTATGATGTATGGTGACTTCTGAATTTGCCAACCCCACTCACATGTTTCCTTTTGCTGTGAAAATACCTGTGCTTTGGTTGTCCAACGCGTTTGAAACGACTATTGCACGACATTTGGCAGAATAAGGTTTTGATGCACGAATAAGATTCGTATGCACTGCAACGTTGTGCACGGAGCAGTTTTATTCAGAATCACATAAAATACATACTTAGGAGTTTTAATGCAAATACATCCAACACTGGCGTGTATTCATGTCACATTTTCATTCACAAAAAAATGTATTTGGGAATTCCGAGAAGCGGGCTCACACAAACAGCCATTGAGACGAGTACGAAGAGAGTACACAATGGAGTGACTCGTGACCCACATCGTTAATACTCAGGGCATTCGTTTGTACATTAGAAAGAACTGCAAGTCAATAAACAAGAAAGTAATAAGATCTCAAAAACAAATAGACGTCTTGCGGTTGGGTAGGCTATTGTGGGTGTACATTGTAGAAAATCTGATGATGGGGATTATTATGATCTCATTACATATGTTGAGTAAATGCTCGAGTCCGGGTGTGTGGGAACCAGGGATCAAACGATCTGAATTCATCTGCATGAGACCCTCGTCCTGCGAGGAGAGGCGGCCGCTCAACCCAAGGATCCGCATCTCACAGCGGCCGCTCAACCCAAGGATCCGCATCTCACAGCGGCCGCTCAACCCAAGGATCCGCATCTCACAGCGGCCGCTCAACCCAAGGATCCGCATCTCACAGCAACACGTGAAAAGTGTGAAGAGGACCGCTCGAGTTGGAGGTGCGAGGAAGCAGACACGTCTGAGGCAGTGTTTGTTGGGGAGGTGTTGTTGTTTGACCCGAATTAACCTCAAGGTGCTTTCAGGGAACCTGGTGTACAACTGCTGTTGGCACTGCTCGATTTTGTTTTCAGATGGGTTTTCGCGAAGTGCCTTCCAGCCTGGAGTGTCTTTTCTACCTGCAGTCAAACAACCAGAACAATTATTCTATTCTCCACCCACCCTCTGTAACGGCTGAACCCGATTGCAAAGTGCTCTTTCGTTATTTTTGGGGCGGATGATCTCCAAAAGTTCAGTGCCCCTTCTACTTTTTTTCGAGAAAAAAGAAAGATTGTCCCAGAGGAAGATTGACCCTTCGTGACTCACGAAAGGTTAGATTTGCAACTGAACTTGAAAAGTTCACATTTTCCAGGTTGAATACGCTTGGAACCTCATCTCACGTACGAGTGCAACAAATCTGAGAACTTTTCTGCGTTTTCGTACTTTGACAAAACGAAGCGAACCGAAGTGTTCTTCTGTCTCGTACATCACTGTACGTATCGTGGCCAGAACATTCGACTGTGGTGGAGTGGAAGACCTTTGGTGGCTGTGACATAGTGGGTAATGATTTTGGCTTTAGTTTTGCATTTGTGTCACTTTTTACAGCTGAGCCAACAGAAAGCATTCCGCCCAGCAATGAATGCAACTCTTGTTGAAGGCAACTATTGTCAAAACAGGAAGTCTAAATTTGTCTGGCTGTGTATGTGAAGAGAGACAAAATATCAAAATTGTGCACGGACATTTTGTCGTTTGACTCGGCACTTGGTATGCACGAAACGTACGAGGAAAGCAATCAAAAGTTGGTCTGAGAATGAAACTGAGGCTTCAGAAGAAGCTCGAGTCTTTACTGTGGGGGTGCGCATACCAACGTGTACCCACATCTCTCGCAAAACTTCTCTTTTAAGTGCTGCGTTGACATTTGTATTGACCACGTGGTCTGATTGCGATTCTGTCCGCGGCGGCGCCACCGAGATTTATTTCTCCACCAGGGGGCAGGGTCCTCTGGGACCCCGTCTCAGGTGCGGCGAGTGGAAAGATAAACTTGTCACCACTTCTGATCCGATGTCTGTTGAATTATGTGTTTGATGTGTGGGTGTTGGGAGGACAGAGAAGCTGCTAAAATGATTTCGCTGAAGCTGTGGGACCACAGCTGGTCCTGCAGGCTCTATAGAGGAGGTTGGTCCTCTGGGGTCATTTCTGTGCTCTGGAGGGTCGTTCCATGAACACGCATCTCGAGTTGAATTCTCCAGAGTGATTTCTGTGAAAGATAAACACCTTGGTTTGGTGATGATGCCAGTCAGTGTACGCAGTGACTTCTCCCACTCGACGCGTTTCAGATGACTGGTCATCCGACTTGACCTCACACAGGTTGCTCTCTGTCCGTGACGCGCTTTTGAAAACTTTCCCTGACCTGGAACGGGGTCAGGGCCGGAGGTGGGGCTCGGGTCAACCAGCAGCAAAGGCCCCGTTGGAACTTGGTTGTCACTGCAATTGTAGCAGGCGATGAGACACGTTCGGACTTCTCGAACGTGTCTGTCTTGGGTTGAATAAAACGCGAAGGTCACAAAATTTGTGCGGCTGACCCCTGATGGAGGCCCGGTGTTCCGCAGCGAAATGGCCGTGTTCGTTAAACCCACCTGCGCCTGTCTCTCAATGGTAAAATTGGTCATAACAATCACGAACGTTTCTTGTCAGGTACAATGAGCAATAACAGAGAGTGTATCACATACTCTTATGGAAAATGCCCTTCGGGTAGTTGAGATGAAAAGAGCTGTTTGAGCGCTGGCCAATTTCACATCAAAGGACCCGTGTTACCGCGGTAACCAGGATCTTGACAGCGATTGTCCTCGGATTCACCTCCTCGCCACCCAAACAAGTTGTTTCCAGAAGCTTCGGAGCAGGAACACCAAACATGACTAAATCCACAAGATTCCGGGTCTGTTCAGCCCGAGAAGCACGAAGCGTGTTTGTCACCATGGACACACCGAGCACGTTGCGTCCTGGGGCGATATGGAGGGATCATGGCCGCACGCGGTCCGGCAGGGCAGTGTCGGTGAGAATGAAACCAGGCAGTCGCTGGTGGACAAAATTCTTGATCTGACTCAAGGAGTGTGCTGAAAAAGGTTTGTTCGTTGAGATGTGAGCGTGATTGTTTTTGGCATACTTTTGCTCCAACTTTCGTTGCGGTTCGAATCTTTGTGAAAAAGAACGATGGTTTTGTTCCAAAGGAAAATGACAAGAGTGCGGGCGTTGCAAACTGGAGCATTTACAGTTGAGGTTCAAGGGGTTTGGAAAATACAATCGAGACTAAAAACTCTGAAATCATCACTGCGTGTCAGTCCAAACTTCCCTGCTGCAGCATTCTTGCACCACGAACCACAAACTTTGAGCCTTTGCGATTACTTTCCTTCTCTGATGAATTCATTGTGATTTGAGTTCAGTGAATTTGACAGTCGAGCCACCCTTACACAGTGAACGAAAGCCTCGAGAGATTCTTAACATATCAGACAGTCCCTTTTGCAGGAATTCAACTGAGAGATTTTTTTTCGCATTTTCAGTGAAGATGGGTCATGAATGGAGGATTACGCTCGTCACTTTTTTGCGCAAATTGTCAAGTAGCAGTGGGTGCAAGATGCATTCCTGTGCGTGTCATGTGTGTACGTTGCTGTGAGCGTGGAACAAACGCACCTATCTGAGTGTGGCGAGAAGGAAAACTTTTTGCGGCTCTGAACGTGAACGGGTTACAAAATTGTGAAAATAATCGCTCTTCTCATGCCACGTATGCGACAGACTGTCTTGTTGTGTTGTTCCAGACAGCCTCGAGGGTGTTGCTTTGCCCCAACTTTATTGGTTTCTTGCTGCATTTTTCAGACCTTTTGTGCTCTGGCGCACACACGCTGCATACTTAACGCGCTGGCTGGGAAGAAGAAAAAAGTCGTGGAGAGACTTTGACACCATCTAACTTCCAGAAACCCTTTTGGGAAAAGGCCAGAAGAAGTAACAAACAAGTCAAAAAGAGGCTCGCCGGTTGTCTTTTGCCATTTTCCAGGTTGAGCTGTGACAAATTGCGAACATTCCGACACACACAAACTTGGGGTCTTTAAATGAAGGTATGGCGTGTTGTAATCCTTCATGTTCTACCCGCAGAGCTTAACGGCACAGGTATGAATGCTCGTTGCGATCTACTGACGCAGGAAGCGAGCTCAGTAGCCAGTGACATTGACGCGGTGTCCTTGTGTCCTTGGCGAGGCGCTTTCAGAGACAGAACTGTGATGAGAATATGTTTATGAGCGTCTTCTCCTGTATCACACAATGAATATTCTATTAGAGATCACTCATTCTGCTAGAGCAGTTATTTGAAATTATACACCATTGATAAACTATGAAAAGCACATCCGATTAGAGTCTTGACTGATATTTTAATATGTACAGTATTAAATGACAGGAGTCGGATTCTGAAATTTATTCACTTTTCACAATGTGCTTCTATTGGAGTCATTTTTTGACCACGTACGTGACTGTTATGCCCAATATGCGGGGAGCTGTGAGAGTTTAATTGATTTGGAGCCACTTATGTGATGCGGTGTGACAAAACCATTTCCCAAAGGAGCTTCTCAACAAGTCTGTTGGTTGGATTGGAAAGGGCTCGACATGAAAAGGTGCCTTTCTTCGGGATGCGAAAACATTCCGTCGGAACTCAAGGAAAGATTTCCTCCGTAAGACCCAAGTTTTGCTGCGCTTGAAGTACGAGAGTATCAGCACATCTGCAAATATACTTTTCAAAGTGACATGGAGATCAAAAAGTGTTTTTGCTTCCACTCCAAGGGCCAACACAAAAAACGCTGCTGTGCGCGGCCTCATTCACTCGAGATTTGATGTAGTTCGACGGGTGAATGTGTCGTGTTTAGCCTCACGCTGCGCTAAATGAGACAATTGTCACCTTCTTCACCTCAAAAATGTCAAGCTGGGTGTGTCAAGGCAGGAGATTCCAGGTCCGTGTGTGTGTGTGTGTGTGTGTGTGTGTGTGTGTTTGTGTATGTGTATGTGTGTGTGTTTGGCAACATGATAGGTTCCCAGCCGGAAGTAGCCTGATCTGTGTCCACGACGAAAGTTCAAAACAGGCGTGCTCATCCGCACATTTCTTCTTGGACACTCACTGTGACACTCACTGTTGTCACTTTGTGTGTTGGCAGACAAAACTTCTTGCGAATGTGACTAGCACCAATGTCCTGATTCCACCTCTCAACAGGTGAACACATTTTTGATGAAGCCTGTTGTCAGTTGTCACCATACAATCAGCCACCCGAGTCTCAGTACGCGTTGACTCGCACTTTGGATGTCAACCGTTTTGGCATTGAAATCACTCGTTCACATATTGACACCGGATACGTGACGCATCGTTCTCAAAGCGGAGAACAGAATCTCTGCCCTCGTGGCCGATCCCACCCGAAGCCTAATGACTGCACCATCCTTTGATCTGAAATTGGTCAGCTTGAAATGCGGTTTTTGTGGCATTTCTCGCCTGAGGCTGTGTATCTGTCAAATTTCTGGCGTCTGAGCCTGAAAGGAAACGGTTATTAGTCACCAGGTAAACACTTATCAGTTTTGCTCTGGAGCGACTGTAACCCGTGGTTTTCACTCCGTTTGGATTTTGTGCGAGAACATTGATTTTTATCTGAAGGACAAAAGTCTTTTGAACAGAACACAGTAGTTTTTCGGGACAGAGGCGGGTTCGTGGTTCAGATGCAGACGTTTGCAGTGCATCTTATAGATTCCAACTGATTACACCCACTCGCCATCGTGGTGTGCGTGTGTGTCACTGTTGTATGCGTGCAAGAAATGCTGCGATGTGAACAATCAAAAGTTCTCTCTTGTTTTGAGGGCCACGAAAAGCTGCAAACAGTTCTTCAAGGACCACTGTGTTCCATGTTGAAACACCGTGAAGTTTTGAACCCGTCAAAACTAAAAAGGATGCAGTTCTTTTCTTTGTTGGCAAAACAGACCCACAGCAGGAGACCCGGATGGCATACCGGGGGTCGTTGTTTGTCAATGCGACCTCCACCCTCGGCGCTCTCCGAAGGGCGTTGCTTCATATTTGCGAGCGCGGTGTGTATCAGAGAATATGTAAACATGTGACTGCTGCCAGCTGCCTCGACACAAGCGACACTCGCTGCTGAGATGTGGGTTTCATCAATGAACAAGTTGGGATTCAGCGGTGTGTGTGTGTGTGTGTGTGTGTGTGTGTGTGTGTGTGTGTGTGTGTGTACACGTGTGTGTGCCCCACAGTGTGCATCTGTGTGTCTGCATGCACGAGTGTGTGTGCCCTGGGTGTGTGTATGTGTGTGTGTGAGTGTGTGACGAGTCATCCAACAGAGATCGCATCGTGCGTCCTGGCGTTGTGATTGGTTGTGTTTCTCTCGGAGAGGAGGAGGAGGTTGAACTTGTTTTCTGCAAGGAAGGTCGTCACTCTGGATGTGTGTGTGTGCGTGTGTGCGTGACGAGTCATCCAACAGAGATCGCATCGTGCGTCCTGGCGTTGTGATTGGTTGTGTTTTTCTCGGCGTTGTGTGTTGTCCTCAACACTGTTACCTGCACCGTGTAATTTAGCAATCTTGCGCTCAAACGTTCCCTTTGGGAGAATGGGGGCAAGATCAATCTCTATTGAACAGACAATTTGACTTTATCGCTGAAGAAGCATGTGTAGCACAACCCCAAGACCAGTTTCAAATTTCATGTAAGTTGCAAAATGTTACTGACATCAAGAGGGGAATCCAAAAACACATTGTGTGACCCGATCTGTGCGGCTCTGGGTCAGAGTTGTGCGCGCGCATAGGGAAAACCAATGTCACACACAAGATCACCATGCCCTGCATAAAGAGTTCCATCACTGTGGTTCTGAGTCTTCACCTGAAAGTATTTCTGTTGAAAGGACATGTTTTCACTCAACTCTTTTGTGGCGGAGTGATTTAGTATTCCGAGCGTTGCTCATGTGTAGCTAGTTAGCCTTTCACGAATCCCGTTTTTGTAATGACAAGGCGCAGGGGGGTTAAGGCTTAAATAAATGAAGCTTGAGATCCTTTGAGACTTGCAAAGGCCTTTTGCCTTCACCTTCAGAATTTTAATTTATGGTGCGCACATTCTGTGCTCAGCACATTTATGACGCTCGTATCGTAGAAATGCTTTGAGAAATACGAGGCTTGTGGTGACCTCAGATGGGAGCGATAGCTGCATCTCCCGAGATGTAAAAGTCTGAATGGAAAAGAGGAGGAAACTTCAGGTGCGAAAAAAGTTGATGATGGATGCAGCTGAAACAACCTTCAGAGGAGACAAAACTACAATTGATGCCAATTGTACCAGTCGTCTGTTTTCCCTCTCATACAGGAGCAGAACGAGACGAGAATACTGTCGTTTCTCTCGGAGAGGAGGAGGAGGTTGAACTTGTTTTCTGCAAGGAAGGTCGTCACTCTTGTCAAACCTGAACCATCCTCTCAATCTAAGATCTGAAATTGCAAAAGCGGGTGACAAACAGGTCCAGCAAATCTTTGAGTTGAGCCATTCGCACTATTTTCTTGTTGTTAGGGTTTGTCCTTTTTGTTGGGACTGGACAACAGGACAGCAGCGCATGAGGTTCCTATGCGAGCGTCTTGAGATCGGAGTGTCGTATTCTCAGGCCTCGTGTGGGTGTTGCGTGAGACCCGATGCATGTCGCCCGGCTTTGCGTGCTCCTCGAGTCTCCTACCACACACTGTGGCACCGAGTGCGTGAGCGGAATGCGATTCCGTCCATTTCCGGCTCAGAGGTTGCTCCTTTTAGTTGCATTTGTACATGTGCGAGCAATGTGTTGGCGTGGCTCTACCCAAATGCGGTGTCCCACGAGTTTGTGGTTTGACCCAATGACGTCAGTAGAAATCCACGCACACGCTCAGTCTTTCGTGGACACACCTTCCTAACGTTGGGGCCTGAGACAAATTTACCTTGATGGAAGTTTTTCAAGCAAGAAAGCAGTTAGAGTTTCCGCAGACATGAAAAATTAGATGTTTACTTATTTTGGATCGAATATACCTGGCGTGACAATCGGACCCTCCATCTAGTCGTAAATTATGAACTTTGAACACTGGTGCTTTTCTATGGCTGTGTGTACAAACTACCGAGACGAATGCCTATGTAAGCGCCAAATAACTCCACTTGTGATTCTTAGATTGCAAATTTCACATATTCATGCGGGTTGGTAATTACAGGTTATTTGAAGACTCACTCTGGGCTCGGATTCTTGAGGCATGTCTCCCTGTGTAAGTGGGCGTCCCCAACATAGCGCTGTTTTCATGGCTGCTCAGCAGCGCCGCTGAGAAAGATCCGCAATGTGGGCGGTACATCGCGAGGTCATGGTCTCCATTTTGACTTGGGAACAAACTCTGTTGTTTTGGGGCATTTCAGGTGCGAAAATGGGCTGATGAGGGAAGGAGGGAGGGAGGGAGCACCCGAACCTGATGACCTTTGGTGGCAGAAAGGTAGACAATGCTGCAAGTGAGATATGTGTGCGGTGACCTGAAATCAAAGTCACCATTACATGAAAAGTGCCTCGGGCGACATTCAGTCATTCTGCCTGGTGTCCAACACGCATTCCTGCCAGCGTGAAACTTTGGAGTGGCTTTGCCACCTCGTGAATGGACAGCAGACGAAGGGGAGTTGAAATTTCAAAAGGGGTGGACAGATGAAAGACGGGTTAATATTGTGCGTGCAGCGAGAGATCTTGTGGAACTTCGGAGCCTTGACAGATATTATCAGACTAGAGCTCACGCACGTAGATCCACTGGACGACCTTTGCTTTGCACCACTCGATGTGATTCGAAAGGAAGGCATGTGAAGCACGAAAGCAGCGTACTGTTGAGAAGAGATTCCGTGACGCGATTATGTCACCACTTCAGACACAAAGTGAAGTCCAGACAGATTCTGAGCCCGCTCATCCTGTCTGTCTGTCTGTCTGTCTGTCTGTTTCTCTTTCTCTCTGTCTCTCTTTCCACCTCTCTCTCACCATCCATGGGGTCCAGGCCACCACCATGGAAAACAAAAGACCCCGCAAAAATCTCGGTACGCTCCTTTTGTGCTGTTGTAAAGACAAAGTCAAGAACCCTTTCTAGGTAAGACGCTGGCAGACCCACCCCTTTGCCAACTTTGTGACCCTGATTATTTTTGTCACCCTCAGTGATGTGATCTGATTGACTCTCACGAGAACTTCGGCTCTGCAGGACAGAGCGAGTCTGAACCTTTCTGACACAACAGTGTCTGTCCCTCTGCACCTGCTGAAGTGACCTGTCAGTGTCTGATTTGAGAGCAGCAATCACATCCCAGCGTTTGTACGCTGGTTCTGTTCTACTGGAGATGCTGTGCTCACCTCAGTGAACTTGAGCGGAGACGGGCTTCTTCTTTGATGATTGTGCTTTTCCCACCGAGGCGAAAGTAATTCGTGTTGTGTTTTTCTAGCGGCACAAATTTAACATTTTGTCAGCTTGACAGTTATGTTTCCAAGACCTTCACCTCACGAGACACTCGTCTTGCCAAGTTGCAAACAGCCACACGGAGGCTCAGCGGACTGAACCGGGGGATTTAATGACCACTCAAAATTCCTTGGTCGACCTCAGGTCAAAGACTCTGCGCCTTTGTGCCGTTGCCTTTCAGAAAAAAAGTGCCCACCGGCCCAACGACGACGTTTAATTACAGAAGAAACCACACTTCAGCGATAACATTAAAATTTTAAATTACCAACTTTTTCAAAAAATGCCAGCAGAGCCTGCGGACTGAGAGACCGTGAGACCATCCTCTAATTTTGGTGACAAAAATTCTTTGTGGCCTTTCTGGGCGTTTTTGTACCGAGTCGAGTGCTTCGAAGAGAAAGTCAAGCATGAAATAGTTTTTCGCATCTAAGATTTCAATTATCACTTGGGTAATACTCTCATGTGCTTGACAGGCATTTCAGGGGGAGGCTGACAAATGGCCAGTTGCACCGACGCAAAGGTCAACGTACGTCTGTTTCTTCTCGGACCAACACACAATGCGGCTGAGGCATCTTCTGAATTCGCCCCTGATCTGTGTGCACGAGTGAGTGAGACGCAGAACTCCCAACACAGCAGCACCGTTCGTCTCAGGTGTCCCGAACCAGAACAGTTCGGTTCGAGTCTCAGTTTTGTTGACCACTGAAGCAATGTGGGCTGTGCAAACCCGTTGGCATTGCAATGATGCAGGGGTGGAGGAATTGCTTAGGTCGCCATCTGGGCACTGATTCTCCATGGCGTGGTGGTGCTTGGGGAGCATTAAGCTCTGTCCAGACTCACAGGCTGATCTGTGCGAAGGGGGCCCAGTGTACAATACAACTGCTTTACCCCAGACACCACTTGGTCTTTGTCCATTTACCCCTGTTACTTTGAGCTGCATTTTCAGTCGCACAAGTGACGAGTGTGTGTTGCGTGACATGGTTTCTTTCGACTTTGGGTATTCTGTGAGAGCAGAAGTATATAGATCTATGCGCTTCAAGATCGCGCAAGAACGAGAGAAGCAAAAACAAACGTTCTCATGGGGTCAAGTATGCTTCAGCAAAGTACTGCAAATGATTCCAAACAAACATAGATTGGAATCATGACAACCCAAAACAAGCTCATAAAATTGAAGAGCATCCATGATTTGTCAGGTTTTATGAGGGAGTCTGGCAAAACAGACATGTCACTTTTCTCAGTGAAGCTGCGCCATCCGTGTTGGAGTGCACCACGCGACTGCACCATGTTGGAGTGCACCACGCGACTGCACCCTGTTGAAGTGCACCATGCGACTGCACCCTGTTGGAGTGCACCATGCGACTGCACCCTGTTGGAGTGCACCATGCGACTGCACCCTGTTGGAGTGCACCATGCGACTGTACCCGTGTTGGAGTGCGTCATACGACTGTACTTCACTTGTCCAGAGTTCAAAATCAAACGGACCCTCCGCTCCTCCTTCTAAGACGACTCAGCATCTTGGCCGATCATTTCGCATTGTTGACAAATGAATCAAGCTGAATGCTGACAGCTCTCACGTCAAACTGAATCACTGACTCGTGTGTTGGGGATTTTGAATTGGTGATGTCGCAAAACTTCTCGCAGGTGCGAAGGTTTTTCTGTGGGAGTGTAGGACCGGAGCGTTGTAAATCTCTCAGAGATGTGAACGTGGTTTGCTGCACGTCTGGCTTTCAAATTTATCAGTTGTCGCCACAGTTTTACGGTTGTTGCAGACATCATGCAGGGTTCTTGTTTCGCTTGGCTCTTCCTCGAGACTTCGTCGTTCTTGTTTTCTTCAAACGTTGCAAGAAAATTCAGCGAAGAGGAACGGATGGAGAAGTGAATCATGCAGGAACCTCGCTGGGCTCCTGGGGAGGTGTGTCTCGGAGAGATACCCTCCTGAACGTTTCCGCTGCAAACAAATCTTGTGCAGACGTACCTTCACCGTCTGCTTCACAAGAGTACCTGTACAGTGCGAGATCAGGTTACCAGTGAAAGGAAAACTCTTCAAATTTACAGCAAAAAGGATGACATTGGGATGCCTCCTCGTAGTGTGTGTCGTGGGGTGTGAAATTGTGATTGTGTAAGATTTGTGAATGTGTTCGCAAAAGCTTTCACGGAAAAAGTGTGTGGGCAAACATCGGTCTGTTTCTGGAGTGGTATCAGCTTGTGATTCCTGCCTCGCATAACATACTTGATGAAAATTATCTGTCAACAGAAGAGCCACCATACTAATTGAATTTTGAGTCCTGTGACAAAAAGTTTGAGAGGTCTTGCACTACATTAGCTTTCTCAGTGGCTGGGTTTTTATGAACCTTGGGAGTTTGCGTCAAGAGGGAAGCTCTCCTTGAAGCCGTGTGTATACCCAGAGCGCGTGGAGTCTGAAGATCCCCACTGCGAGAGAAACACACGAGTGCCCAAGTCACAAGTTTTTTTTGCCCCTCCAGTGGTTTCATTTCGAAGAGAGATCTTCTGCAACTTTCACACCACTCGTCAGTTGACAGGAGTAAATGCAACAGGCACCAGCGAGAAAACATTGGGGGTGACGTGTGTGTGTGTATGTGTGTGTGTGTGTGTGTGTGTGTGTGTGTGCCAAATTGGGGGTCGCCTGGCCACCAACTTAGGAGGCTTGGGTGTCTGTCCGTTTCAGGTTCAAACTTGAAATGGCCAGACACTCACCAAGGCTCCCTGTGAAAAACACCCATGTCTCACAATTTCATTCCAGTGGAGTTGTTCGAGTCTGTGTGGTGTTTTCACGCACAACGTGGACTGGAAGATATGCCACGTTTGCACTTGTCACAAAAATGAGACCTCTCCCCCTTCTTTCCCTCTCTCTCTCTCTCTCTCTCTCTCTCTCTCTCT
>JAAUXT010073036.1_pt1 | contig 16502 bp, 14 predicted proteins | sample 7278171 | NCBI WGS metagenome assembly JAAUXT01 (sample SAMN14350112, study PRJNA611818) | marine sediment metagenome | isolation source: surface marine sediment (1.8m) | place: French Polynesia: Moorea | collected 2018-08 | reverse complement strand
GAGCAAGCCAAATCAGAGCAAGCCAAATCAGAGCAAGCCAAATCAGAGCAAGCCAAATCAGAGCAACTGAAATTTCCTCAAATCACTGCGAGCTCCATGGAGCTATTTTTTCGCTTGAAACCTGCACCGAGTGTCACCGGATCGATGCGTTGTTGATGTGGAAAGATTGGGTATCGATCTCGACGTGTTGATCTCTGCTGCTCAGTGATGGAAGAGCCCGGCTCCCTCCGACCTCAAGAGAACCCTACATTCAGCTCAATCTGATGACGGGTCTTCCAGGACTCAACTCCTGCAGATCCTGGAGGTGGGATCCGAAGGGCGGGTCTGGGAATAGGGTAACAAGGGGCTATGGGCTCGGAACCAGGAACCAGGGCCTGGGGTTGGTCCGGGGCAGGGACTGGGGATGGGGGCACGAGCTGGTGTTTGGGATTTGGTGTTTGGTGGGGTCTGGGCATCAGGGACCAGGGGCTGGAGCCCTGGACCCAGCACCAGCCCCCCTCTCCAGCAAAATAACACGCCCAACATTTGAGCAAGCTGAGCCCCTGATTTTGAGGGTTGGAACCAACTGAGGCAGCAGTGGCCCTTCTGAGCCCGTGCTGGATCCGCAAGAGATTCCTTCAGAACCTGGATGAGTTCGCAGTGGGTGCGAGTTGTGTTGAATTCCCGCTCAAGTAAATTGCTGCTTTGACACGAGACAAAGACGCGGTGCCCTTCGACTTGTTCAGTAGCGCAACGCGAGCGTGAGCAGCCTTCGGATGTGCGGGGCGTTGAATTCACGCGGATGTTTTGCCTTTTTCCACAAGGTGCATTGTCATTGCTTTTCGCTTGATTGTGTGACAAGAATACGGTAGTGTTTTTTTTCTGCTGGTTGCACCCGCTCACACTGGAGTGTTGTCGTCAGTTATTTCTTTCGGCGCAATGTCCTCAAACTAGGGTGCTTGTGGGGTCAGGCCCGTTAGCGTGAACATCAACGTGATGAGGAGCACCGGACGTGTTTCCTGAAACTCCCCAGTTGACTGCTCTGTCATCTTCCTTGATTTGCCATCAGGCTTCATTGTGTCCACCTTTTTGCGCCACAAGACCTGTGGTCCAGGGTGAGGTTTCCTTGCACTGCGAACCAGCCAACATAACGCTCAGTGGAGTTTTCATTGAGGTGTCAGATTACTTCAAAGAATACATTGTACTGCATTCAAGAAATGACATAGAAAGGCATTGAGTGCACAATACGTAAGACTCGGGTTCATTTATGGATGTTCCTCAGGTCCCCACTGTGACGCAAGCGCGGGAGTAACTACACCGGAAGAATCTGATTCTTCTCATTGATCGGCAACAGTCGTCTTTTTCTTCCAGGAGCAGTCTGAGGCCTGGTTCAGACTGGACGCGTCAGTCGTGTTCCTGCATCTGTGAGTCTGTGGGCGTTGTGTCCTTGTGAAAGTCACAGCGCCTTGCATCAGTGGATGATATGTCCCTGCACAAGTCAACAGGCATCATCTAACTGTACCAGTAAGTAGGCCCCAGTTCCTTGTTCTGGTCAACAGGTGTTGCATCCCTGCACAGATCGGTGAACGCTGAATCTTGACACAAGTAAATGGGAGCTGTGTCGCTGAAGAGTCATTGGGTGTTGCGCCATTTCAACCACACAGAACCCAATAAGAAGCAGTGCTCAAGGCAACTGCAGTGCGAAGTCCCTTGCAGCATTGGTTATGTCATCAATTCTTACTTGTTCATCAATTCTTCCTTGTCCTCCTTGTCTTCCACCAGTCATGCTGCATGCTGTCCATGGGGGGGTCTGCCTCCAGCAGGGGGGGGTCTGCCTCCAGCAGGTGGGGTCTGGCTGGGGGGAGGGGGGTCTGGTAGGGGGAGGGGGGTTAGGGGGAGGGGGGCATTTCAGTCCAGCTGCCATATACTGCATTACCACATGGTGCTTCGCCCTAAAGGGACTTCGCACAATAACGTGCCTGGAGGCGAGATGCATTACGCATGCGCTGTGCCACAAGTCTGAGATCGAGGCTGTTCGACGGAGTCTGGGTGTGACATGAAGCCTGAGAGGACAGCGAGTCAGCGATACAGCGAGAATCAGTGAAGAGTGGGTGTGCGCAGGTCAAGTCGGCGAGGACGTCTCCGACTGAGGTTCAGTGAAGTCTGAAAAAGGTTTTCTGGGTCGCCCATGGACTGACGATTTGGGCTCTGTCCCTGAGTGTGTGAGAGTTTGTGAATGAGACCTGACCCTCCTGAATCTGCCCCTCCACGCTCCGCACCAGCCATTGTCGGTCACCAGGTGATGTGTCTTTGTTCTGAGGCAGATGGTCCGACTGTCCATCGCTTGTTGGACCCGTGGCAACAGCTTTGTGTTGCTGTTGCCTTTCATCAAAGGAGACAGGTGAAAACAATCAAAAGTCCCGTTTTGACCTTCTCTGAACACCAGGTCGATCTGCATCGCGCTTTATGGGGACAATCACAAATGACTTTCATGCAATCTCTCTGTACGGTTGAGTCTGTTTCCCCTCGAGTGTGAGAAACCTTGGAGCGTGTTTTCAGCAAGAGGCCATTGTGCCAGAGTGAAGCAGGCGTGACGCTGGTGCACGTGCGAGAGTGCGATTGTTGGTGCGCGGACACTGAGGAGTGTTCAGTGTCTCTGTTCCCGCGAACCAACATCAAAAACATGCACGTGTGACCAAACTCAGCACCTCTTCACTTTTCATTGTCTGCTTTCATCCAGCATTCAAAACATATCACGATTTCACCAAATAAAAACTGACGTCGCAGACCTGTTCGGTTGCCACGACACACCTCAGTAGTCTTGCCTTTACCCACTCTGCAATGAACTGCGCTTCGATAGCCAGGCTTTTCAAAGAGCTTTCTGGTCATTATATCTCTCGAGGATGCAGGAGTGTGAGAGAGGGGGAAGTTGAGTCGTGTCCTTTGCAATTATGATGCGACAAGCGGAACACCGGCCGAGGCCGAGTCCACCTCTCCGTCCCGAAACCTGATCCAAGAGCGAAAAGTTCATTTCCAGTTTTCAATCTGCATTTGAGGAAACAAACATCACGACTTCTATTGTAATTGGGACGACGTCGCACTGACGCGGGTCTCACCATTGTGCACTGCTCAAAAGCTGGGCGTCGATGACAAGTCTGTTCATGCTGAACAATTGCACGAGAGGACAATGGACAAGTATTGAGATAGAAACGCGCGAAAGCCCTGACCAAAAGAGATGTGAGTCATAAAGGTCACATGTACGATGTTATTTTTGACTTTTCCTGGAAATCGTTTTGGACAGGGTTACACGTGTACGTGCCACATCGCACAAGTCGTTGGGCCGTCGGTCGCTACTCGTACGCACAAGGCGGCGTGTTTCGACTGCTTCAGTGGATCTGTCACAGAACTGACGCAGCAGCGCCCATTGACTTGTGCTGGGACACCTCGTAAGGCGCATCCTGTGTGATATCCGCTGTACCTGGCACAGAGCCCGGTGTTTTCTGCGCAAGTAGCCAACCGGGGAAAACCTGCTGCTTCGCACCGGGGCATCAGACAGGTTTTCAAGCTGAATTATTGGCGTCCAGAACAGATGTGACCTTTGCTGCGCCGGATATCTGACGCTCAACAGCCGCGGTCGGGGGACATGGATCCGAGGCCTGCAGGCCCAGATTCACACTGGATACATTGGATCAAAACGCTCAGTCACAATGCAAATCAACGGCCGCAACTGAACGCAGTCCCCAAAACTTGGATTAGATCCAGGATCCACTTGAGAGGGGGGCCAAATGAATTGTTTTCCAGATTCAGGAACCCTTGGAGCCTCAGGGCCCCCGAGATCCACCCCTGCCCTTTGAATTGTATTCGGATGAAACCCCTCCCCCACACAATAGGAGCCCGGTCTTGCTGGTATTCGTCCTCCTCTCAGGCCTGGCGATCAAGTGATTGACATGGGCCCCGGCCATGCATCATGGGGAGAGCTGTAGAAACCCTGGGCTCCTGGCTCAAAGTCTGTCAGCTGACATTGAGAAGCGTTCAAAATACAGCGTGTCTCGAGGGTCAGATGGAACGTGCGCTGAGCCCGCCCGCGCGTACTTCGGAGGAGGGAGGGATTTAGGTGTCACCGACAGACTGTGAGTGAGTGAGGGCTGATTCGCTGTCATTCATACCTCTGTCGGGTCCAAGGGTGTCGATAGCTCCTGCCCCTCCAACCCTTGTCTTGTCCCGCTAATTTTGCCCCACAGATACAAAAGTTCTGTCCGGCATGGCTCTTTCTTCAAGGCTAAAGTTGGGGGCTTTGTCCCGGGGTCGGGCGCGTTCAAACCAAATCCTAAACCCTGTGCACAAGCTTCGAAGCTCTGGCCGACGTGTGTTCGGTCAACGGCGCAAGCAGTCCTCTGCACTGGTTTTAGCTGCAGTGTGCTCAGCCATTTCCAGTGCGCGTTGCTGTTTGTCGGTCCTTGCTGAACGCTGATGTCAGCACAGAGACTATTTGCTCTGATTTCTATTTCAGGGAGAACACATGCCCTGGGAGACTGGCTGCCCGTCAGACCGGACACACTCAAGTGCTAAATCTCCCTATTGACCTTCCGAATTGTGACGGCAGCTCCACTCGCCACAGGACGTCAGCATGGCGCTGCGAGCCTGGATCACGGCAGCACGACCGGGCTTCCGCAACCACTCTCCTTGACTCTCTGATGTTGATGTGGCCCATAAACTGATGCTTTGGATACTGCAGTCCTTCCCTGTGGGAATCGTTTTGTCACCGGCCACCTCGCGGATGAAGCATCAGCGAAGCGAGTTCCACCAAACGATGGAGATAAATCAAAGTTTTGAGTGTCAGGGGAAAGAGCGCCCAGGGCCTGGAACAGTCCTGACTTTGAAAGAAGCCGATCGCTCATTCATATTCATGCAGTGGCAAGAAGTGGTGTGTATTATTTTGCCCGCAAAAAGGGCCGGTCAGCTGCACACCCCGCCCCCCACCAGGTCAGAATTCCACTGATTACAATCAAGATTTTTTTGGCCATTTCAATACTTTCGCTGTGGAATCAGACTTTGTTTGGAGGCAAGTGAATTCAAAGTTTTTCAGGCTTCCCAAAACACACAAAGATGAACAACACAGGCGGAAACTGGTTGTACATTTTTTTTCTGGAGGAGGGGATTTTCTTGTCCGACCACATGGTTGCAGTGCGGACTGGAGAGCAGATTTTAAGTGTCGCAACCACGTGCGCAACGGGTTACCACCTCGGTGTTCGCTTTTCGTGAGCATTGCTCCAAACCAACGAGGCAAGATCTGGGTCCCAACTCCAAAATGAAAAGTTCACAGGTGAAGTTTTTGTTCACTGCGTGGTGTGAGTTTGAAGTTCATCTGCACCCAAACCGGACATTGGATCCGCAAGTTTCAATACTTGTGCGACGAACAGGAAATGAAATAATCTCACGAGTATTTCATGCTGGAAGCGTCACATGTTGCGTCTGTGTTCAAGTGACTGGGCGCAGAGCCGCTGAACGTGAAACCGCCCAAAAAAATCCAATTGACATTTTCAAACTAAATTCTCTTTCAACATCTGATTTTCAAAAAAACGTCGTTGACATTTCAAAGTCCACAAAGAGCCTCGGGTGGATCCAGTGTGGAGCGGGGAGAGCCTGACCCTGGGAGAGACCCCAGGATCTTAGAAAACTCGGGCGCCTGAAGACACCACCAAAGATGAAAGTCCATTCTTCAGAAGACAGAGGACTTAGTCCTCGAGGTCTCCTGGACCCAGGACAAAGAAAAAAAGAGCAGAGAGACATGCAGAGCCTGGAGTTGCGCTTCCCTTTGAGAGTCTCCCGGACTGCTGCAGAAGCCGAGCGCATTGATTGGAGCCGGCGGGCGGTGATTAGCCGAAGCGACTTTGTTTTCACTGCAATCATCTCAAGGCCGCCGCACTGTTGCGCACGACAAGACTTCCGCATTTGGGAGAGTACGGAAAGTGCGGGCCCCAAAACACCGACACCCACACACGCACACACAGAGCAGAGCGCCCTCACACGACAGAAATCGCTCTCTTTTCTCTTTCGCTCGCTGTCTTTCTCATTCTCTCTCTCACACACACTCACTTTCCCCCTTTCTGTCTCCGCCTCTGTCTCTGCTCTTTCCTTGTCCGCCAACTGTGTAATTTCTTTCTCTCTCACTCTCCCCTCTCTCTGTCTGTGTCTGTCTCTCTACTCTCCTGCTCCAACTCTGTATCTATTCTTTCTCGTTCTCCACTTCGTATTCAGCTTGTGGGACTTTTCTTCTGGGGGTGGGCACAAGTTTCAGAACTGTCTCCACAGTGTAACAAAATGACTCCGTGAGACGGTTGCACATCCGAAGACGCCAGCACTGGCGAATCAAGCGGTTTTCACATTGGTGACGCGCTGTCATCTTTTTGACGTCGGCGTCAAAATTTAGCATTGCACCCAATAGTGAAATTTTTGACATCAACCCACAAACGACTGCGCGTTACCCAATGTGAAACCCCCCTCACTTGCTGTTTCACACCAGGTGAGTCGGGCGCTACGCCCCTCCCCAGTCAACAGGCACTTGGTCCAATCTGTGCAGGATCTCAACTCACGGACGACCGTGGCAGTCAACGTTCTTCGCACCCTGGGTGCTCTGGGCCTGCCCAACATACCTTCCATCACTCTTTTTCTTTGCCCTGGATGCCTGCCCCGTGTCCCCGCTTGAGGTGGGCGAGGGTGGGTTTCGCAAGTCACTGTCAACGGACATGGATATGGCCTCGTACGACCAGTGTGAAGCGAGCGTCGCGCCTTGCTGTGTGTCCACAGTCACAGTGGGAGGCTCATCTCCCTACACAGAAGTCACTTATCCCTAATCTGTTAATTGCCTTGTTGTCCCCCTGGGATGTGCTCGCTGCATCTGTTCCGCTAATTCTACGTGCACGGAGTGAGCGGATGTGTTCTGGAGAAAATTTCATTTGCCTTGGTATTCCTTGTGATTGGCCCCCTCTGGCACACAAAAAATAGCTCCATGGAGCTCGCGGTGATTTGATTTCGGTTGCTCTGATTTCAGTCCCTTTGATTTGTCAAAATTCTTGCCAGAAAACTCAACTTGGGAACTCAAAGAGCACACACCCAAACAGAATAAAACAGACAGAATGGAACTTTTTGACATTGTTTCACATCAATATCCACATATTTACTAAAGAAAACCCTAAAATCCATTTTTAGAATTTTCTATCAAAAATAATATTTCCACCTTGTCTTTGACCTTGCCTGAAAAGCATTGCATTTGAAAATTTTCAAAAATCAAACATCAAATGCTACCTTTCAAACTCCCACACAAATGACTACATTTCATCAAAAAACTTCTTTCACCAAATATTTGTACTTTCTGAGATATGGACCCATTTCTATACTCACACCCCATATTTCTTGTACTTTCAAATTTGAACTTTTTGACCCAAAAGAACACAAAAACTCAAACTTCCCAAAGTCCTTCCTGGTACATTATCCCAAACAAATTGAACTGAAGGAGCCCTAAAGATCCAAAATTGATCCTCATCTTGGCTATGAAATAGGTGTACACATACTTTTCATTTACCCTGCCAAAAGGTGGTTTGATTTGGGATGCTTTGATTTGGATCGCTTTTTCAATCGAGCCCAAATTGCGCAACCCTCCTCAGATCACCTATAAAGGATTCGGGCCACGTCGACAAGTTGCTTTGGTAAGACACTGCGCTCTCTCGATTGAGCGACCCACGCAACTGGATTTTTGGAAACAAAAATTCGCTTTTCCATGAGAGTTGGAGCCAACACACTTGAGAGACAGGCTTCCACAGCTGAGACCAGGGCTGTCAGTCAACCTGACCCCTGAAAAGTTTGCAGATGCACAAATAGATTCTTGCGTGTTGTTTCTTGGAAATAGAAGTTGGCTCCCTCCAGGGACTACCCCCTGGACCAACTCCTGGATCCACTCATGCAGACCTTTCTGTCTTAGCACAGGAACGCCGCGGATGATGCATCCGGTGTCACAGAGGTGAACAGAAGACACACGAGCCTCGGCATTCGGACACAGAACCAGCTGCTCCTCCTTCCCTGGACCACAAAACTCACCGAGTGCATGAAAACAACCAAAAAGTCCAAAAGAGAATCCAGGATATGGTCAGTGGGGCGTGGGATGCGACCCTTTCCAGAGCCCGGCCTTGACTTTGAAATATTCAACTTGTGCAAGCGGGTCCAGGGCTCAGGGGCCAAGACCCCGTGGTTCCTCACCGAAGGTCACACCTGCAGAAATCAAGAAATGGCCAGAAAACCTATTGGACAACAGCCTGTGGAATTGGACCTTGTATTTCATTGCCGCTTTTCTGTCTAGTGACACCGCTTGATTTCCCAGGGCAGTTTGAACCAACGAAGACTTGTCAATGGCGACGCGCAGGTGGCCCCAGGGAGCCGAGGACGACACTTGAGCTGACGGAGGGTCATCAGGCCAACTCGGCTCACAGAGCCGTCGTGTTTGGCGGCGTGTCAGACCCGAGGATTTGTCACTTTGGCCAGCGGGCGCAGTTCAAGGCGATATTGCTGAGATTGTGTCTCTTGCAACGCATGACTTTCTCGGGGGAGGGGAGGGGGAGGGGAAGAGAAAGAGAGAGAGAGAGAGAGAGAGAGAGAGAGGAGAGAGAGAGAGAGAGAGAGAGAGAGAGAGAGAGAGAGAGAGAGAGAGAGAGCAGCAGAAATTGGCCGCAAGACACAACAAGGATCAGACTGAGGGGAACGACAGAGTGAAATGAGAAAGGGGAAACATAGAGGGAAAAAGACAGAGGCAGGCTGAGACGGAAGAGACACCAACGCAGCGCGTGACCCGAAGCAAGACGCGCTCAGTATGAGCGAGGTGTTACCCTCTGCTGCTAGTCAGAAAAAGTGAAGTTGTTGTACAGACAATGGACCTGGGCTCGGAAATTAAAGTGGAGTGTGTCGGGAGAAGTTTCTGATTGACACTGCGCGGTCCCAGCTGCGGCTCCCTTGAGACTTTCCAACAACCCAGACAATGCGGCATTGGAAGCTCCAGGCACAAGAGTAGGAACCCTGAGTGGCTGTCGATGAGGGCATCATCCACCAAACCATCCAGGGGCAGATCCAGAGGCCCGTGTGGTCTAGACCCTTCCCTGACCCCAGAAAGATCGTTTTTCTGGAACAATACCAGAACAAAGTTTTGGTCAATTTCTCTTTCAAAGTGTCAATGTGGGAATCGGACCCCGTCAAATGCTGGTTCCACCGGATGTCAATGCTGGATCAGCTGGAGTTTGGGTGCACGAGAAAGAACCAAGAGTTGTTTCCGACTGTGAACAAAGGCCAATCAGATCATCCCATTCGCTTTAGCAACACACGTGGTGTGAATGAGGGCTTTCGGTTCTGAATGTTCACTGATGGTGGGGTGTTTTGCAGCCTGAATCAGAATGAAGGAGATGGTTTGGAGTCGCAATGTATAAACTTTATCCTGGGTTTCCAACTGTTGGTTTGTGCGCCACGACAATCAGATTCCAAAAAGTGTATATTTTCCTTCCACAAAAGGAAATTTGCATTGGTGTTTTCCTTCCATCAACTGGTTTGTTGTGCTAAATTCCTGAGTTTCGTTCTTTGAACACGTCTCAATGTTTTTGTTTTCGGGGAAATGTTTGTCTGCCGATCAAAGGTATCGAACAACAGTGAGTGCAAAACAGAAGACTTTAGATTGAATGAGCTGTTTTTGCTTTTGCCACACAAACCAGAGAGAGAGAGAGAGAGAGAGAGAGAGAGAGAGAGAGAGACAGACAGACAGACAGACAGACAGACAGACAGACAGACAGACAGACAGACGAATAAGACAGAGAAGAGAGAGAACTGAGAAAGACATTCTCGGAGAGAAACAACAAGCAGAAGAGAGAGAACCAATGAATGCAAACAGAGACAGAAAAGACAGAAGAAGGAAACGAGACAGTATTTGACAGATGTCCAGGAGACAGGTACAGAAAGATATGGAGACTGGCCGGGACAGAGAGACAGGCAGAGGGAGATAGATATACGAAGATTGACAGAGACAGAGAGACGGGCAGACAGAGATTAGATTCTGACAGGTGGGAAGACAGAGACAAACATATGGACCTGAGATGTGCCGATACGGATCTTGGATGAGATCGGTCACCTTGTCTGTGGAGGTGCGTCAGAGAGACAACGAGGTGGACACTTGTCTTCTGCTTCGATCTGTGCACCTCAAGAAAAAAGGTTGCGAAAAGCGAGAGGTTACACGCGCACACTTCCAAATGCAATCAGCTATCTTGTTTTTCACGTTGATGCAAGAAGTGAGTTGACAAACAGGTTTTTCTTCTCGCAATTGCAATTGCAATTTTACGCGTCCTGAATGTTTAGAATCAAAATCAAAACACATGTATGGAATATGCCCCGAGTTTCTGCAGGTGAACCAGGCACTGACCGTTGTGCCTCGGAGCCCAGACCGAGTGAGGCTTCTTCTCTCTGAATCTTTCCCCCGACGCTGATGAGGCGGACGTCCCAAATGAATCGCGACGTCGCAATCAGCGTCATGAATCGCGACGTCGCAATCAGCGTCATGAATCGCGACGTCGCAATCAGCGTCTCCCGCTGCGTGCACCGAGGGACCCGCGGGGAGAGACGCGCGCGACGCGGCTCAGACCTGACAGGCCCGAAGCGAAGCGGGAATTGAATCACATTTCGCATCACACCAGACGAAACGTAAATTTATGACAGTCGAGATGCTTCGCATCGAGACTGGAGTTCAAATAAAATTTGAAAGTGGTACATGCAAAGGTTCTCATCTGAATGTCAGAGCTTTGAGTGCAAGGAGTGTGAGGGAATATTTTGCTCTTCGCAAAACGTGTCGTCAAGAGGACCAGATTGTGTGGAGACGAAACAAATCAATGCAGAATTGATAGTCTCAGCAGACGAGGACCGTTTCGATTGCCACGAAAAATGCTTTTCTCACCTTCCGCTGAGCGTGGGATTCTCATTCATGCTGCACTCACGGTGGAATGAGCCAAACTGCCTTTGTGGCTGCCCACTCAGACTGAAGCGCACACACACACACGTGTGCACAAGTGGCTGTATGGGAGTGAACGTCAAGGCTTCTTTCTGCTTGAGTACGAGCAGTTCCAAAGACCCAACAGTTTGGGGATGATTAAGTGAGGGGTGTGTGAACTCACACAAACACCATTTAGGTGTGGCAACCCACGTGTCCCACACATGAGTGTGAGCTCCTGTCATTGCACTTCGGTGTGTTCCTGCCGGACAACGTTTCATACATCCAGAGAAAGCGCCAAAAGCTGCCGACTCACCTCTCGATGCAGACGGAGACCTGTGTGATGACGGACGAGTACAGCGACAGCACGAGCACGTAGCGCTGCACCTTGCACATGACGGCTCCGAGCAGCCAGCCGCGGTTCAGCATGAACAGCGCGATCTCGGGGATCCCGAACAGCATGATGAGCAGGTCGCTGACGGCCAGGTTCATGATGAAGAGGTTCGTCACGGAGCGTCGCATCTTGCGGTCAGTGACGATGATGAGGATGACGAGCGTGTTCCCGACGATGCCGACGACGCCGATGACGCAGAAGACGACCGACAGCGACGCGATCTGCGCGATCGTGACCGTGTTTCCGGGTCCGGTCAGGTTGGTGCGGGGGCCGCCGCCAGGGGGTGCTGCTCCTGCGGCGCCGTCGAATGTGTAGTTCGGGGAGGCGTCCGTCCCCAGCGCCACCAACCCGAGCTCTGCGAGGTCCTCCGCCATATTTTATTTTTCCAGGAAACGTTGACGAAGATGGTCTCCAGCTGACGCCGTTTACAAATGGTTTGAACTTCTTTCGAGTTTTTCTTGTTTTTGAGTCAGAAAATTTGTGACTGGAAACAAAATATGCCTAATCTTTTGATCAAATTGGTTCCGCAAATGTGAAGCAGTTATCCTGACATCATCACCAATAAATTGTGGAGTCTGGCAGTCCGACACAGAAAAAAAATTTCCTTTGAAAAATCAATCATCGGAGCGAATGCGGAACGGCCCGTGTCAGAAGTTCACTCCGGAGTCCGACACCCAATCCATGATTCGCAATGAAACATTTTCCGTTGTGGTTTTGGTTTTTGCACAAATTCCTCCAGAAATCAATGTTTCACCCAAGAAGACACGTGGATCTTGCACAGAGCAAACTGACATCGAGCTTCTTCTGTCTTCCCAGACAGTCGAAGCGTCTCTGGTCTTCCTGGTGATCGGGTGAGTGATGAGGAGTGGGGAGTGCGGAGGCGGTCGCGCCCAGTTGTACACCTTCGCTCACGTGAGCAGCTTCAGCCTCCCGCCTCTCCCCGCGACGCGACGCGATGAGACGCGACAGCTTCCCCGACAAAGACCCGCTTCACACTCCGCGCCTCAGGCGTCACGGGCTTTCCTCGTCAAAATAGTTCTACCCAAAGGCCAAAACGGTCCTGTTTCACACGCAGACAGACACAAAGTTCCTTCAGCAAAGATTCTTGTCGTGGTCACGTGAAAAGACGCGCATGCGCGTCGTTTGTGTGACGGTTGCAACGTCTGACGCACCTCGCGGGAAATAGACGTTGCGAAGCACACGTCAGGAAGACTGTTGGGACGCCCCAGTCCCAGGCGGAGCAAAAAATGCAGGTTTTGAAAAAAATTGAGAAATTGGTTTTGAAAGGAAGCCCGAGTCTACGAGTCTACTCTCCCACCGATCCAGGATCAGGGTCGGGGTCTCAGTAAGAGCGGAGGGCAGGGTGAATTTGGGCAAAATTTTTCAAGGAGGAGTCAGGGGCCCCCAACTTTACATCTGCATTGGAAATGCACACGCACAGTTTGGTGGTGGGTTTAGGGGACCCAGGTGCCCTGGACCTGCCACACATTTGAGTGTTGAGTCCTTTGCGGAAGATTGAGCCGATTCTTACAAGTATTTTTCCAGTCTGGGGTGGGCCCGCCGAACTTGAAAACAACAAATTCATCGTTTCGTTTTCACAAACGAAGTCGCTCGCCCGTTTGGGATCTTTCCCATGTCTGCGTCGCACGCGTGCGTGCTGCCAAATACGAATGCAGGAAATAGGTCTTGGTTTCCCTGCAGGATATATCTCGCTGGACCACAACAAATATCTATTTGTCAGAAAAACAAAGGACGAAATGAATTCAAACGATGCAGGTATCCATTCCCACTGTGCTTGCGTGTACATGTGGAGTCAAGAATTACAGACGAAAATCTCACAAAAATCTTTTGGAGAATCAAAAAGTGTCGTGCCAGGAATGTAGGTGTTGAAAACACGAGAAGTAGACAGCACGTTTGCACCTGCTCGTGAGCACGTCTGTTTGCTCGAACCGACATCTCTACCCGGCAGCGATGGAGACAACAGCTCCACGCGCACGCGCCTACGCGTGTTTCGCACGGGATGCGTCAGGCGCCGTGTCCCTCGTACAACGTCAACGAGTTTGAGCCTTTTGTCTCCGACGCTCTGGGATGAGTCGCGCGGTTTGTTTTCACTGATTGACCACAAGAAACTTCCAAAACAACACAAGTCAGACGCGTCTTGATGTTTGCTCAACACTGATTATCACTGACAATGACAACAAACAACCACGGACAACTTTCGAAGAACATATTTGAAGCACTGACAACTTTTCGAACAACAACACGAACAGGATGTGTGAAATTAATTGGTTGACTTGAAAACAATGGTTCGGAAAAAAAACACCAAAGAGACGGTCACGACCAGGACGACAATAAACTTGAGTGCATTGACCGGTTCATTCAGGGACGCAAACGATGACGCGTCCGTAAACCTGGCCTGAAAATTGCAAACAAACGCGTGTTGCACACGGGATGCGTCACGTGACGTTGCGTCCCTGTGCAAGTTCGTGCGTTCTGCGCGTGCGCCGACACCGCCCAGAGACGCTGCCGTGTGAAGCAGGCCTGACGTCATCTCTCTCCGTGTACGAGCGCCATCATCCGCTACTCTGCCATAATCTTTATTGCCATCGATGCTGCACTACAAAGTTGATCTGGTCATACATCGGGCACGCTTGGCTGGTCTGAACCTGATGAATGATGTATCGCGTGTCTCTTCTGATCAATCGCTCTCTCGCTCGGTGTGGCGCCGGGTGCCCAAGTGGGGTTCACACTGTGTGCGTGGGCCCCCTGGTGGACATGGGACAAGACCAGCCAGGACCCTGGATCCACCCACTCGACGCACGCAGCGCCCGCTGTGCTGGACAGGGATGCAACCAACGGCGCACCCATTGTGAACCAGACTTGGATCTCAGATTGATCAACGCTGAGTGAATGAGGGAATAAGTGAGTGAGAGAGATGTTGTCAGTGATGTGCACTGCAAAGAGACGATTTCATTTGACGACTTGTTTTTGATGCGTGGGTGGATGGCAACAACAAACTGAGTGCATGTTGAGCCAAAACCACCATTTTCTCTTTTAATGCTGTTGCCTTTTTGAGTGACGGAGGTCAAAGAACCTGGATGCTTGTCACCAAAGTCAACTTCGTGGCAGAATGTTGGAACTTGAAATGACCAGGCACCAGTGTCTCAGGGTTCAGGCCCAACCTGTTGAAGCCACGCACCCCACCTCCGCCAAGATGCCACTCAAACACTCAAAGTCTTGACGAGTGCCTGGGTGAGGTTGTACCTGAAATGATCAGACACCTGAGTCTCCTGATCTGTGGCGTCTCGCCACTTCATGACGAGTGGTTTGGTGGTCCCAGGAGGCAGGTTCGAGAGTTTCTGCTGCATCTGACCCGACCTTTGGCATGTTGTGGTTCCAAAATTGAACCACAGATGCAGAAACGTGTTGCGCATGTTTTTTTTCTGAACTCGTAGATGGATGCGTCCGGTGTGGGGAATCCTGGGTCCCAACTTCTTGGACAAAGGCAAAAAAATGCAGGTCAAAGTGTTTATTCTCGGCGCAAGAAGTTTGCGAGCGTACACACGCGGTTTATGTTCAGTGCGAAACTTTGGCAAAATTGGAGGAAGTACGAGTTTGTACGACTGTGCCCAGTGCCCAGATACTGCTCAGGACATCAGAATAAGAGGGACCAATCTCAGTCTCACCAGACAACACAATCACGCGAAAGCAAACTTCAAGCCATTTCAAGCTGGAAGGGGATTGTTCTGTACAACGAAAATCCAAAACCGGCAACTCGCACGCTACACTGAACTCGTTTGTTCTCCGCGGCACGCATCACAGTGATCGTCTGTGGCGTGAAATGAGCCTTCTGAGTTCTCTTCACCGTGGGAACTCGCTGGTGTTTCGTCGCTCTCTGGCATGGCTGCTGTTGTCCGTGCAGAGCCACAAAAAGCCAAGATCAAAGTTTCCCTGCAGCCGAGGGTCCAAATAGCACAAAGTACACAAGGTACCGAGCGAAACATGCACATGAAAACAAGCTGACGTGTCGTACGTGCCCGGGAGCGTGAGTCATCGTTCCAAAAATATTCAAACATCAACCCAAAACTCAACAACGTGTAACTAAACACGGTTGCCAGACACATCTTGTAGGATCCAGACACCCCTGTATCAAAGATCTTCGTCCATTGTTTTTTGGTGCAGAAAAGAAAACACGTAAGGACGGCGTTCACAAACCAGCTGACTGCTGCCTGCCCTTGAGAAAAACGCTTCCAGTCGTGCCGGTTATAATGTCTGAGTTTGTGGACGATGAGACAAGAGAACCCCAGTGAGACGAGCCACAACAGAACCGTGAGAACAGAAAGCTTTATCTGCAATGAACAATCGTTATCACCATCCTCTGTATATGACACAACCAAAATCATATGGAATTGTTTCCTATTTCGAAGTCGAAATGTCACAAAGCACTGACCTTGAAGTTTCTTCTTGAGAAGCATTCGGGACAGCAGAGTTCACAGAGAGAAGAGATGCAGAGAAAGAACACAGACCCGTCAAACACCAACTGCAGGCAGAGGAGGATCCAGCCAAGTTCTCTGCAAGTGCGTCAGCCAGAGGAAAGACATCATGTACGCGGTAAGAGCCATTGAAAGAGTTCCCGCTGGTTCCTGCCATTTTCTGTGTTTTACCGATCCATCGCAGTCGGTTGTGAGCTTTCCTTGCGTCCGAAAAAGAGAACTTATAAAAACAAGGTGCGCCTCAAACATCTTGGCACACTTGGGATTTTTAGCACTCTGGCTGTGGTCGAGACGTTACTCGACCCGCAGAACAGAAGGCTTCAGTGGTCTGACCTGTCCATTAGGAATGTAAGGTTGCAGGGCCCTGAACTTCTGGTGCTTTCCCCATCGTCCCTCTCGTGTTCTCTGGACGGCCCCAAGGTTTGCAAGCTGGCACGGAATAAAAAGATAACATGCCTCAGGTAAGGAGTTTATCTGATTTTATGTCCTGTCGAGCGGCAAAGGATGTGGGAGGACGAGGGACACAAAAGGTGGACGATGTAACAAAATGCGTCCAAGGATCTGACACGCCTTCTATGGCATGGAGAATTTTCGGCTCTCCCCAGCTCGCTAGCTGGAGCAGTAATGG
>JAAUXT010028608.1_pt1 | contig 16504 bp, 20 predicted proteins | sample 7278171 | NCBI WGS metagenome assembly JAAUXT01 (sample SAMN14350112, study PRJNA611818) | marine sediment metagenome | isolation source: surface marine sediment (1.8m) | place: French Polynesia: Moorea | collected 2018-08 | reverse complement strand
GTTCAACCACCAACCCCCCCCCCCCCCCCCCCCCCCCCCCCCCCCCCCACCAACTGCCCCCCCCAAACACACAACCCCACCCCCCCCCGCGCGCGCGCGCGCGCGCGCGCGCATCATTACAATACAGCGCTCCGTATACTTTGAACATTGGAGTCGTTGCATCAATTAATCGCGCGCACCTTGCCGGCTCCGCCGACGTCAGCATTTGTTTGCATTTCGTGATCGACCGGATGCGCACTCGCAAAGCTCCAAGACCTAAAGCACACGGCGGAAGCCAAAATCCGGCTTTCCAGATTCCCAAGCATTTGGACAAAACTACAGGAAGGTAAAAAAATCTGATCTGCAGCTTTTCTTCCCAGCCCACAGGATGTTTTTGTGCTCATTGCCTTTGTTGCACGTTTTTCTGGGTGTGTTCGTGTGTCTGATTCTGTTCCAACCAGAAGGGCGTGGATGTGGTGAACCCCTTTCAGTTGATTCCGATTCTTCAAAACGAACCGAAATTCGAATTTGGTTTTTATCTTGTACCGGTGACCCAATGACATTTGCAGAATCATTGGAACAATGGGCCAAATGAACAAATGGGGGTACTTTTCAGAATTCAATTTACGCCATCTCCACCCACACACTGGTGTTAAAATGGGGGTAATCAGCGGACAACTTTGTCATTTATCCCGACAGACATTCATTCCTCCGTGTCGATATGAACAGTCGCTGCCAAAGAACCAACGCACTGAACGACTGCTCTGCAACCAGACTTCTGGAACGTCTGGCAGTATCAACGACACTGATAGAGCACTGATCCGATCAATGACGACGTGTTTGCCTTGTTCGTACCACGAGTCGAGGCACTTCTGAAAAGGAACCAAACACCTCATCATGCCACGGTGACGAAGAACGAGGGGACTCATTGCTGCGTGGGCTTCCAACCCAAAACTAACCGAGCAACTTTTCAGTCGTTTGCGCGCCTTACATGCATAATTTACCCGGCCATCAATTTGTAAACCACCTGCAAGAAACGCAAAGAATATCGCACCCACTATCAATCTTCCTTCAAAAGAAGCTTTCGTCTTTGAGGTGCAATGAACCACTGCATTGGAGGTGGACCAACGTCAAGAGACACAAATACGCACGAAAGATTTTCTGCGTGTGCCACAAAGTTCTACAGCTCTTTGGCGTGTACCCAATCAACCGTTTGCCATGTTGCCGAGCAAAAATTCCTTGTCCCTGTCTCTTTTACTTGCCTCGAAAACGGACAGAAAACAGAACCAAACAATCAGCCTCTTGCGTTGGCACAAAACAAGTGTGATAGCTGACGAACTTTCGTGCATGTTCATGCACAATACAGCCACGCCAAAGCAAGTTCGCGCGGTTCGGACGGTGTCGTTATTGCCGGCATCCATCACTGCTTCTCAGCTCGCACCATTGTGTAAAGAGGCAGCTTTGCCAGCTTGACAGTGCATACATCACATTTGTTAAGTTTGCACAACAGCTCGCAGGTTGCATAAACGCAAATCCCATTTGCAATTTCCCTCGTCTCGCCCACACGAAAATGCGGGTCGGGCCTTCAGCAGCGTTTGTTCCGTGCGCGTCAGTGCACCGAGACCAGCACAGCAGCAGCAGATGGAAATTTCAGGCAACAATGTAACGGTCATTGCTTGCACAAAATGATAATTGTTCATAATTCCAAACGAAACAGCCGGATCTCATTCCCCTTGGCTCTGGGGGAGGAGGAGGCGACAAAACTGACGCCTGGCGATCAAATCGCGACAAATATTTGAAGCCCTCTCCACAAAGACTTTTCCACGAGTACGCATTTTGAACATCGTTCCTCCAGAGAACGCACGCAAAAATTGCAATGGACACCAACTGGACTGACTGAATGCACTCATTGCAAGTGCACAAACTGTCGACATGCACAGCGACAAATCTTGTTCTCGGTGACAAAGGAGCTGGCTCGTCATTTCTGCAGCTCCTGACATTCTGAGGACGGGAGCTGTGAACTGGAGAAGCCGCAACATGAGAGTTGGAGTCACTCCTGTTCGCCAATTTCCTTCACAAACGATTTTCAATAATCATGACTGCCGATAGTTGCACTTCAGACCTTCATCTGTGAGTACCGAGTGTCCTTCAACCCAGCAATCAAAAATCAACTTCGCCACTTCGCTTCTTTCTCTCTCTTTTTTTTTCTGCAGATGCGTACATACCGACTGGGTTTTGACGTTTTGCACCTAACATCATAATAGCATGCAAACAAAGGGTTTAAATACTCAACACAGTGAACAGTTAGGTGATTTATGATGAGCTCCGTGTGACCTCTCCACCTCTAAACAATGGTTGCACGTGTTGCCACGGTCCTCACACGTTGTCCGTGTCCTCACACAGGAGTGGCACTTGCTGCTTTTGGTCATCTTTCGGCCTTTAAAAAGGATTCCATAAATGTCAAACGACCCGACATGTACACGTCAAATAAATTTGGTTGAAACACCGAAAGTTTTCCAAACACCACGGTACTCACTCGTTTTTCAAGCTTTGACGAGAAAAAACTGGCTTTTTCAGAATTTGCTACCTCCACGCTGAGAACATGCGTGTGAAAACTGCTTGCGTCAAAACGTGCGTGGAGTGACAGCAATTCCGTCCAAATATTCCGTCCAGAAGTTTCAATGAATGTGATCTGCGTTCCTTTTTTCACCCACAGCGCGAGGCATCACAGAAGTTGACCTGTGACAAAGGACAAAGCGCTTCCTCAACACAAAACGAACACTGGCACGCCTTCTCTCAACACAGTGCTCACCTGAATTTTGGTCGGGGCGAGTTTGCTTCTTTCAACGCACACAACACAGGAGTTTGGTGCGAAGTAGTAAACTTCCCCCGGACTGAGCAGTCTGGTGCTGTAGCCCAGGGGCGCCGCTGCCGAAGAAGAGACGCCGGCCACGGGCGTCGCCACCGAGCTCGAGTCTCCAGGGGAGATATCAGTGGAGGAACACGAGTCCACTTCACTGGAGTCCTGCTCTCCCAGCGGTAAGGTCAGGAATTGGCGTTTGCCCGACGCTGAGCCCACAGCAGATCCTCCAGGTGGGTGCAAGTGGCGGCTAAACGTCGGTGGCGGAACGCCGACGTAATGGAATGTTGCGAGAGGCGGGGCGAGGCGGTGTGGGCGTCCGCCCAATGCTGAGACGTCACTCTCGTCCAGATCCGCGATGATGGTGTGGTGCTTCCCGACACTCACCACGCGTTTTGTTCTCCCGTCTCCACCAGAGGGAGGCTTCCTGCTGAGTATCAGCTCTTCCTGGCTGTCTTCAAACTCGTCCGTGTCTTCGTCACTTTCATTGTTCATCTCTCCAGTGTCGTCATCGTCCTCGGCTTCCGCGTCAACAGGCTTCACGCTTTTGGCAAAAGTCACTGTTTTTGGCAAGGAATATGCTGCCGCAGAGGACGCGTCTTCGCTTTCACTCTCTTCACTCTGCTCTTCATCGTCACCCTCCTTGGTCGGAGCTTCCTGCTCCTGCAGCCGCGCACTTCGCTCGCTGTTCGCACGCTCGCGCTCCCGACGACCCACGTGACGACGTCGCGCCTGGTGGTCGCTGGTTTCGACACACACATCCACTTCACTCTGGTCACACGGGCTGTCAGTGAACTCCTTTGCACCTTGCCTTATCTTATCACTACCAACATCACTATCTGAATCAAGCTCCTCGGTATGATCACAGACGCCAGACTTTTCGGGGGTGTCGTTCATTGGTGTGCCCGAAAGTTTCGTCCTTGCTGCGGTGATAACATGATCACCGTGCGAATCACAACCTTGGCGACGTGAGCTTTTGCGACTGGTGTCGAGTCCCGTGTTTTCTGTTCTGTCGTCAACACAAGGCCCTGGCTGTTTGATAACGTCGTGAGATCTGGTCCTGTGTTGCTGCTGATGCTTTTCTTCACGCTCAGTCAATAATACTGGTTCCGCACTTCGTTCTGTTTTGGACTGTATCGAAACAGACGTGTATTCACCGCTAGAGGTGCGCACTTTCGCTTCCGTGTGTGGCACAGCCTTGCTTCTTTCAAACCTTGCTTGTGTCGACTCATCGCCTTTGCTCTCGCTGCATGTAGCACCTTTTGTACAAAAATAAGCATCTTCTGCATCTACGTGATCATAACTACCGTAGTTTTCTCTACCTACACTGGAAGAAGAGCCAACCTCGCTGGAAGTGGTCCGGCCACACAGCTTGTCATGTCCCCGAGTCATTTTGGCGCATTTGCGAATCGAAGACATCAACTTGTCTCCATCGCTCATGTCCTGAACAAAAACATCTTCCGACCACGGCGGGTCAGCGTCATCGTCGATTCCGTTCACTTCCTCCCAATCCCGCTGTTGCTCCTCGCGCTCACACTCGTCGAACCAGTCGTACGTGGAATGTTGTTGTTCCCCGCCAGCAGCACCTCTACCTCTGTGCGCGCAACCAGAGCTTCCTCCTCCGCTGGAGGAGTGTCTTTTGTTGTGGTTCACGTCAGCGGAAGAACTATCATCGCCCGAGTCCGGACCCGTATCCACCGCCCCCTGACAATCCTCGTCACTCAGCAGAGCGCTCATCTTTTTCGACTGTTCCAGCTCGTCCTCGTTGCTGGTCGTGTCCACCTCGGCCAGTTCACCGTCAGACGGATCGAGCAAGTTCGGATCTTTGGGCGCAACGCGACGGATCCGCCGTGTTTTCACTACAAACCGCTGGATAGTTCCAGACCCGCTCTCCACACCACCTGTGCTTTTGATGCTTCCGAGAGACACTGGTTTCGCCTGTGGCGCATTTGGATGTGATCTGCACGGAAACGAAGTGCCCTCACGCTCTCGCACACCCAGCGCCTCTTTTGTTTCGTTCCTGCTATCGCCTCTCATGGCGAGTTTCGGTCTTGCGCTCCAAGTCTCTTCTATTTGATGAAAAAACACGGAAAATATTCAAACCACATATGGTACGACAGCGTCCTTTCCATCTCGTGGCGCAACAGCTAGCGGAACATTCTTGGCACTGAGTTATGTCTTCGTACTTCAGTAATATGTGTCATATTTACCGCCGCAAAACCACTCCACAATCACCAACATTTGCAGTGTATACATTTCATGATGTCAATTCTTGCCAGTTGTTTTTATATTGCTCAACACACTCTCCCTCCACGACGAGGCTTTTTGTACACAATCTACGGCACAACAGTACCGTACGCTGCCACACTCATTGTGTCGAGAACAGCATGTCCAAAAAGGTTTCAGAGTCGTATATTCTACGTCCAGCGGCAGCGCGGCAGAGAAGAGAAGAGAGGGCAGGCAAGCGCTTCCACATCCGTCGGACTGAACCAGCTGATGCTCCGCGAGAACCACGTCAACAATGGCATGAATAATCCACAGGTAGAATCCTGTCGTGCGCCAGTCGGCGAGGCTGGATGGATGGACGGTCGGACGCTCCGCTAATGTTCCAGCGTCTCGCTTTTTCAAGTCAGTGTGTCCGATGTCCACTGACAATCATCGCCTGCTACATCCACAACTCGTAGCCGCCACACAAAGCCGTTATGGAAATAACGTCAATGTCATTAACAACGAAGAGCCATGGTGGATTTAACTGCTGCAGGCGAGTGAAGCCGTCGAGTGTCCTGCAGTTTGAGCGCTTGATCTGTGATAGGCCGGAGATATGGCTCCTAAGTACTGTGGTCTTCCTGGGCACTGCCGAAGACTGCGTTCGTACGGAGCGACAGGTGGCCACCGACAGGCGAGAGATAAAGCTGGTCAGTGCCACGTCGCTGTCCGTGTCACTTTGCCCTTTCTCTCCGCTGTGGATCGGATTGTCTCCTCCTCTTTCCCAAACAGCTGTACACACACGCCTTCATGTTGAAATTGTAATTTCTCAGTTGCCGAGCTGAGGCTGTCTATTTGCAGCAAGTCTTGTAGGAACACGCTGTAGGTTACATTCACTGAAGCTGCATACCTAAAATAGCACATGCACACCATAAGAACCGAGCTGCATTGTTACCGGAACATTTGCAGCTCTGAAGCTCCATTCCAACCTGTGCACTGGATGTGTTTCACGTGTGTCCCAAGCCTCCTCAAAGGAAAGCTGTTTTTCGTATTCGCACTCACGATTTTGTCCTCACTACCTCTCTTGCTGTTGCCATTTTTTGTCAGAATAAACAACAAACGAATGCCACACACACACACAGACGAATGCCACATACGTTTCAAAGTGAAATGGAATCCAGTCTGCTAAATTAATTCAAGCAACTCTTGAATCTGTACATCTTTTTCACCGTTTCTTTTTTCTTTTCAGCTGAACACTGAAAGCTTCCGTTCTACATCCCCCCTCTTGCATCAAAGTCTGGTTCAGTTTTTGACGAGACAGCCAAGCCCGACAGAATGGATTGCACCTCGTGACCCAAATGGTCGAAAAAATTTCGAGAGGCATAACTCGGGAAAAATTGTGGTTCCAGCGCTGAAAATCCACAAAGAATGTTGCTCAATCTATCTTGGCAGTTTCACTTGTTCAGTCTTCCACGCAAACACGAGAGCAACAGCAACAGAGGCAGTCTTTTGACACCGTTTGGCACCTGCTCGTCAACGCCGTTGAACGGCCAGAAACCATTTGTCGCGGCAATAAATGTTTGGTCCGTTCTGAGTCCACAGGAAAGCTGCTGAGCTCCGAAAGTCGCTGATCAATTCAAACCAAGGTGAGTGAAAACGATTTGCTCCAAATCTAACAGATGACTTTGGCGCGCTTTCATGTTCTGTGAATCGGCCTCAAGACCCGTTGTTTTGAAGGACAAAGCCAATCCAATCCCACGTCGGTTGTTCGCCCAGAAGTTGACACCAGAGTCTCTGACGCCCACCAGCACGAGCTGCCACCCACCCACCAGCTTCCGCTTCACATTCAGTTCTGAACAATTTCGCCCAAAAGGACACTTTTGCTTTCATCAAACGTCAATCCACAACCCATTTCCATCACCACATTTTTGGGGAGCTGATCCTCAAAAACGACCACCTGGCCTTTCCATTCCAAAACTGTCGTTCTAAGATCCATTCACAAACAAATCTGAACCCCCTTTACCCGGGCTTGAACATTTTCGAGACAAATCTGTTCAAAAACCAACTGTCACTTTTTGTTTTGGCGTTCCGAAAAATTTGATGACCCCGGCCCCTGCGCTTCCCGCAAAAAACATGTGACGCCCCCTTCAAATCTTTTGCAACCGCCTTGCCTGTCCTCAACGGAAGTTGGCGCGTACAAGCGAAGAGAGCGAAGTCATTGCTTGTCGACAAAAGAATTCGTGTTCAAATAAGTCACTCGGAACCAAAAGAAAATTCAAAGACACAAAGAAAATACGAAGCCTTCCAACTTCACAATGCCGCTCAATAAGTGACTGTTCAACACACCCAAATCAGATCTGGCTTCGCAAATCAAATTATGGACCAAAGCAATCTTTTAATACACATCTCGGTGCCTGTCAGAGGAATTGTGAAGGTTCCACGGGTGGTACGGAGGGCACAGGGCTCCGCGAATTGCGCGCATTTTCTTGTGTGATGAATAAACCACCTGCACTCTCGAGATGTGTTTCAGAAAACCCCGCACCTCAAAACAACATCTCTTCCCCTCAACAGCAAAATATTTTCAAACCTCCAAACCTCACAGAATTCGTAAAAATTTTGGGTGTTTGTGTCACAACCAGAAAAGCATTTAAATAGCACCAAGTGTGCGACAGCTGGTCTCTAACCATTGACCGCATTCATCACCAGACATTACAACTATGGGAGCATACCCGTGCGTTTTCACTCACAATTCACATCTCCTCGTGAATAGCCTTCTCTCCATAAATTTCTGAAGAGTGACAAAATCGGTACCAGCAGATTTCAATAAATCTCAGAACTTAATTTTCTCGGCGCTAATGTCAACAAATGGTTGTGCCGTCGAGCTGGAAGAACAAAACTATACAAACACCATTTGATCCTGAAAATCCTTGTTTGGCTTCGACGGAAAAATATGTCATCCTCTTCCTGAGTGCCTGTGATGTTGAGAAAGGCTCCGACACAGGTTCTGTCGCGAGTCTGGCCGTGTGGGATGTTGGCGCCCGAAGAACAATACGTATTGTTTACCAGCCATACTGAGGCCTCTTCTGGATGCGTGTGCGCCGTGGCACGGCCGCTGTCCGTCCTCACCGCTTCGTCCCCATGTAGCACAACGATCCTCCAGTACTAGAGTCCCGATGTTCACCTGTCTCCGCGAAACGCGAGCGTTTCAAGAGGCCTCCATCCAACAAGACGACGGGGAGAATGGCTACCAGCGACACGGTACGTACTGCATGTGACAGCCAGCGCTAGTGATGGCTGTGCTGTGCCGAGGACCCAATCTACTAACTCTTTCGCTGCTAGCAGCTCTCCAGCTCCAATGAGCCATCAGCCATCGACGTGCTTCTTCCCCGCTTTCACACGTTTTATTCAGAGCCGTGTTATGCAACTATATAACCTGAAATTCGACAGTTTATGGCAAAGTGACATTTTTGGAAACATATGTAGAGTAACTCCCGTGTATTTTTAAGGGTTGGCGCGACAGCAGCAGCAGCCACAGCAGTGCGCGAACGAGCCAAGGTAGTCAGGAATACAATTCAATTGAGCCACTGACGTGAATTCTGGCAGCCCCCAGCTTCCAACATAATACAGCTTCTGGAGGCGCCGATGGGAATCTGCGTACAGGAACAACACAGCATTGCTTTGGCAAATAAGGACGAACAAGATTATCTTGTGATCCTCTGGCACTGAAAAAAAAAAAAAAAACTTTCCACAGACACTACCTGAATTGTTCGCTTTCACCAGAAAAAAAATCCGACATGTCTGTTCATTATTTCTCCAATTTGTCCCGGCTGGGAGGCGTTTTCCACCACCACTTCGGATCTTCAAGTCGCACAAATTTGTCAAATACCCATGACAACTCAAGAAGCTGCACAAATTTGACACTCGAAGAAAATCAACCTCTTCCAAAATGTTCACAACACATCGCCCGCAGGCCGACTGCGCGCCAGTGGTTCGTTGGGGGACAAAATATTTGGAGTGTTGTTTCATCGCGAAGAAACAGAGCGTTCTGAGCCGGAAGTCGTGGGACGCCCACGTTTACCCTGCACTCCGGAGGACAACGCACATGACGCACGATCACAGAACGAGTGTCAGACAGCACGTCGTTGGTTTGATTCAGTGGGGCGAACGCACGCAACATCCACCTCTGCCACCAAGTTGGTCCACCAGCGACACTCGACTCTGTGCGCCAGACACCGCGTGCATCGGGAATTGAGCATCATCTGCCTTGAGACAGATAGCTTCGCGTGTCACAATCAGTGGTGTTCACTGCAACACAAAGAACTCGAGAGCAGTCCTAAATCTGTTGCTGATGGCTCTCCCACCCACCCGTGTCTTTTCATGTCGACTTCAGTCCGGTGAAAAATCTACTGTCTTTACAGGTGGTCACGTCGGCACGCGCCCTCCAAACACTGGTCGACGTAGCAAGCCAAAACCAGGTTTTGAGCCGACACCTGCCTGAGAGAGCGAACCCCAAAGCCGACGCGCAGGGAAAACAACCGCGCGCTGTATTCCACACACGCGTGTCCTCATCAGTGACAAGTCGCCCTCCCCATCACTGGCGAGTCTTCCTGCGCCTGGCTCATTCCAATCACAATTTATCCTGCACCAACTGCTACGTGAGCACTTAGCACCGCTAATGGTGGACAAGCGACTCGAAGCAAACTGCAGCACAATTGGGTTTTTGTGCACAACACCCACCCACCCTGGTGCCTTTTTAAAAGTGAACACTGCTTCAATTTCAGGGTAGAAACTGAACGACTGGGTGTCTTTTTCCATTTCGAATTCTTCACGGAGGCCGTTCTCAGTCATACGTACTTCTGTATGAACCTGAGTTCACGTACTCCGTTGAGCTCTCGGTGATTATCAGAGCTGAGCTCCTCAACATCATTGTCACATGCAAAATTTTCAAGGCCATGTGAGAAAAGTCACGTGGCAACTTGTCACAATGTGACTCGAGAGTCACAGTTCGAAGTTTGTGAGCTCCAGGTTACAAACCCACTAGCGACTGGACAACAACGATGATGTCCTTTTTTTTTTTTGACTGACAGAAGCTGAAGATTCAGTCACTTCCTACGTTCTGGCGTCGTGGGTACAAGAGTCTGACCAAGATAGACACCGGTAGGCCTCGGGTTGTACGAGTATGTGTGCGTGCGTGCGTGCGTGCGTGTTTCACTTCTCCTTCGCGACCCGCTTTCAGAGAAGTCCTGCCAAACAAAACGGGACCTCGAATACAGCACCTGTCCGGGTCAAGTGGTCATCCCGAGAGCGCTATTCTCGTAACATTGATCGACGACGGTAGAGAGAAAGTATCGGAATGACGCGGCACGTACGGGAGGGCCCCACCTGAAGTCCGCCCACACTCGCCGTCCTGCGCGCCGGGATGATGACGCCGACGGCTCCGAGGAGAGGAGCACTCGGCAGCTTCTCTCTCCCCAAATGGAAACACACTCAATCAATGCGGCTAAATTTGGAACTGGGACTATCATTCTGAGAACCAGAACTTGAGAACTGAAACTGGAGTGAAGAACGTAAAAGCAGCCCTTTGTCGTGAAAAGGTAGGAAGCGTTGGTTCTGCCTTGAAGAGCAACAACTTGAAATTTATTGCCCAAATTCAGTTTCCTTGCCTCGACGAAAACAAACCGAACCGAACGCACCACTGCGTCAAATCAGCACTGTCACAACATGTGATGTGGACACGACAGATTTGATCAGGAAAAGATTCAAACTTCACGGCCGAGTCGGACACGGTGACCAAGCCGTCGTGGTCAACACGGAGTAGTGTCAGGAATGCTCACAATCCAATTTTGTCCACTCGCAACTGAAAAAACATTTCTATCCACGAACATATTTTTCGGTCAATTATTCTTTTCTACGCAAACTGGCTCGAAGTTTCGCACACGTGTTTTCTTCCGTCTCAGCAATTTGGCAACATGCGCTGTTCCAACTGATGATGCCACCCAACAACGGAACACAACAGCGTTTGTTGTGATTATCTCGGTGCAATCTCTTCTTTCAGAACGGCACCAAAAAAATTCTCCGCAAATAAACAGTTTATGTGTGTCGGATGTTTTTTCTCCGAGCAAACAACCACAATTTAGCGATTCACTGATGTATACTTTGTCAACAAACTTAGCCACTTTTAACTCATACGTTTTTGGAAGTCTTGAGCAAATAATACCTCCCTGAACAAAACCACCATTTACCAAAGAAGACCTAAATAAATTCATCTTGTTTGCACTTCTCATAAGGCAGACAATTAATATCTGAACCAGACTGAAATCTGTCGTCATGTGCATTTAAAATGTCACCCGCAAACCTCATTTCCCGACCAACATTATCACCTGGACTCATCTCAAATTCAAACAAGATGAGCCAACCTGTGAGGGGCGACAACCACGACTGCACCACGTACAACAAGCCTTCAGTCGTGTGGTGGAAATTCCGAGAAGGAAAGGAAGAAAAGATGAAGAACCGTAAAGACAGAGACTGCCTGTTCAATTGGTACACATCAGATGGCCGCAAAGAAAATCGAACGTGGTCGATCCTGGTCGAAGTGCAGCTCACCAGGAAGTGAAAACAAGATCGAACGCGTCCCCTGGTGGTTCTGAAACTCAGAACGACCGAACTCCCGAACGTGGCGGTGTTCATCTGTCACTGTCGACCAGTTCCGTCGACGTCAACTTCAGTGTTAGTCGTGAAAACATCGGAGGACGACCTGTGGCATGCTGTGTCCGAATCTCACACAAAACAGAACACTTACTTTGGACGCGCGACCCGACTTCACTGGCATTTCTCGTACAAGAGCAATTGGTCGGGGAGGGGGGATTTTTGGGGACACAAAATTCAGAACTTTGAAGAAGACACATTCAAAACGTATTCCTGGCCAGCCTCAGAATTTTTCGCTCGGAGGTCAAGTTTCTCATCAGCAGAATGTTTGACTTCCATTCCAAATCCTTTTGCAAACGGCCTCGTCCCCAGCATACATTTTCCCCTTTATATTTCGGGGCTGGGGGGGGGGGAGGGCAACGAAATGGGACATGTCCGGCTCTGCACCGGGAGATTGTCTGGTGAGTCAGTTTCGCACGCTGAAAGATACCGTAGTTTTTAACTGTTTACAACACAACGACAGTGGTACGAGGGTGATCAAAGACGTGAACGACACAGAACGGTCACCCAACACAAGTGCACGTCGAAACAGCTTCAACGAAACCGCGCGTGCATCTCACACAACCACCCACCGGAACAACGAAAAAAATTTTGCCAGTCGCCCGGGTGGCTCGTGCCCTTTTGGTCATCACATGGCCACCGACCTGACGTTCCCATCAATGTTGTGGGTTATGATTTCTCATCGATATGTACAGAACATCACCTGGACATCAGCGGTCATGAAGAAAATGTGAATCTGCTTTTACCAGTCTCGGGCAACTGATTCCCTCCCCCCACAAATGACTGTCGAAGAAGAGTTTTTCCACAAGCGCAGACCATGCTGTTGCACGTGGAGAGTAGAACCTCAAGTGCACAGAGGGAAAGGAAAGGTGGTCGGAGGAGGAGTGAGTACTCACCGGTGCGTTGCTGAGCTGCATCTCAGCGTCCCCGCTGATTGACCGGTCAGAAGTCATTCGGGCCGCTGAGCTGCCGTTCTTCTCTCTCCACTCAGCACCTGCAACACCCAAGCAGCACACTTTTAGGACACGCGTCTGCGACAAACAACGGTGACGGACATTGACTTCCGGTCAGAGGGTTTCCCCTGTTGCACACACACGCACACACACATTTGCAACGAAGTCTACACTACGTATCTGAAGCACACACACGAGAGGACGACTTTTCACTTGTTCCAATTCCAGCTGCTGCGAACACGTGGAACAGATGATCACATTCGTGAACCTTGAATCGTGCATGCGTGGCGTCAAATGATACGGCAGCTAAATTTTCCGCTCGGTCACGTGAAACATGCAGGAAAGAAACGCCTTTTTCTGTGTCCGATTGTTTATGAACAAACTCGCGAATTCGGACTCTGTTTGGCATCGCAATGTCTTCATTCTTTTTTCCCTGACAATGTTTATTCACGTGTCTGAATTTCGATGAAGTACGAACACTGTACGGCAACCGATCTGAAGAAAGTGATAAAGTTTGATCATCAGTGGTTCAAGAGGTGAAAAGCCTTTTGCTCTGGCTGCTTTACAAGCTCGCCGAGTACACAAGCATGTACCGACAGTCGTTTGACATACACCCCACGGTACACAGCAGCCTTGCAAGTGTTGTTGAGAAGATGTTGCACCATCATTGTTCCTCCTTGCAATGACGCCCGGAACAACTAAGGGCACACTCCTGACTCGTTTATTGAATGTCAAGCCCTGCCAGCCGCTTGCCGAATGCCAAGCAATGCAATGCACGAACCCAAAAGTGGACAGGGTTGTTTCCAGTGAAGACAAACTCTCACGTTGCCTTGTTGACAGTGCGGCAAATTTGGGAATTGAGGGCACCGTTACCGACAAAATGTGTGTGTGTGTGTGTTTGTGTGTGTGTGTGTGTGTGTGCACCAACTGGCTCACTGTTGTGATTCGTATTCACACAACATTGTCGTCTTCACGGAAATTCTCGCAGAAAAAGACACGCACAACTGGAGAAACACCTGGTAATTTCACAACAGGAACATGGCAGTTTCGAAAACAAAACGCAGTTTTCCGTGACCAACTTTTCAAATATTTTGTTTCACTGTGTGGAACACAGTAATTTAGTCGCCGGTACCCTGGACGTCATTTGACTTCCGTTGCTAAGACCTGTTGCTCAAGACATCCACTCACAACACGCCCCAAACAACTGCCAACAAGTGTAAACCAGCAGGAAGCCACTGCCTCACCTTGTCAATAGAAATCCTGAATTTCACGCTGCCTATCCCATTGCAATGGCGCAAAACATGGTACATTCAGTTTGCAATCGCTGAACATCAGTGACCCAGTTCGCACGACAGTAAAAGGTGACCTTACTGGGCCTAACTGGGTCATTGGGCCTCTTACAGCAACTGCACACTGCTAACAGCAAGGCAATTTTTGGAGAAGGCTTGGCTGGTGCTGCCTCTGTTGGTTGCCACCGTGAACCACTGTGACTCTTTCCAAACAAACAGCGAACAAAATCTTGAAGCGACGCATTGTTCACGCTCAAATGTCGTCTTCTCGATGTCAGGGCAAGAACATGCACACGCTGCCCCAAAACAGGCAAGCCCAACAATTTGCAAAGTGAAACATGGACTCACAACATGCTGAAGATGGCACCACCAATTGTCGAGCTCTCGCAATTTCCAGCCACAAACGTTGTCATCAATGCCTTGCTTTTATCAAATTGTTTGCAGCTCAGTCGGTTGATTGGATGCCCGTACATGTCTGAGAACATGGCACACCAGTCAAAATGTGAATTGGGAGAAAACGGGCCACAAATCCAGTTGTCTGCACTGTTGTCTGCACACCAGGAAAACGCCATGGTTGTCCGCCAGACAGCCATGCAGACAGAAAACCATCGTGACGAACCGAACAGCAGACTGATCGTCGCAATCAGTTCGGCCATTCTGTGGCACTGACTTATCATACAACGCCAAAGTACATCATTCCCGAAACTACACACGCCCTTCCAAGTGGAAAAAACCATTGACCATAAAAGGGCATAGCGCTGTTCACATGATTCCATATCAACCATTCGCATGCACACAAGCTGCGGTTGTATCAATCAACACTGCAATGCAGACAAACTGCCCACAGACCAGGACGAGTTTCGGAGACACGAAATAGACATGGATTTTCTCAAATCTGCCTCAAAAACCCCCTCACAAAAGTAACGAGAAGCACGGGAATTCGATGGTTGTGGTTTCGGACCACACGGGTTCACTCAACTTGCGTGCTACGTATCAGCATGGAACACTCGCCGGACCGAAATCCAGCAGTTTTGACGTTATTGTCTCGAGATGTTTCAGATGTCGTGTGAGATCAGATGTCGTGTGACCAAGGGGGGGGGGGGGTGTTGAAATTCCTCAGCAACGAAGTCGCTAATCTGATGTGTCTGCCAGATCTCGGGTCCAAAAACACATTGGACCTTCTGTACAACGGTTGCTTGTCGTAGCTTTTCCGGTGGCACCAAACCGAAAAGGTCGATTACTCCAGTCTTCACCGTGCCAGTCGAATCAATTGAGTAGCTTACCTGTCCAGAAAAGGACAAGCGAATGGGTTCAATAGACATCAAACCGTAACACTTTCACTTGAAATTGCGTTTTGGTGACAATGCGACGCACACAAGCGAGCAGAAGCGCACGATCCTTCGCCCAGGCCAAAGGATCGTTCGTCAACTCGAGCGGTATGTTGCTTGACAGAGCAAGTGCAGCCAACAGCGCACCACCTGTCAAAGTTTCCAATATCGCCCAAGGGTCGGCATCACTCTCTCTTAAATCACGACACCAGACTCTCGCACTCGACGCAAAATGACGGCGCGTACTGAGTTGGACTCCGTGATTTCATTGACCAGACTCGATCTGCTGAAGGGACAATTTGAAGTCACAATTCTGTTCGCATTGCGACACTGCGTAGTGGCACTAAAACACCACTCGCGACAAGCTGCATTCAAACACAACAGGTTTACAGGTCTTACCGCCAACGTGTCCTCCTGAAATGCGCACAAAACAGACTCCGTGCACAACAAGAGAATTTGCCGGTGTTGTCACGTGCCTAGGAAAACACCGAAGATATGGAATGTTGATCAACCAACCAATCTGACCAGTCGGGTTCATCACAAGGCCAAGCAAATCACACACTCAAAGTCCATTGTTCTATCATAGGAAAATTGGAAACCCGGGAAACAAGGGATCGGAGATCAGAAAGCGCGCGATCCGCGTCACCTCCCTTACGCAGTTGGGTGGGTCCAATGGCGGGGGTGCGGGTATCAATCATCCCCCCCCCGACCACCCTTGTCAACACAAAGATGCACAGAACAATACCACGGTGATCGCGTGAAGTACGTACTTCGCAGCCATGACGAAATTTCTTTTTCAGTGAGCGCTGTTAACATCCCCACGCAGGTCATGGTATTGCACTGTTGTTGCACAACAGTGATGGCGGTCGATACCATATTTGGACTGAAACCTTGCAACGCATCGTGCTCAAGGAGGAAAGTACCTGAGTCATCTATCAGGTTTGGCTTCACAGCGCCCCCAAACCTTGGACATAATGTCGTCCCATCCCCAACGGGCTCGTTGTGACAGATCTGAACAAAGTGACTTTCTGACCATTCACGACTGCGCTGCCGTGTTCTTCATTCAAAAGAACAATACGTAGCAAGAAATTTAAGTACCCGATCGGGCGGCGTTTCTGGTGGTTCGGATGTGAATTTTTTCAAATCCTAAGGGAATAACAAAGAGTAGGACACAATCTTCCTTCC
>JAAUXT010077641.1_pt1 | contig 16506 bp, 22 predicted proteins | sample 7278171 | NCBI WGS metagenome assembly JAAUXT01 (sample SAMN14350112, study PRJNA611818) | marine sediment metagenome | isolation source: surface marine sediment (1.8m) | place: French Polynesia: Moorea | collected 2018-08 | reverse complement strand
AGGCAGACCAAACTTGTCTACCTATCTAGATCTACCTCTCTAGATCCAGGACAGGGTCAGTCTCTTGTTCTGACACCAGTGTGAACAAATTAGAGGAATACTTCCTTTTGATTCGTTCTGCCGATCAACAACGTCCCTAAATATTGTGACGCTGACGTCACGCTTACACACGGCGAATTTTGCGAAAGTATTTGCTTTGCCTATCTTCTCAGGTCCACGTGTATCAAGGTTCATCCTCCTCCGAAAACGAAGCGAGATAAATGCAAACCGAACATGCAAGGTGAGTTCTCCTGGGATATCTGGACGAATATTTTGCTGCATAAATGCCTTCATAATGATCCTTGAGCACAGCAAAGTTGAGACAGATAGAATTTCATTTGGGAGAAGGGACGGTTTCGCCTGGTGCACCGATTCAAATGTTCATGGACAGAAGCTCCAGACAACGATGATGATATCCTCACGCGCTGCTGCATCGTGGTGCAGGCTTCAATTTTTCCTGCACTTTTCAGAAATGTATTTGCAGTGGCCTTCGAAAGAAGGCGTGGCAACGACAACAGGTCTTTGGAACCCAACTTGAGGGGAAAACGTATAGACATGTGAAAGTGAAAGGATTCAGAATGCAGCACTAAATTTGGGGCTTGGATGATTTTATTGAGACCAAAGAACAGAACCAGGGTGGCCTGAATCAACCGTCGCCTAAATTCGTCAGTCTTTAAGAGGGGGAGATCCTGGTGTCTGAGCTTCAGTCTTTCCTTCTTTCGGCTGACGGCTTTGTGGATATTGGGGTTTTGATGCAATTTCAGAGCTTCATCCACCGCTTTGAAGAATGTTGAAAATTTAATTTGAAGCTCAAGAAGATTGATTGTGCAAAGGATTCGAACAAAGCAGCTGCGTCTTCAAACAAAGGCAATCTGAAGGCAGTTCAAGCTGCCCGGGGGTGAGGATGCGGATCAGGGTGGTTCAGTATGGAGTAGGAATGGGTGAGGCGACTGGGTTCAGGAGTTGGGCAGGGGTGATTGGAGCGGCGCTAAGATCGAAGATAATGTTTCAGGTGGACTTTTTTTCAACAGCACAAATTCAAATGGAACTCCTCCCTTTTCCCCCAACCTTGGTGAAATCTGGCTCGATTGTCACGAGGACGGGGGGAAAAAATTCGAACACAGTTGCCGTGTGACTTTTCAGAAGCAGTTCGAGTAAGCCTGCCCCTGTACTTCTGGCTGTGCCTCCACGTTCATCGATAGTTGTTGCCTTCAGTTGAACAGATCCAAACATTTTTTCCCTTCCACTTCAATTGAGACAAGTTTTGTCCATCTCCCCATATTTGATGCACGTCAGGTGTCGGGAGCCTGTCTTCATCAGACGCGTCCGAGAGACCTGCCGGACACAAAGACGGATCTGCGGCCCTGTCAAAAACAAGTCTCCCAAGTGAGGCAAATATCACGCTGCTTCGACCGTGGTGAAATCAGTTTTCTTTTCACAAGGCCCTCGTGTTCCTCAAAGTAAGTTTTGTTTTTGTTATTGTGTTGAAAAGTTCGAGAGACTGGCCGGACACAACGCCGGATAAGGCGCTCATAGGGGATTGAATATTATCCTGTTTCGTTTCCTTGCTCTGAATTACGCACGTTTTCATTTTGTGCAGAAGCATTTTCAAATCTGTGTCCGGCTCCACCACGAACGGCACGTTCTCTCGCATCTCTGGGTGCTCCGGGGTCTAAGTCCTTCAAATAAGAAAATGAATCAGTCTTGACCGGTGTCCACGGTGGACCCGAGTCTGACAGCGCAGCGGTCACGGCGGACATCTGGACCAACTCGTCACGTGTCTGAGGAAATTACGGCGCATGTCTCTGCGGCTGCGCACAATCTTATCTGCGCGCGCCACATGGAGGTCGCGTTCACACTGGACGCGTCGTGCTGGAGGCAGGGGGCACTACGTCATGCACTTTTGTTTGCGCCAACAGGTGCTGTACGAAAAGAAGCCCCGGTTGTGGCACAAGTTGAGTTCACGTTCGCGGCAGTGGAGTTCCGCAATCAACAAGATGTGCTCGTCACCCCACCTATCGTCCACGGGAATGTTGTGAACACCACGCGCACCTGCAGTGTCAGAGTAACGCAACGCACGAACGCGCATCAAGTCAATGCAGTCAGGAACTGCGTTGTGACTTGCGAAACAGCGACCATTGTCGTTTGCAGAGACGCCACGGCAGGCATGACGGACCCGGTGTACATCCGGCCGGCGCCCGGGTGCGCCGGGAGGGTCGGGCCGGGACCGGGAGGCTAAATTCGGATTTCATATGGGACGTGGACACAATTCATAATTTCATGAAATCTGACAGGCGAAGCGTCCGAGCCTGGTCAGCATGTGGTCAAGAACTTTTGGAGCGTATCCAGGGCTAATGACAACTCCCATGAAAGTCCAACTTTGACAGGGTCAAGTCCAAAGAAAATGAAAAGACTTCCAAGGAATCGTGTCCTGTTCGAACGCGTTTTGTTCAGTTCGAATTTTGGGTTCGAATTTGACCTGAAATTTCAAAGCGTGTGTCAGTGATCAACAGAATCTTTTCAAAGTCGCAGCGGGGTGAGTGTTGTGAAAGGTCCTGCGCCTGAAAACTTCAAGTGAATTTCCCGCGCACGGTGACAGCCTTTCAAGATGAGAACTGGATCCGGGGAGTGAGATTGCAGAGCGAGCCGCACTGTCGTCAGCTGAATATGATGGATGATGAGGAGAGAATCTGCAGGAAGAGTCTCCGCTCGCTCACTGTCCACTCCGCAGGTGAAGAAGATACAATTCACGGCGAGAATGCTCGGAAATGGGCTGCTCTCTGGTGGATCCAGGGGGCGCCGTGGGGCCCTGGCTTCAGAATCCAGAAAAGGCTGAAGATGGACTGAACGCCCGGAGCTACAGGACTTACGCGCAAGGGCCTGAACCCCCCCCCTCCCTTCAGGACCAATTGATTATTCTTCACCTTTCAAACAATGCCAATGATGGAAAATGAAAAAAACCCCGGGCGTCAGGTTAAATTGCCATGCATGTGCTGGACTTCCCTGGATCCATCCAGGCGTGCATGCGTGGTCCTTCCATGAATAATGCGCGGTCCAGATTCACAGACCGCACGTCACTGGTGGGAGACCTCATGGATTCAGCTCGAATTCCTTCCAGTTGGGGAATAAATCCCGTGTGCGCATGGCTTTGAGTATGTTTGCGTGAGTCTGTGGGCTTTGTCTTCGGCAAGTTTCCATCAAGTGTTGCGTCTCCAACAAAATCAACGTTTTCCTTCGTCAACATGAGACAAAACATTCCCAATTACTCAAGTGAACGTCGGCCTCATCCTGCCAGTGTCGACCCCAGTTTCTGCCCACTCTTTCTGGGTTCACGGTTGGTATTTTATCATCCAGATACATGACCAAGATCATCGGGAAAATACCTTCGTTTCTTCGTTGTTGAACAGCTGATGGAAACTTGTGGACGATCTCCCATCCCATCAGAACCGGGACCACTTTGAAGTAACAGTTCTGACTGGGGAGATGGGAACTCGAACATGACACGGACCGGTCAGCGTGGGATGGGTCCAGGAAGCTTCTGTAAACTCTTTGCTGCCTGACAATGTTTTCCATAATTGAACACAGTTTCAATTTGACCTGAACTGATGTTTCGTTTTGGGGTCCCCTCCAGAAAACAGGTCTTCCCTGGTCCGGTGCCCATGGTTGGACGCTTCCAGAGAGATAGATTTCCGCTTGGATAATAGCAGTTTCTGGTGTGAATGAACACCTCTTGAAGAAGGAGTTCACGCACTCAAAACTCGCAAAATGGCACGTAAGGTTGTGCCCGAGTGTGCTGGGGGCATGATATCAACATCATTGTTTTGAATGGGGGTTGGCAACGACCCGCCAACCCAGACCCTGAAAGCCCTTCCCCTCAAATTTCGTTTATTTTTCTTTTTTTGTGTTTCCCACAGGTCTACTGTTTGTGTATTATAATACACACATGTTCTGAACTGAGAAGTCAGTTTGTGTTCGTTTTCGATGTAAAATTGCGAAATTGCTGGTTGTGTTCCACGAATTGGAGCAAAACGCCCACACTGCGTGCGTGGCCACAGGAACATCACCGTACACCACAAAACCAGCCGTGCATGCGGATGCGATGTCTGACCCTGTTCATGCCTAACAACAAACGAGTGTTTGATATTTCGCGCAGCATAGTGACACACTTTCTGCTGATTTTTTCACATTTTAGTTCCTGCTTTTGGCGAACACACGAGGAAAGAAGCAAGGCGTATTTTCACACTGCAGTGCATGCCTTGGGTCGCAATTGCACGCATGATCGCGGCTTTGAACTGAAGGTGAAAGTTCGGCGCTCTTACAGGTGCCACCTGTTGGAGAAATTCATTCAATCATCGGAAAGACGAACTTGGAGTGGAAGGTCAGTGAACTTGTAGTATCCGTGTTTGTCTGCATGTCTGCAAGGCTCAAAACCTCTTCAACATCTGCATGGTGGAAACCATCCAGACAGCGTGCGGTGCACCATGGGTCACCTTTGCGACAAGAACAAATGTACAAGGTTCCGAACATTTTGGTGCGTTCATTCGGAACTTGTGTGTTGTATACTGGCCAATTTCGAAGCGATTTCAGCCCCCTTTGTGGCCTTCGCTCAGTACATGTATTTATTGCTACGGCAAGCGCGGGGCAAACGCTCTGATCAAACCTCACGCATGATCACCGAGCCGGGTTGGTTGATAATTGGTTCAGAAAAGCGAACAGGATGCAAAGAGCGGAACTTCCCGGAAAGGGAAGAAAATGTTCGTGGTTCAAGGATTGTCTGTGTTCAGTATATGTTTGGACGCTGACAAGTGATACTGTAACTGGGACAAGATGATAAATTTTACGTTGGTGCATGAAAAATGCAGAGCACAATGCAGAAAGTTGCGCATGTACTCGTACACATGCAGCAACAACGCGTCTGCAATGCATGCAGTCCACACACAACACGAATTCTTGTTGGTGTAAACAAACCCGCAACCCTGACACGAAACAAGGAGTGAAGAGATCTTTGCATTGTTCTGCGTGAACAACACATAACTGTGCGTGCGTCCGCAAAAGATTCCACACATGCAGTCCATGCAGGTTCGAACTGCTGCGCAATGCACCTGATCTCCAATTGGAAAACCAAATGTCCTATAAAATCTGAATGTTTTCCCCAAGATGAAAGTTCTTGAGGCCTTTTTTCCTGCAGGGAGCGACCCCAGGGTTGACAGCCTCAACCAAGTCCAGGTGTGCTGCTCAGGGTGCTCACGATGACGAGATTCGGCATCGTCACTGGGATCTGGACGACGCTGCTCATCTTGCTCAGTGAGTGCCAAATATGTGCGATTTGGTTTCCCTGACATACCACAAACGTTTGAATGCAATGGCGATGAGAACAACAGTGTGGACTCGGTGAGAAAACTTTTTGGAAGTCTCGCACATTGGAAAAAATAGCTTTCGGAGTTGATTTTAATTTGGACGGAGTTTTGTGGCACTTGCCAAATCAAGCAGGAACAAATGCACTTTCATTGTAAACTTTGCGTTCTTTGGCCTCACAACATTCACGAATCTTTGCAGGTGTCCCTGCACCAGCGCAGAGTGTTGAGGAGGTCGTCTGTTCTGGGAGTGAAAGTATCTTCATAAACTGCCCCACTGGGGTCATTGATGTGTATTTCTTTTACGCTGCCAGTCTTGGGGATCTAAAGTCTGGTGATCAGTGCAATCCAGAGTTCGTGGCAAACAACATTGCGAACTCCCAGTGTACTCAACCTCGAGATTACTCAAGGCAAGTTTTTCTGGTCTCAAGGCGAAAACAGAATTGTACTGTACTGAATATTCCTGTTGCAGCAGCTGTTATACCACAGTTTCTTTGATTTGTCTGCTAAAACTCCTGCAGGTCTTGTGTTTACCTGTCTTTTAGACTGGGTGCAGTGCGTAAGACTCTTGTTGTTTGCAGTTGTCATGGACGCCGAAGCTGTTTGTTGTTATGGAAGTGGTACACCAATGATAGATGTTGGAGTCAGGGAAAATATAATTACAGAAACTACGCCCACTTGAGCTACACCTGCCACACTTGTAAGTGACCAAAAGTCAGCCAGGTACTCGTACTGAGAGCAAATTGCAACTTTTGCAATTTTGCTGTTCAACAGTGAAACAGTACCAGAGGAAACAGGTTCTTCATTCTACACTCACCTGGATTGTCTTTCTGAGCAAATTATTTCAGTTGAACCCGCATCAACTTTGCTCCTGAACGCGAACGTGTCCCGATCTGCACGGACCCAGTATGATGTTCTCAGTCCCAACTTTCCGTGTGACTCACCTGAACTCGAGTTTACAACAAGGTGCACATTCAGGTATAGCTTCTGTTGCCACGTGCCCATGTTGTATGTATGTTGTGAATTTCTTCATTGAACTGCAATTACTTCAATGTCGTACAGTCACTTTTTGAAAACAGGCCGAAGCGAAACAATGCCACACACATGCAGCCAGCATGACCTGGGTTCCATTTATTTCCAGCACTGAAAACAGCATGACTCACTTTGAAATGGTTAACAAGGTTGTGAGTCTTGAAGACACTGGTTACCAATGTGAAAACTCCATCACCATTCCGAACAGAGGCATTGACAAGATTTGTAGTCCCCATGATACTCAAAACACAAGCAAGACATTTGATGCTTTGGGATTTGAACTGATTTTCCAAAAAGACTGGCACAACGCAGGAGACAGATTCTGGATACAAATCAAAGGTATGCTGTGGAATTAATTCAACAATGTCAGTTCCTCACTTCACCATTCGTGTTGCAAAATGTTGTGGTGAGAATGAACACTTTCTTGTTTCCAGCTGACACCATGATGTCTGTGAAGTGTGTGTTGTACAATGTGCCACCCATTGAGATCCCTGTTGAGGTGAGAAGCAAATAGATTTGCTCATCCAACCGCTTTGTCCATTGTGGCTCAACAAGGTCAAAATCCTGCCCCTCTGCCAAGTACTGACACAATCAACTTGTACATGCTTTTCAAAGTGGTTTTCACACAGCAGTCTTCTCGTTGTGCAAACTTAGTGTCCATCCACTTCCAAGGCTGGAGTGACGAGTGTTCATGAGTTATAGTATTTGTTCAGTGCCGAATCCTGCCCGACCCCACCACGGAGTCTCCAACAACAGCACCGGTCACAACATCGGCACCGCCAACACAGCCGGTCGTGACAACAACACAGCCAGCTGTGACAGGCTCCGCCGAAAACGTCAACAGCGTCGAAGGTATTCTACACACTTCAAGAGACTGAATCAGCAGCGTTGGCCAATTTGACGTCGGAGGGATCACGCGAAATCACACATGCTTTGCTTTGGCAGCCTTCTTGCATGTTGTGTCGTCCTGTCAGGCCCACCATGACCCTCCAGTGCGTCCAGGAATAACACAAAGGGCTTGAACATCGAGAGGAAACCAACGGGTTGTTCTGGCCTGTTGTGTTTTGTTTCCGTTCCTCATCTGACGTCACCTGCCTCAGAACTGTGTCGAGCTACATCTGCAATCGGGAGATTCCGTGTTCTGCACGTCTATCCGGGACAGGTACCCCGGCAACAGCGCAGAGGGAGGTGCTGTTGTGTTCCGAGACACCAGACGTCTCAATAGACTGTGGTCCAGGGGCGGTCATTGACGTGCACAGCTTCGTTGCTGCCCACTTCAGAGACCATGATCGCAAGTGCGACCTGAACCATGTGGCTAAGAACAGGGACAATTCGTGGTGTTCTGAATCACAGGATTATTCCAGGTGAGAGTTTACTTGTCTCAAGGAAAAGAGTGACATCAGTTGTAATTAGATATTTGTTTCAATATCCAAATTGATTCACTCAAACATACTTCCAAGCAACAAATAAACATGTTTACTTTGTAGTGAAAACCATTTGTTGATGCATGTTTCAGTTGCCATGGACACCAAAGCTGCAATGTCTCCTGGATGGGGGATTATGGCAAATGCACGTCATGGGGAAGATCTCATCAAAGAAATTACCTTCACTTCAACTACAAGTGTCACACTTGTGAGTGTTTGCCTACACATAAATGTTGGAGTGAATTTGTCCTGTTCTTCGTTTCACACTTCCTGTTTGCTGCTGATTTCACAGAGAACTTCATCATCATGCAGAGTGAAACTGTTTTGTCTTCACTGAGAAAATATCTGCTTTTATCAGTACACAAAATGATATCAAGAAATCTTGTTTCAGTTGACCCACAATCCACTTTACTCCTGAACCAGAATGTGACTTCATTCGGACAGACTCAGTTTGACCTTCTCAGTCCCAATTTTCCATGTGACACACCTCAAGAAGAGTTCCGAACCACTTGTACATTCAGGTATTTCAGGACGTCAAGACATTTGAGCACTTTTGTGGTTTTTATTCACACACAAACAATTCAAGGCACGAATCTTCCCTTGGAAACCATTATGAAAAATGCAACTGGAAAAACACATGAATACAATTGACAAGTTCTTGTTTTCGCTCCAGGTCAGAGAACAGGAGGATGACAGATATCACAGTACTTGGCAAAGTTGTGAGTCTCAGGGAGAATGGTTTAATATGCGGCAATGCAATTTACATTCCGAGCAAACACATTCAGTTCTGCAGTCCTCACTCCATTCCCAACACTGCTGCTTTACTTTCTGCACATATATTCCAAATAATTTTCACCAAAAATGTCAACAATACTGGAGACAGATTCTGGCTGCATGTCACAGGTATTCTGAGTTAATTGCCCAAACTCAAATCATAGTTCTTGTCACTTCTTGCATCAATTGTTGAATGCACACATTTCATTCGACCGACATATGTTTTCTCTTGTCAGCCAACACTGCGATGTCCGTCGAGTGCGTTCTTGTTGGAGTCTCATCTTTCGACGTTCCACCTGAAGTCAGAACCACTTTTGGTAGCAAGAATCTAAGACTTTTCCCCATTCCACTTGGCGAGTTCGAAATCCTGCATTTTGTTCAAGTCACAACAAGGGAGCGCACATTTCAATATGCAGCTCTTTGCAGAGACCAGCTGTGCACAAAACTGATGTGTCAGTTTGTGAACGGCAATTTCTCATGATGTGTTGTGATTTGAGTGTCGTATCTTTCCCGAACCCACAACAGAACCGCCCATGACCACTCCAGCACCGCCAGTTCAGTTGGGTATCGACGAGAGTTTCAACAGCAACCAAGGTACAGTGTACATGGTCAAGCTGAAAGCTGACAAATCTTGACCGAGGCAACGACACGTCAGAAACTTCTGCGTTGCGACAGGATCTTGCCTCTTCTGATTTCTGGGGCCGTGGGCACGGGGCCGTCAAACCCAATCCATCAGTGAGGCAAACTGTAATGCGATGTGCACCTCGTGCCTGGTGCCACGGGATGTTGTCGTCATTGTGCAAGAATCAGTCTGCTGACCAGCCCAGCGCACACGAAGTTTGCACTGACTGCAGCCACGATCATGATGCAAGGATGCTGGCTACGAGCTGCAGACGGAACTGCCTGTAACTGCCTGTTCTGTTGTCCTTGTGTCTCCGGCTGCCTGCAACTTTGTGAATTTTTGTTGTTTCCAGAGAGTTCGAAGTTGCCTCTGATTCTGGCCGGGGTCCTGGTTCCGCTGCTGATCCTCATCATCGTCGTCGTGGTCGTCGTCTGCCTCCTACTCAGGTGCGTGGCGACTCGCACGAAGCGACACAGCGCTCCAGTAGTCACCGCCCCAGAACGATCATCAGTTTGAACAATCCAAGATTCAAGTCAAGGATATCTTGGTCGATGCTCAACTGGATTTACTTTCGTATAATTTTGAAAGAGTCTGCATCTGCCAGACCCTGTTGCAAGGATTTTTCTGTTGAAAACATGACCGATTTATCCGCCTCGATTTGGTCAAAAACAGGAAGAATTGAGTGTATTTGAACTGGCAGGGTGTGAGCAAACTTCAAAGCAACCTGGCCTGGAAAATCCGCTTGTATTCTTCAGTAGTCCAACTCACGTTGCGTGGCGCTTGTTGCTTTTTGCAGGCGGCGCAGGAAGAAACGCGACAACGGCTTGGAAAACATCCAGGCCAACGGAGCCCAGACGTCACCAGAAGAAAACTTGTACTCGGTCGCAGCCGCCGTGGATGAAAGCAGACTCACGTACGCTGACGTGAGGCCCGAGTCGAACCCTTACAACAGCGTCGCGCTGCCGGAGTACGCTCAGGTGGACAGGACGAGGAAGAGGCCGAGGGGAGCGAGGAGCCCCGTGAACAACAGAGCCGACTCAGACGTGATCATGAGTGAGAACAGTCTGTACGAATCCGCCCCCTTGAGACGGAACGAGCCAGACTCGGACTCCGATGAGATGTTTGAGGATAATGAGCTGTACGGCACCAACGCGAACCACAGGGACGACTCAGACACTGAAGACACGCCTCTGAACAAGGGCAGGGTGGACATCAATCGAAACGGTGAAAGCGTCAAGTACTACAACCTACCACCAGGGAAGGATGCAGGAATGAACCAATCCGCCGAGAATGAGGATGATGACAATGTGTATTACAATGTGCCTCCAAAGACTGCAGTGAGAGGAAGGCCTGCTCGTGACAAACCTGCAACTGAGACTCAGAGTGAAGATGCCGCAGACGATGGAGGATACTACAATCTGCCTGATCGATCGGAGGCGAACACGTACGAGAACGTGTCTCACGCGAGAAACCACTGATGCTGACGTTTCCGTTGCAAAATGAAATCGAATTTGTATTTGTGCGTGTTCGTGAAAGGAAAGCATTGTCTGGGGCAGCAGGCTCAAAGAAAGGCTGTCAGGTGTGGGAATTCCGGTGCAAATCCCAGTGTACATGTTTGTGTTTGTGCGTCAAACTTCTTGTTGGTCTTCAAATCAGATTGTGAGTGCGACTCCAGCTTGAATCGTCGTTATCTTGTATATTGTTGTCCGTTTTTGTCTCACTGCTTTCATGATCAATGCTTTTGTTCTCATCATTATTCTGTGACAAAGGGGGTTTGTCGGTCTCATCCATTGACACTCATCACATGTCCGAGTTCTGTCAGTCGAGTAGCTCCCTAACACTCGATGTTGTGGAACCGTCGACCTTGGAAGCGTTTTGCGCACCACGTAACGACGGTGTGTATTTTCTTTGAGAGTAAGAAGTTTCCAGGGTGGGATTCCACTGAGTGTCGAGGGGGCCTGACACAAGAGGGGTGCCGAATATACTGTTATACCTGTGTCGAGAAATTTTTGAGGTGTCTGCAGACGAATTTCTCCGGGGCGGGGGTCGGAGGGCGGCCTTGTCTCACAATCAGAGTGAAAACTTTGCGTTCTGTGTTTTACGAGTCGTAGCACTCAAACAATGTGTTTGTGCAGTGAATACATCTCATTCCAAGAAACAAATGGCTTTTAGTTTTGACCAAGTCGAATGTACGCACACTTACTCACGTAGTCCCGCGAGTGTGGGGCTGCATACTCTGGGGCGGACAGTGGTGGGCGCTTCAATGAGGAAGCAAATGATCAGTGATTGAGTCACTCACACGAACATATTCAAAATTAATGTTTGGAAATACGGACGAGGGGGCGCGTGGACCGAAGTACGTTTTTGTTGGGGTGGTGTTGACGTGGGTGTCACTCTGAGCGCAGGAAAGGGTCGCGACGAAAACAAGGTCAAAGGGAAACGACGGGCACACACGCTCGCTCGTATGCTGGGCAGACTCAAAAAGGAAGGACGTGTTTTTTTTGGCAAACTTGTACCACCGCAGGATTCTCACAGAAGTTGAAGGAAAACAACAACTTGCCCTTACACAACAATCTCCATTCTTTTGCTGCGACAAACATCAGTCCTCGAACAGAAACTCAGGTAACAAAATGTTTTGAATTTTTCTCAGCATCCGAAAGGTATGCGCGTCCCACGGGCTTTCTGGTTCTCTATTTGGTTCGGTCGTCAATGGGAAAATTCAGATCACTGCCCCGCTGATGTGCGCGGTCTGATTAACAGAAGCCAATTGCAGAAAATTGTGGGCTGAAAATTCCGAGCCGGAACTGAAGGGGGCAGGCGATTGGGTCAATGGACTGTCGTCCAAAACAGCACAGATCCAGAAAAGGACAGGTGTGTGTTCACATTTGTCTTGATCTGTCGAATTTTTCCAGACATCTGGTCTTTATCGTGGAGCGCAAAATTCTCAATTTTGTTGAAGGAAGCACACCTGAAATTGATTTTGATGTTACAGTTGTTGGCATGTCGTTGCCGTTTGGATACAGCAGGAGGACAGTGGGGACAGGCGTCTGGATTCTGTTTCTCAGTGAGTACATACATACAGATCCTTATTTGTGAGGTCAAACAGATCGTCTTGTTTGTTCCTCAATAGAACGTTCAAGGCAGTGTAGTCTCACAATAGGTTCGTTACTTTCTTGCGAAGTTGCTTGTTTGAACAACTGGAAATGCGCGTATTTTCTCGTGTCACACATGGTAATCCGTTGCAAAAAATCACATATTTTTCATGGAAGAAACATCTTGGTTTGCTCAAACTACCTTTCTGGACAAAAAATACAATTCGTATTGGCTAATGCTCGACTTTGAAGCGCTGCATGCCGATTGACTTGACCAGCAATAATCATACTGGGTGGGGACTGGGAATGCATGGGGTGCTAAACGTGGACTCTGGATCAAGTTCGTGCTGGTTCCAGGCGTTGTAGCCACCGCGCGAGGCTCGGAGCTGGTGCTGTGCGCCGGGAGCGACCCGGAGACCATCGACTGCGGCCCCGGGAAGGTCATCGACGTCCAGCTGGCCCAGGCCGGGCGCATAGACAAGCTCAAACAGAGTCAGTGTAATCCGGCCGATGTTCATGTTGCGTCTTCGTGGTGCCATCGTCGACAAGACTTTCTGAGGTTTGTTTCACTGCGTAACCCACATGCCATCAAGCCAAAAATGTCTTTCTTTCCTTTCTGAAGTAGCTAATCCAAGGCTCCCCATCCTGTACGTGCTTGGCCAATTGAAACACGATATTCAGCTGAATTCGCACCAGTTCAACTCAAAAACGGCGAATCACCGCAGAACGACGGCATAGATGGAAGGTCACAAGTGTTTGTTGCAGTTGTCATGGGCGACAGAGTTGCGTGGTCTCCTGGGCAACCGATGGGTACGAGAGCTGCAGCATTTCATGGTGGAGAAAGCGCAAACGAAATTATCTCCACATCAAGTTCAGCTGCTATGCCTGTGAGTTTTTGTGTTGTTGGTGAACACGTTCCACGTCGTCACTCAGATGCGCTCAGGCAAAACAACAGTTGCTATTTCTTGCCTTCAAAACGACGCAGCGCTCCCTGCATGCAGTTTCCGTGTTTGTAGCACAACAGAGAAAGCCACACTCTTCTCTGTTTCTTGAAGTTAACTCCGAAACGACTCTCCAGCTGCATCAGACCGCGGCTCTGCAGGGAGTGACCGAGGTGGACCTGGTCAGTCCCGGCTTCCCATGTGACGCCCCAGCAGAGGCGTTCACTGCCGACTGCACCTTGAGGTCAGTGACAATCAGGAGCAAATCTTGATTTGCCCGAAACAATGTTGCGTGAACGCTGAATGTTCGGGCCTTCTGAACAGGACCACAAAAAGCTTAACAGTTTTTGCGCACATTTTATCAGGAAAATAAGGGCAGACAGACGATTTGGTATTTTCCAAGTGTGATGCTTTTTTCAGTTCACACAATAAAGAAGAGATGCAGGTCGATTTGTTTGGGAAGGTTGTCGTCCTGCCAGATGTCGGACGTCGCTGTGGCAACAGAATAGAGAGCTCTCTCAGCGGAGTTGGTGCCTGCAGCCCCAGGTTCACGCGGAACGACGTCGTCCCCAACAAACGCGCCACCAGCTTCACGCTGCTCTTCAAGAAAGACTACGAGAACGACGGAGACCGGTTCTGGGTCCGGGTCAAAGGTATGGTGACACTCACAAAGCTCTGGGTAACTTTTCTGTAGATGTCATGGTCACCTCGTTTTGCAGTTTTGGTGCGAAATGTTTTCTTTTCTGTTTGAGCTTTTCGGGATCGAAGTCAGACTCCCACCTCCAAGTCGGGCACGGAATGGGTTCAGAAGAAAGCTTTCATTTTCGGCGCAAACCAAAATCCAATTTGTTATTTTGTCTGCAATACTGGTTGATCACATTGTGCTGTTTTCCTTTGCAGCAAACACTACCATGTCCGTGCAGTGTCATGTCCAGGGGCCGCCATCATTCGACGTCAGTTCAACGGTGAGTCCAGATTTCAAGAACGTGTAACAGCAAAGAGACCCAGAAAATCTCCGTCAAACGGTGAATTTCACCCACAACTTTTGCAGCAACGTTGATAAATTTGAGGTATCCCAAGGTCCGACCCGAGAAAGAAGTGGGTCTCACTCGCCCCCTGAAAGTCAAGTCGTTTGACAAGTGCGCACGGTTTTCTGCTGATCTATCAATTTGCAAGGCCTGATTGACAGAACTATTTTCTTTTCATGTGGATTTCACAGTGTGAGACACTGCTGTTCCAAACAATGATGCCGACGCTGGGAGAAGTCACGTCGACGCTGGGTCCAGCTGAAGAAGCTCGGAACGGGACGGACGCATCGAAAGAGACAGGTTGGTTCCTCATCTTGTTCGACATCTGCTTGTTTTGGTTCATTTGTCTGAATATTTCGCGTAGTTCTGAGACAAACGCTCAGGCTACTTGTGTGTAGATTCGTCGAAGAAGAATGTTCCTGGAGTACGCATGTTCTTACGACGTCGGGAGGGAAAATAGAATCGGCTGGTCAGTCTTTGTCTGGAAGCAGATTGAGAATTAACATGTATGTAAAATCCAGGACCGTTTTTGCTCACCCTCGTACGTTACAACAGGTTTGTTTCTGCCGTCAGGAGGCGTGAGTCTGACGAGCGTCCTCCCGGGCGTCTTCGTGCCCCTCGTTCTGATCGTGCTCGTCGTGGTCATCGTCGTCATCCTCGTCAGGTACAGCCACAGTGCTCGCAAACACCACACACTCACACACACACGCACGGACTCTGTCTGTCTGTCTATCTGTCTGTCTCTCTCTCTCTCTGTCTCTCGCTCTCCTCTCCTCTCCTCTCTCTCTCTCTCACACACACACACACACACAAACACACACACACACACACATGAGGCAAACTTGACTGGCACAGTTGAGGCCAGAAAAAAAATACACAAAGTTTTCATGCAACCAAAACGTTCTGCCAACAAAATGATTGAGACAGTCTGTTCGCCCTCCCACTCCATTGATCTGCTGCAAGAATGTGATGGAGTTGGTGTCGGTGCTTTTTCACATGAGTTTCATCTGTTTTGCAGGAGATACAAATTGAAACGCGCCAAGAATGTGGACAAATCTGATCCCCAGGACAGTTCCACCGACCAGCATTACTCTGACGCTGCGTCTGTGGACAAGAGCGAGGTTTTCACTGCCGAGCCCAGACCCGAGTCCTACCCGTACAACAGCGTAGTCCTACCTGCTTACGCACAGGTGGACAAAACCAGGAAAACACCAGAACACCTGAGCAATGGTGTTCCTGGAGGAGGTGGAAGGGTAAATTCAGAACTGATCATGCATGAGAACAATGTGTACAAATCTGCACCAATCAGAGGACGGAAGGAATCTGGCCCCGATTCCGATGAGATATTCGAGGAGAATGAGGTGTACGCCTCGTCTGTGGATCTCACTGCGGATGAGACTGATGATGATGACCACGATGCTGCTATGGAAACAGAAAACGCTTCTCCGTATGTCAACGTTGATGTCAATCACAACAGAGAAACAACAGGGTATTACAATTTGCCCAGGCAGAAGAGTGTGGACGCGTAGTGAGAAAGAACTTTGCGAGTGAAATGATTGTGTCCGCAAAAGGAAACCCGATGTACACGCCTGGGAAAATTTGAATAGCAGTTCTGAAAGCGTGTGTGTTTTACTTGGATTGATTATACACTGAAAGACCCTCTGCAGTGTTCGATACTTGACTCTTGTTTTTGAACAAAGGAATAAAAGTTCAACTCTCCACCTTGAAAAATACTGCACAGACCGGCAAACACTTTCTCAGCGATTAAAGTTCTGTTGGGAAAGTTTCAGCTGGCGACGATCCACCGACAAGGAAATTTATGCGAATGAAATAAAATGACAGTAAAGACGCGCGTTTCGTCATTTTTGTGGTACAAACAGATCAATGTGCACTCGTACATTGTTTTGTCCATTCCAATCCACATTCCGGCACCTTTCCTTCTTGTCAGAAAACACTTGCAAGAGAACGCTTGTGCCAGGATTTGACCAGATCTAGTTATGCGAAGGGGTGCGCAATTTGGTCCTGACTGGGGTCCTGTTGGTTCTGAGCGTCCGAGAGTGATCGTGATATGAGAAGATTGTCGAGATACAAAAATAGCTCCATGGAGCTCACGGTGATTTGAGGAAATTTCAGTTGCTCTGATTTGGCTTGCTCTGATTTGGCTTGCTCTGATTTGGCTTGCTCTGATTTGGCTTGCTCT
>JAAUXT010053518.1_pt1 | contig 16506 bp, 20 predicted proteins | sample 7278171 | NCBI WGS metagenome assembly JAAUXT01 (sample SAMN14350112, study PRJNA611818) | marine sediment metagenome | isolation source: surface marine sediment (1.8m) | place: French Polynesia: Moorea | collected 2018-08 | reverse complement strand
GAAGTTTAAAGTTATCCTATTTTGGCCAAGCTGTGGTCAGATTGGAAACAAGCTGCTGCAGTACCAAAACCAAATAAATAAAATGGGGAGGAGTGTAAGGCATGACGTCAGTGTCACAATATTAGGACGTTGTTGATCGGCAGAATGTATACACAAACCAAAAGGAAGTATTACTCTAATTTGGTTCACAATTGGAGTAAAATGTAAGACTCAATTCGCTGACACACCGGTTCGCTTGAGGTTTTCGCCGAAGTTGAATCTATGAATCTGGACTGACAAAAATATTGAACGGGACAATTTGGGTGCTAGAGGGGAACGAAAATGGACTTTCGTTCAAACAAACGGGCCATTCTCAGATTCTTCAAACTTATGACAGACGGACAAACAAAAACACTTGTGCCGGTCTCAACTGTATCTACGTGTCCGTTTCCAAATTAATTTCAGTGGAGCTGGTGGCAGACTATGGCAAAAGAAGTGTCCAAGTGAAGCAGCTGGGAACAAACAGCTGTTTCGTCAACGGTAAAACCGTGACGAAAAATGACTGTGTGACTGTGGACTGCAGCAAAAAGTCAGCGCGACTTTGTTTTCTGGAAAACAAATATCCACATTCCATCTTATTTAAAGACCAAGAATCTTCATCAGTTCCAAAGTCTGAAAAGAGGGATATCTCAGACTTTTTCAACAAACCGAAAACCCGCAAAAGGAAGTCAGATCTTGACGAGGAAACCACCAGCAAAAAAGCCAAGTTGGAAGAAAACCGTCATTTGAAAGAGGAGCATTCTGACTCTGAGGACGAGCACGAGAAGAAAGTTCGAGAACAACTGGAACTGATGCAGCAAAACTTCAAGAAGACGGAGGCCAGCGCCGCTCGAACTGCAGAGAAGGTACCGGTAGACATCTATTCAAAATCAAGCAACTCTGAAATCGAAGAAACAGATTGAATGGTTGTAGCTTGTTTTGCACTTCAAGACCCGTTGTTGCTGCTGAGCGAAAATGAACCCTCTTCGATTCCAAGTTTTACCATTTTCAGAAACGTACTGAAAATGGAGACAAGAAAAAGCCGCCCGGCAAACTCGGAGAACCGGCGACCGAGTCGAGGTGGACTCACGTCGGGACTTTGCTGCAGTACACGCACGCAGGCGTCCGCGCCAGTCACAAGGTTTGCTCTCTGTTTGTACAATGTACATTCACAGAAAATACTGTTTGTAGCAAAACGGGTTGAGTGTTGTGTGAAAGTCATTGATTCATTTGGTCACAAAATTGGTTGCGATTTGTTTCTTCATAGGTGGCAGCGTTCGACATCGACTGGACGATCATCTGCACGCAGAGCGGAAAGGTGTTTCCGAAGGGGCCGGATGATTGGAAGTGAGTGAATCATGGAGACACCAGGAGCGGACACCTCCCAAACCCTGACAACAATCTTTCATTCTGTGGTGTCAAGAGAGAGAGCTTGTTTCGAAGTTGATTCACGCCTCAGGAAATTGGGGCCTCTCCCCAACCATTGCATTTTGATCACGTGAACTTGATTCCACGAACAATATCTATTCAGGCTGTGTGCAGGGATATCATTCGTGAATATTTTGCAATCACAGATTCATGTGGCCGGAGATTCCTAAGAAATTGAAGAAGCTCAGCGAAGAAAACTTCAAACTGGCGTTCTTCTCCAACCAGGTGAGATCAAGTCCGGGGCGAGATACGCAGCGAAGACGCTGTTTTGTACAAGCGGCTCTTTGCACGTCTTTTGTTGACACCATTCCACTTCAGCTTTTCTGCATGGCGAGTGGAACCACACGTATTCAACAATCCGTGTTCTTGTTTGGCTGACAACATGGGATGCTTTCTTTTGCAGAGTGGTTTGCAGAAAGGACCACACAGAGTCACGGACTACAAAAACAAAGTGGAGAACATCATCAAGAAGTTGAACCTTCCAGTCCAGGTGTGAGCTCGATCTGTTTTGTTGTAAAGTTGTCCCAGAGGCAGCCTAGCCAGACACACAGTATTATGTTGGACTCAGACATTCAATTTAACGCAACGTAGCTGTCCAAGTTTGTGCGAGTTGGGATTGGACCACCGCTGAACCTCCCTCAACCAAGTCCTGAATCATCGCCCTGTTCCCGCGTGCTTCAGTTGTTTGCGTCGACGGGGCACGGTCCGTTCAGAAAGCCGGGCCTCGGAATGTGGAACGCGTTGCTCGAACAGGTGAGACTCACGACGCGCCGTGACACTGGTCCAGTGGAACGCCAAAAATCCTGAGTCCTCTGTTGGACTTCTCAGTTCAATTCTCATTGCATCCGAATTCCTTGCGGCTTCTGGCACCAAAGGACAAATGACTCAACAGCGATTCTGAGCCTTGTGCCTCTCGCTCTTGTCTTCTCGACTGTGAGCCTTGGCGAGTTGTGTTTCTGATACAGCATGCCCGATACACCTGTGGCGCGAGACAGGTTTTAGCGCCACGGACGCTGTCGGGAAAACGCGACGTCTGTTTCTCTTCCAGCACAACGACGGCGTTGCGGTGGACGCCCAGGAGAGTTTCTACGTCGGGGACGCCGCCGGCAGACCAGCCGGCTGGGCACCGGGCAAGAAGAAGGATTTCTCGTGCAGCGACAGACTGGTAGGGGGCGTCTTTTTTGCTCAACAAAACTGCAGTTGGTCTTCTGTTGTGAAGCTGAATTCAAAACAACGGCAAAAGGGTTTTTTTCTTCCCAAATGACGTGCAGCAAAATTCCAAGCGGTGTCTGTCAATTATGTGTCAAAGTGGCACGAAAACGGCAGCTTGAAAGCTAGCTCAGGACATGCCTTCACGAACAATAACTTGTGTCTTTCGCGTTTCAGTTCGCCCTGAATGCCGGACTGCAGTTCTACACTCCGGAGGAATACTTTCTCGGACACAAGAAAGCCACATTCAACATGCCCGAGTTCGACCCGGTGGGCAAAACTGTTCATAGAAAACGGACAAATTGACTTTGCTTCAGCAACTCTATTTGAATCTCGTCAGCTCGCCAGCCGTTTGATTGAACTTGTTTGAATTGTTGGCAGAGAAGTATCGCGCCGAAATCGCTGCCCCAAAACATCACGTCGGACACACAGGAAGTGATCGTGACCGTGGGATACCCGGCCTGTGAGTCGCAAGTTCTCTTCAGTACCTTGAAGACTGGATACTGGGTGTTAATGTTCTGTTGATCATGGGTTTTGCCATCTGGTTCACATCAGGAACACGCACCGTAACAGCAGAACGTTCTCTCGCACCTCCAAAAGGACAAATAAGTTCTGAGTTTGTGACACGAATCTGGATCCTTTTTTTCTCAGGTGGGAAAAGTTTTTTCTGCAAGAATTATTTGCTGCCCAAGGGCTACGCGCACGTGAACCGGGTGAGTTTGCTCGTCATTGCTGTGAAATTGACCATGTTGCACGTGGCACATCGTTGAACTAGAACGCACTGTTCTCCGTCAAATCCACTGGAAGATCGTACGCAGTGCATTCGAATGCGACAAGTGGACAACCGCGTTTGTCTGACCGGTCGGAAAGGCCGCAGGTCGCGTTCCTGTTGAAGTCCGTGGGAGCTGCGTCGTCGCTTGAGACGGCGCCCGGTGACTGATTGCTTTCCGTCACGTCATCGCATGACGCCCACGTCTCTTGCGCAGGACACGCTGAAGACGTGGCAGAAATGTGTCGAGGCGACGAAGACGGCGCTGCGCCAGGGCAAGAGCGTCGTCGTGGACAACACGAACCCTGATCTGGAGTCGCGCAAACGGTCAGTCAACCCCTGGACTTGTGCGCTGAACTGTTTGGTTGACTCAGGCTATCAAACGAGAGATCCTGCAGGGGTGTGGATGCAACCACACACCCACACACAGAACACAAGTGCGCCACAAGACAGTGTGCAGACTGTCTTTCGATCCTTGTTCCTTTCAGTGGGGCTCGTCCCATGCCCGGAAGTTGTCTGCCCTACTGCAGCTTATTCCGGAAATACTTTCCAACACTGATTCACGGTTTGATCCTCCACTGCAGGTACATCGGGTGCGCGCGGGAGGCGGGGGTGCCGTGTCGCTGCTTCGTCTTCACCACGTCCTTGACGCAGTGCAGACACAACGAGCGGGTGCGTGGCTCCAGCTACATCAAATCCATTGCTGACCCACTTCCTGGAATCATGCAACTTTCGCTCTTCGCACAAACCTCAATTGCTTTCAAACCCTGCACGAAGACACTCCCTTCCCCCACTTAGCCGACAAACTTTTCGTGTCAATGATCGTCCTGTCAGTGTGCTCAGCCAGTTCCATTTGAATCGCGTTCGCATTCGAACGTTTTCACTGCGTTCCGTACGCTGCTCCTGCACTGTTTGTTCCAAACGGCCCTGTTCCTCTTGCAGTTCCGGGAGATGACGGACAAGAGCCACCAGCCGATCAACGACATGATCATGAACTCCTTCAAGTGAGTCGTGTGTGATTGTTGTCGCTGTAGAATTTGAACTCCAGCACAGGAAGGACAGCTGAGAAACCTCACCAGGGTAACCCGAGAAAGCTATCTTTCCTTGACGTGCCTGTTGTGACATCATTTCAACTGGCATGGAAACCCTATTTCCAGCGGTGCGGGGGACGGGGAAAGGTGGGTCCGGGCGGTTGAAACGGTCAGCGGGGCAGACGCCACGGGGGGACGACCTCCCACCAAACTGGGAGAAGAGGGTTCAGACCGCCCAGGGCTCGCCCCAATGGCTCTCCATCTTGTCTTTGTTCTTCGCTCAGTTTGCTCAATTTCACCCGCTTCAGATCCAAGATGGTGGAGCCGAAGGCGTCGGAGGGATTCAGCGAGATCCTCCACATCGACTTCGTGCCGCAGTTCAGCGACAAGAAGCTCGAGAAGAAATACAAACAGTTTCTGCTGGAGAGATAATGAGAATTTCATTGTCATTGATATCGAAGTCCTGCTTGTACACACTGAGGTGTGCAGTGAACGTTTATCACATTTTCAAAGACAACACTTTTGTCCCAGCAAGAATAAATTCATAACACGATTGAACAATGTGTCAAATGTTTCTGAACAAAGCTCTCAAATCCAAAACACAATTCTTGTCATCTCCACAACAAATTCAAATCGCCAGTATGAAGATTTTTGCCGTGATCCGGGTGCGCGAACTGGCGACCAAACAAATCACGTAAAAGATGCTGGAATGATTTTTCACGGACGCCGCTTCCTTTGCCACCGCGCCTGCGCTGAGAAATGCGCGCATCATCCAAAAAACACTCGCCAACTTTCAAGGCACCAGACCAAACACATTTCAGGAACACACTGAGACCAGAAGCAACGTGCCAGAACGTTGTAGAGTCACGCGTGCCTCCCACACGATCAGAACTTCCAGAGCACACACACACACACACACACACACACCACTGCTGATAAAAGCTTCAGTTGCCACTTGTCCAACACTGTTCATGATGCATGAGAAGGGTGGCAGACGTGTAGAGGGCGCTAATGGATGAACGGCGTGAAGTGGGCGATGATTGAACACTTCAGTACAGCTCTGGGTTCGTCCACAGCAATGCCCAGAACAGCAGCCAGTTCGGGAAGAGCACACACGTGACCAGCGTGTGCAGCCAGTTCCCGTACATGTGCGCGTCGATGACGGTCAGTACGAGCGACGACTGCGCCGACTTGAGCGTGCGCTGCGCCACGTCGAGCGGGTCGGGCCGCTTCGCGCCCAGCAGCGGCAGGTGCTCGACCGAGGACACGACGAAGAGCAGCGACAGCGGAGAGATGAGCTGCAGCAACACGTACTGACCCCAATTGACTAGTCTGGAAAAAAAAACGAACATGAAAACCAGTTGAAGCCACGAAGCACTGTCGTGTTTCCGCTCCGTTGTGCTGAACTTACGATGTGAACAAGTGCCAACAAGAGTGACAAGGAAGAGGACGCACCTTCTCTTGCTGGGCCTGATCACCAAGACGACGGGAACCCAGACGAGCGCGATGAAGAAGGCGAGCGAGATGTTGATGACGGAGAGCGCGGCGAGCGACGTGCCGAGCGCGAACAGCGCGACGCACTTGAGCAGCGTCGGGTTCGGACCGGAAGTGTCGCCCTTCCGCTCCCCCTTCCTGTGCAGCAACCGGAAATGAGGGTATGTCACGTGACAGCAAACGGGAATCACACGAGTCAGAAGAGCCCTTGACTCCCAAATCAACAGTTACGATTTTCTCCGTGCATTTCAAAGGTGTCGAGAACGAGGTGGAATGAGTGACTTGACAAGTGAATGGCGGCGGTGCTACACTCTTCTGAACGCACCCTTCCTTCATTCTGAATTCCCCCTCACATTGCACACACACACACACACACACACACACACACACACACACACCTGCGGAGGAGGCGGGGAGTCAGCGCGGCGGTGAAGTGCAGCGCGACGGCGCCCCACAGCAGGCTCTCCCCGGGCGGCAGGTGGAACGGCGCGCCCGTCTGCACCGAGAAGCGCGGCCCGTTGTGCGCGATCACCGCCAAGATCCCGACCATGACGAGCACGGGAACTAGAGACAACAGTCCCGGGTACCCGTCGTCAGGGACAACCTGTGGAGAGTGACGGGACCATGACAACAGGCTTCTTTCCGACATCACGAGTCTTCATGTTTTGTGAACTCGTGATTTTTAGATGACAGAAGTCCACAGATCAAGTCAGTTTACCTTGTCGCCTGACTCTGCTCCTTGCGACTTTTCTTCGTCGTCGCTGAATTCCTCTTCCTCTTTCTCCACTTTCTCAGTTTCCTTCTGCTTTTTCTCCTGCTCCCTCTTCTGGTTGAATTCGGTCTCTTTGATGGTGGAGCTGAGCCAGAAGTAAAGCGCCTGAGGAACCAGTCAAGGACATTGCTGCAGAGTGTATCAAATGACTCACTTCATTCGAACTCGCCCAAAAACGAAAACGTGGTGTTTTTCCGAAAACATCCTGTGGACCACAGCGTAAATGTTGAGTTTCATTTCAAAATTTGAATCTTTGCTTGTTCAAACTGATCTCGTTCGGAACCAGATGATCAAATCAGGAGAGGCCTTGATTCAACGACGCGTCAATCGTTGCGCCGTCGCACTTGTCAAGACGCGTCATCGCTCGCGACACCGCACCCGTTGACTTGCACAGAAAAGCAACCATGACACAACCATTGCGAAACTGGGCTGCAATTGTTTGTGTTGCTGGAAAGGATATTTTGAGGACGACGGGGAGGGTGATGAGTCCGAACGGGATCATGTAGAGCCCGATGGAGACGTAGCGGTCCGTCGCCGGCAGCAGGTAGAAGAAGAACGACTGGTGGAACCGCTCCAACAGGTTGTTCAAACTCCGAAAAATGCCCTCGATGACTCTGCAGAAAATATCCAAAACGCAAGTCAGACGTGAACCAGTGACTGAGACATTTGTTGAGAATAGCTCCAGATTTGTAGGTTCCCGAACGACGACCTCGGTGCGGTGCGCACAAATGCGTCAAAAGTCAGTTTGTGGGCTGTGCGTGCGTGAGGTTCTGTCCCACAAACAAACAGATCACTGTCAAAAGACAAGTTCTTGCCAATTCGCGCTTGAAGGTTCTTCAACTTTAAATTCTTCTCAGGCCTCTAAGTGTAAGCCCCTCTCTCTTCGAGTTCAGTATTGAACTCAGAATGAGACAAAGCATCAACAACACGTGAGAACGCGCGGCCTCGTGCTCACCGTCCCATCTCGGGGAAGCCGGCGGCGCGCTTCCCGCCCTTCACCCTGTAGCCCTGCAGCGTCACAGCCTCGATGTGGAACCGGTGGAAGAGCCCGTGGTTTCCGGTCGGGAAGCCCGGCGCCTGCGCCCACATCATCGCCACCATCGTGCGCAGATGCGCCTCGAAGCCGTCACGAGACTCCGGGTTCGACGGGTTGATCTGCAGCAGGAAAATGTCAAACTTAGATTGGACGTTGCGGTAGCACCCTGGACCATATTTACTGCTGCTGAGCTTGCTGTTGACCTGAAGCCACAAGGCTCGTCCTGTGGACATGATTCGAGTGTCCAAACCCCAACCCGCGCACAACAAGATTGTGTCATCAAGCTTCAAATTCGCCCGACAAGAGTTGGATCCTGATGAGCGCCCCCCACCTCAGACCAACCTCCGAACTGACTTCTGGATCCACCCACAGGGTAAATTGCATTCTCAATTGGGAGAATTCTCACCCGTTTGTGGAGGGCAGGAGGAATCCCCTCCCTACGACACAGGCGCGACACGGTGTTGACGAGGTCAAGGTTGGGCAGTTGTCCGTTGAGCCCCTCCAGCTTGATGTTGAACCTGTGCACCGAGTCTCCGGCGATCTCCAGGTTCAGCGCTGCCTGTATCGACCCGCTGCGGCTCTCGAGCTCCCCGGCCCGGATATCTGCGCGCGATTCATGAGCAATTGAGAACGGGATACAGGAGCACGGACCCGGTGGGGCTGACCACCAAAAATTTTGCTTGGGAAAATCAGTTTGTTCTGGGGCTGGCGCCTCCCATCCAAACCCCAGATCAGCCCCGATCGCAACGACGGAACAGGAAAAACGCCAACTTGTGTTTTCACACGTGCAGGGGAATCGCACATGGCGACGACCTTGCTGAGGTTCACTCTCGTGTTTTAGGGGTGTCCTGGTCGGATCTGACCCAAGCTCTACTTCAGCCGGTTCACTCACATGTGGAGGGGGAGTCGTGGTACGCGCTGAGCCAGGCGTGCATCCCGATCTCCTCGTGCTCCGTCATCAGGAAGATGATGTCTTTCGCCCAGTACGTGTGCTCTGCAAGACGAACAATCCACGTCAGTCCAAACCCGCTCAACTATACGTTGACTCGTGCGGCTCGTCGGTCCCGGTTCCTTCGAATACGTGCGACTATCTCACATTCAGATCATTTTTGACATTTTCAATGTGTGTAACTTCAATGCGTTGGTTGCAACTGCCGCTTGTTGCAAATCCCAAGAATAATCTTCAGCTGTGATTGCTTTATTCAAATTCAGGCGGTTGAAACGTGCCGAATTACTTTGTCAGAGATGTGTCCCAGTTCATGGGCTTTGAATCAACGCAGCTTGTACTGGATTGTACAGGGACGCAATGTACGACCCGTCCAGCACGAAACAACGCGACTTACTCCTGAACTCCTTGGCGAGCGCGAGCATGAGCGCCACGCCGCCCGTCGTGCGGTCGCGGTCGGCTGCGGGCGGGCGGTACGGGGCGGACAGCACCACCGCCTCCGTGCTGCTCGCCCTCGGAGCCCGCAGGATCCCGTACACGTTCTGCCCGTGGAACACCTGCAGAAACGGCAAAAACATGTCTCCTTTGCGAGTTCGTTCTCCATGTTCAATGTGTGAGACAGTTCCATGACAACATGATTTCATCACCTGCTCCCGACATGCGCCAATTATTCACTTTTCCATGCCAAATTCCGAACTTGCTGAGTAGCATAAAAACAGGCTTGATCTCGGTACCTGATCTTTCAGGATGTCCACTGGATACGAGAAGCTGTAGTTCTGGGTGTAAACGTCCAAACCAAGACTGCGGAATTTCTCTTCGAACCACGCACTTGGAATCTTGTAGCTGCAACAAACAAGTCACTGGGGAATGAAAATGTCCGACGTTTACACTTGACAGAATGTTTGAAACAGGAGCACAAAGAAAGAAGGCTTCAAGTACGCTGAAAAAAAGGATAAGTGAGCCCGCGGTTGGCGCCAAACAATAATACCTGGGATGTTCTTCCCTTGTATCCAGATCCAGAAGTCTCTGCATTTCATCTCTGATTTCCTTCAGGTAGTCAGTGGCTGCCTGAGCGTTGTAAAAGCTCGGTTCAACCAGTCCTGTCAAAACGCATCGGAACATTACAAAACCACTTTTTTCGTGCTGTAGAAAATCGCACGGATTGTCTTTTTGCAAAAATATGAATGGAGTAGAATGTTCAAAGACTTTTCACCGTTCGGGGCCTTCAACTTGGGTACCTATCAATTGACGTAATCGTGATACCTGGCAACAAGGCGTTTTCAGAGAAGTACGTCCCCGCGTTCAGTGGTCTGTGCGCCAACGCCACGAACGAGACGACGCCGGCCAAATAGGACAGCACGCAGACCTTGTTCCCGAACTTCCTCATGACACTGTGGAACTTCACTGGAGTTTTGGGATTGGTGAGCAAACCCATTTTGTTCTGAAAGGAAGAAGACCGATACGTTGTGCCAAAAGTGAAAGTAATCCTCACGCACACATCTGTCATCGATATTCGTGATCTCTCAAGTGCAGTGATAGTCAAGACAGAGCAATGGGAACATCTCCAGAAAGACCAACAGCGTAAATTCACGTCGCAAACTCACAAACCGACCGGCTCTTTGACGTGGATCCCTTTTTATCGCTCAACAGTTTGAATGTTTTCCCAAGAGTCTGGCTTTCACTGACATCTACTTCTCATATTACATGTTGAAATACCAAACACTTACTTGGAAAACGGTACAATTAACTCAAAATGTGAGTTCTGTTTGCGACAATTCCTTGGTTGTATCCCTTGGATATTGGACCCCAACCAGAAGAGAATTTGCCTCTGGCAGCAAATGCCACACTGTGCCTGGAAACCGTATTATTCCGCCGACCAATTTGTGCGCGAAAATAGTGACATATTTTGAGTAATATTCATCTCAGGGAAGACAGTGATCTTTTAAATATAATGTTTAATGCTTTTGACCATTTTATTTTATTTGGCTTTCCGTTTGATGCACGAAATTTGGAATCTGCTTTTGAACTATTTTGTAACAGGTGTTTGTGGCGCATCCACAAAGTGTTTATGATATCAGTGACGAGGCTATGTTTTGACTGGAAGGCTCACTAAAATTTTAACTTTCCCACAATTGAAGTAAAAGTCATCACTCCTTCATTCAGCATGGATCTGTGACAACTTTAAGACGCAGCGATGTCAGCAGACGTGATCAAGTCGGTGTCTCGAGAACTGTAAGTCGACAGTGTGCTGCCTAACTTCTTGACTTCAGAAAGCGTGGATTGATGTCACACACCTGCAGGTCGGGCCTTGGTCCAAGACGTCAGTCGGAAATTTACAGACAGGTCTAGACTACACGTTCAAACAGAATCAATTAACTTGAGCAACCATCCAATGCAAACTGTAGACTGCCCAGCCACAATCTGTTTTGTCACTTCGGCCTTGGACAAAAGATCAGGACCAACGATCCACGGTTGGCCCAGGATGTCGGGGTCACTTGTCAATGGGTCTCGTGGTAGATCTACTCCTGGACGTCTGCCGGCCTTGGCGTCGGTCTTGTCAACGGGTGTGTTCGACAAGGCACTGAACTTGCTTTTTGCATGTTCGCGTGCCTTTGCGCCCAGTGAACATGCTCGAAAATCTGTCTGGTTGGAGTCTGAATGTGGGTTTTATTTGCAACCAAGTGGTTTGTCAATTTCATCAGAAGAGGTGAACACCATCCGCTTGACTACCAGCCTGAGATCAATTTTCTTCATTGTCTCATGGTGGATCCGCTCAGCATCGCTTGGGATAGTGTTCCGAACCTGAGACCTTGCTTTTGTGCAGTTGTGCTGCGCAGGGCGGGTTCCAGGGGGCAACCCTCAGCCCCCCAAGCCGAAATAATCATGTTGGTTAAAATCGGGTTGAACGGAGGATCAGTCCCAATCCTGTTTTTGATGAGCGGTTTGCACGAGTGCTGTCACACGAAGTTCAACAGCGTGACAACGAAGACTCAGGCTCCGCAGTAGAAACTAGAAACCTGAAGATTGGTTCACGGAAGTGTGTGGCATTTCAATTCCATTGCCTCCTTTGCAAAGAATTTGAAAACACGGGAAAGTATCCTTGGCGTGGAAGTGAAATTTTCCTGAACGTCATCGATCATGCATCCTCCCGTGCAGAAGCATGATGTCTGCAAATAAACAGGAACGTCTATCGATTTTCCGCTGGAGAACCTTCTGTGTACTGACATGTGCGACGGAATGGAACATTTGCTTCCAAAAGAAAAATCATTGGGTACTTGAAGACCTGCAATTTACTAGCATTGATAGGTTTGGAAATTAAATTGGACGAACCGGCTTTGAAGAGCTCAGGCAAATTGGGAAATAAATTGTTTGAACATTGGCAGGTCCTGGGTCAGGTCAGAGTGGGATGACTTTTGGCGGATAACTCAAGGTCTGAAAACTCCGACCTTGAAAATTTGACTTGAAGGAAAGAACACATTTGGCCCTTTCGAGGGGCTTTATCTTACCTTTGTGAGTGCAGGGTCCTTCGCTCCTCTGGATCCCCCACTTTCCACCAAAGCCACTGCTTGTTTTGCAGGAAGTACTACTTCCAAGTGAAGCGATTGGAGGAAGGGTTCGACCTGTCGGCGAGTGACTGCCCGCGGCTCGACCACCCTCCCACCAAAGCGGTAAGTCCATCCAGGTGTGGATCCAGGAGTGGTGCCCACAGGCGCGGGACACCACCCAACAATGCTTCAGCTTCTCCTCCATCCGAACTTCCTTCGTTCACTTTTTGAAAGGGCAACATAGGTATACATCAACCGTTTGTCGCAAAATTGTTGCTTTCGCATGCTTGCCAAATTGTTGGACGTTGTCATCAGAACCCACCAGGGTCAGACCTTGGTGCCCCCCTCCCCTGGATCGCCAATCCCGAGTCCAGTGGTGCAGTCAGGCACCAAGTTCACGCTGGAAATGCATTTTATTGATTCACTGGCATCTTCTCACAGTATTTGAGTGTTAAGAACCGTTCTTTGTCTCAAATGTGTTCACGTTTGCCGGCATCAAACCATCAGTCTGAAGTCCCAAACTCAATTTCTGATTGACTGTGTGAACAGTGGAAGGAGTGGTGCGGCCTGGTTCAGATGGAAAAGAAAAAGTGACTGAGGCAGAAAGCCGGAAAGTTGTGTGGGTGTGGGTGTGGTAAGAACAACATTGGAAGAGGGAAAAAATGTAAATTCTGTGTGTATGTGTGTGTGTGTGTGTGTGTGTGTGTGTGTGTGTGTTCGTGTTGCTGCCGTCTGTGTGTGTGATTGTTGCACAAAAATGCAAGAAGTTCGTCACTTGTCTTATCAACCATGCATTCTGTTACCAGTCACGAGTCAGTTCTGTCCACAGGGACAAGAATTTCTGCCCCTCGGAAAAATATTCTCAATCAAGGTGGCGGAGATTTTCGTGGGAACCATTTCATCTTTATTCTTTTTTGGTATGCCTGCAGACGGAATCGAAGATGACCAATGCCAGCACAACGTCTCCGTACCAACAGGTGTTCTTGTTTGAACAGTGCATGCTTTTATCCAATAGAGGCCGATCGTGAACTACGGAGGCCGGCATGACAAACCTCTGAAGCACTACTTCTCCAAGCCTCACGTCAAGGTTGCGTTCACGCAGTTCAAAGTGGTAAGTGTCACATATCAAACATTTTAGGGGCGGATCCAGACGACTATCTGGACCTCAGTCACTATGCCTCCGTCCCTGGTGGATTTTGATGCGCTCGGGCCGATTTATGTCGGAGCGTCACTTTTGTTGTTTCCTGCATGCTTTCACCGTGCAACTTTCACCGTTGAAGTTGCGTTCGTGTTGCACGAGGCACTGGTCCTGAGTCTCCCCGGGATTTGCGTGCTCGAGGGTCAACTCTGCTTTGAACAACGAACGCCGCTTTTCGCGTATGCTTGTGTGAGCCAAAACGCCAAGCGTCGTCGACAGCGACGCAGCGCCCACGGACGTGTGCAGGGATGTAACGCACAACGTGCGCAATGTGAAACAGGTCTTGCGAAATACTGGCCAGGTGTGGAGGATTGATTGCCAACTGATCTGCTGTCTGCGAATCCGAACTGTTCCGTCGAGGGAATCAATCAATTTCCTTTCTTTGTTCGAACCTCTGAAGGATGCACGGCGCAAACGAATTTATACGCAGAAGCATTGCGCACTGTTTTTGTACCAGGTGCAGAAATTAAATTTTGTTTGATTTTTGTGCTGCTCCAAAATTGAGAAGATTTCCTTCAACACTTTCATCTGTTGAGATGAAAGGAAATTCCATTGATCAATCAATCATGGCCGTTTGTCCCCGATTGGCACATCTTTGATGGCAGAAATTGATTTTTCACTGTCTGTGTGCGGACGTTCTCTTTCTATGGGGAACTTTTCTGGTAAATTCGGAGGAAACCCAACAGAATTGTGCTGAGAACAAATAGAACCTGTTTGCTTTCCTGTCGCAGCATAAATTTCGGTTGTCGAATTGAAGTACTGTGTTTGGTATCCACGCCACCAAACGAAACAAACCAAGACCCAAACAAAAGCCAGCGGACCTGTCGTCGGATCGAGATCGAGGGCGACGACCAGTTTGACCCTTGGGAGCTCAAGATCAGGCCCCCTTCCTCCGAGTCCACCAGAGAGAAGTGAGGAGCTTGGCCCAGCCAGTTCCGTCAGCCCCCACACATCTCCAAGGCCTATCTCCTTTCAGTCAGGGCAGCATCTCGGACAGATCAAAGATTATATTGAGGGGGCAACCCGGTTGCATGGATGGATTCCGCCGTTGAAAATGCTGAGGCAGATTTCGTGATGGAGCTCTGTAGCCCCACCTCCACCCTATTGAGTTCGCGCCTGGTGGTGGAGATCGACTCGAACCAGGATTTGCCTCGTTTCTGGGTGTGAACCAGTCCACAGCTGCGTGCTATACACAACAAGCCAGTGAAATCCTTGAGGAATTCTGACGCCGAGTCCTGTCTTTTTCAGTCGGATGCGAAGCGATCACGTGAGCAGCAGGTGCGACGCGCCGTGCGCAGAAACCTGCGCAAATTCCAGTTCGTGGTGAGCGTCTATTGATTCACACAGGAAATTACCTCACACAGTCAGATCAAGATATCACGAGATCGTTGCGGCAGATTCAATGAACTTACGCTTTCAGTTTCGTTCCTCGAACACTTTTGACAGATTAATGGACGTAGTATGTCGGTTTCGTGGCCAATGTGGCGCTTACTGAGTTCAAAAATTGATATTTGCTTTGAAAAAAGACTTTGCTGTCGTTTCTGTGATCAGACATATGCGTGAAACACGTGCCTGAAACAACTTTTCCCACTTTCAAGCTGCTCTTGCATAAAGATAAACTTTGCAATTGTTGCCAACTCAGACTCCTCCGAAAAAGCCAGAGGAAGATGACAAAGATAAGGTAGATTTACACTCTGTGTGAGAAAGTGGCTGCACCTTTCCAATTGAAGACTCGCGCTGCACTGTTCATGAGGCCTGTTTCCTTTTGGACGCCCATTGACCTGCATTTTTGGGCGCATCCAGTGAAACAGGCCTGAAGTTTCTTTTGGTCGCTGTGGCTCTTAACTGGCACTTTTCCCAAACGTGGGTCTGACGTCCACACCTTTGACTCTGACTCCTTTGTGGTTTCTTGCAAAGACCTTCGCAGATTTGACGTCTGTTTTGAACTGAGAACTGGGTGTTTTTAATTTGCTCTCTCAAAAGTGTCTTCGAGCTTGTTTCTGTGAAAACTAACTCATGTCTTTTGTGCGATCTTGTAAATACACAAAAGAGACTCTTTCGTATACACGCTGGAGGATCCAAGGGGCGACCCAGTCCCGTCTTGAGTCCGCCGGAACCTTGAGAAAAGTAAACAATGAAATTGTACCTGAAGCACAAATATTTTGGCTTTTATCTGTTCATTTTGGGGCTCACAGGCGTCCTCCTGGGTCCGCAGCAGATGGACCTCTGGCTTCAGTTCGAATTGAACTCAATTTTGTTCACATGAAAACACAGGAAGGACCCAAACCCGTGGAGAGCGGAACTGGATCTGTACGTGCTGTGTGGAGATCGCTTTCCCTGAACAAAAAATGAACATCCAATAGTTTCAAGTGGCAAGAGAGTGTACGCGCTTGAATGTGATGTGTAAGCAGTGTTCAAACCTGTGTGGCTGATCTGGGGTCGATGTCAAGGGGTTTGCATGCAGGTGAAACTCAGCCTGACGCCTCTTGCCTGATCATCTGTCTCTCTGCTTTGCAGACTCCGCCCTTCGGAGGCTTCACCTCCACGCCGGGTCGAGGCGGGCTGCAGCCCCAACCTCCGACCATCGGCATCAGGGAGCCCGAGAAGAGAAAGAGAAGGTCTGTACAGCTGTTTCCCTGTTTACAGATTCATTTTTTCAACGTTCTTCGGAGAGGCAAAAAACCTGAGCTCAAAGCAAGGCTCTCCAAATGTTCCTCGAAAACGTATCTTTTGAGGACTGAGACCTTGGTTTGTTGGGGTCTCGTTTCGGTCAACCTCACGCCAAGTTCAGAAGGAATGCGTCATGCACGGCGTTACCTTAACAAGCCAATGCACTGAGTCGTTTGCAAGCAGCGCCTGACATCTCGAAGATACTGAACCCGACCTCTGGAGATCCGTTTCCGGGTGCAGGAGACTGGTCCCCGTTGTGCTCCGTCTGGATTACGTGTCTATTGTTGTATATATGAGTGAAGCCCCAGTAGTGATGTTGTAGTATAGTTTATTGTAGAGTATGAGTTGGAGCTCAGTGGTTTAGGCTACCTTCCTCTATGGTGTCTCAAG
>JAAUXT010149016.1_pt1 | contig 16509 bp, 14 predicted proteins | sample 7278171 | NCBI WGS metagenome assembly JAAUXT01 (sample SAMN14350112, study PRJNA611818) | marine sediment metagenome | isolation source: surface marine sediment (1.8m) | place: French Polynesia: Moorea | collected 2018-08 | reverse complement strand
GCCACCCCTTTGGGGCTGTGCTTTATTTTTTAAAAGACCCCCCCACAAAACACCGGGGTTCGTTGCCGGGGGCGTTCCCCCGCCCCCCCCCCCCCCCGCAGGCACTGTCGAAAGCCTATTGTGTCTTTCCTTCGCAAGTACTCTTCTTAGACTTGCACGAAAAATGTTTTGCTGAGAACAAGACAATCAGAAGCTCATTGTAATTTCCGGTTGTTTCCACAACACGACTGCGTGCATTTGTTATTGTCAGTTACAGATGCGTGTTGCGAAAAATGTCTTCAACGCAGCAGCGACAAATTCATTCTTGCGGTATTTCCACAACCTTGAAATCAATTGATACTGCGGCACATTTGGCTGTTTTTGGCAGAAACATACATGGCAGAAGAGTTCTTCCTTTTGCAAACATTTGTGAGGCAAAAACCTGTAACTGTGGATGTTGTCTTGAGTTGGTCTTCCAGTTTCTTCCGTTGCAATGTCCATGCACCTGTCCCGAGCAAATCCAGGATAGGGAAGGCTGACCCGACCTCGGTCTCAGCTACAGTTCAACCACTCAAGGCCCGAATAGAACGCGTTTTTGGAATGGGGTTGGGGTTGGGGGCAAGCCCCCGCCCTGTCTCAGTTCGAGAGTCTCTCAGTGGGTTCAACGTGGTCCAGAAACATTATGTCTCTGGCAGCACCTTGGAAGATGTACAAACACCAAACTTAGTGTTTCCTCCTTTATGATGGACGTCAGGACCTGTGTGCAGAGTCTGGTCCTGGGACGATTGAATGGATCCAATTTGTGTGCCTCTGAATGGAGGCTCGGCTGTAGCGACCGCGCAGGGTCGAAACCTTCACATACATCGCAGATCCAATCTTCTCCCGTGGACACAGCACGAGAAACAGTTTTTGCTGAGACCAGTCCATGACTTCTGGCCTCAATGCAATTGTCCAGAGGGATACAGCATCTGATGCACCGCTGTTTGTTTGTATACCACAGGAGGGCTGTCTGACAAGTTTCGTCCAGTCTTTCACGCTCACGTGCACAGCCACAAAAGAATCGTGGTTCAGCGGAGCATTCGTGGACAGTTTCAATGGGTCCCCAGTACACCAAAGCAATCCTATATTTGCGGGGTGCGTCTTCTGCTTGCGTGCGACGAATGGGTCAGTTTTTGCAGTCTGAATTAACGCACTGTTCCGAGTCACAGAGCGTTGAAGGTGTTTGTGTCACAACAAAGGAAACGTATCACAGAACTCCAAGGCTCACATCGTCAGAAGCCACGTCAGTGGATCTCTGACTGACCCGACACCAGCTGTGGGTGTCCGGTACTGAGAGTGGGCAGGGACACGCCAGTTTCTAAAGTGCGTGGCTGAGCCACCACATAATCACACCAGCACATGGGAGAGATGGACCCGCAGAAAAAAAGACAAAACCAAATGCATCAGTCTGCGAGGAAAACACACAGGGAAAACAGGGCTCCACATTTGGTTTTGGTCTGTGCGAGAAAACACGTGGGATGAAATGCCCTGTTCACCCTGAAAAGGCACATCCGAGAAAAGGGGCGTTTCCTAACTTTTGTCTCAATTTTCTGGTGTGAAGCTTCTGTTGAAACGCACCCCAGCCTTGGTGCTCAATTTTGGGAGACAAAATGGTGCGTGTTGTGGCAGTCCATCCTACCATTTTCCCGTGTTGATAAATTCAGTGAAGCTTGTCTGAAATGCTAACAGCAAGGAACAAGAGAGCTGGAATTTTGAACACTGCGAGCAAAATTTTGTTTTTGCAGCAAGGGAGATCAAACAATATTCGGGTAGGTCGGTGTCCTGTTGATTTGCCCACAAGATCCTCTTGTTCTGGTAACAATGGAAAACCCTGCAAGGAGCCACCATATGTCCAAGCTGCGGTCATGCTGATGACAACACAACAAACGCAAAACACTATAAAGCATTTAATTGCATTGTGTATGTGGGTTGCAGCCATACACGCACAGTGTGCACATGTACAGCTGCAAAGCCACGACGAACAAAGCCATTCAGCACTGTCAAATAAATTACTGCTTTTGTGCATCTTTTGACTTTGTTTTGTGTCTGTGGTCAACGTGAACTTTTCTTTGACCGGACGTGGAAAGCAAAAGCTCTTGATCTTGGTGTTGGTCTGACGAGAGGTGCCACGGTTCCACCACAAAAGCGCGACTTTCCCTCTCTGAAAAAGAACGGCACCCACGCGCAGGTTTGGAGAAGGCACCAAGTTGTACAGAGTCGAACATAACTGGTGGGATATTGAAAAAAAAACAGCACTGTAGTCTGCAGCTGATGGGACGAACCAGCAAAATAGCAAAATAGCACTGTTGTCGCTCGTTTGCCAGCTAAAGAAAAGTTCTTGTGGAGAAGGAAATGGAGATGTGCCAATGTCAAAGACGCCATTGGGGCAAACAGGGAACTTCAGCTGAACTGAAAAAAACAACTGTTCAGACAAATTTTTTGTTTCCGATTTGAAACACTTCATGTCTCTCGAACGAAAAGGTTGAAAATGTCCGACAAGCGGTGTTCCACCCTGCACGAATTTCTCTCCCGTCGCAGTTGTCATGATATATATTTTGCTCTTGCTGCAGTGGAGCGCATGGATGTTGGGCTCTTCAGGACTCAATGATCACAGACATGGACTGGGCAGAACCAGCTCCACATCTGCGCCAGTCTGTCTCAAATGAAACAATACAGCAGGGTCCGTTTGTGGTTATGAACATGGAACTGTGTGTCCTTTTGAAAAGAACGAGCCTTACTTTGACCTCTTTTGGCGTTTAAGGGTCTGTCAAAGATCAGGTCGCCGAGACAAATCTCACTCGTCACATGACCCCCCCCCCCCACTGAGCAGAAGAATTCTGTTGAAAATGTCCTGGCAAACCTGCGTCCATCCGGAACATCTGTGGAACCAAAAAGGGACCGAATGTAACGAATGAGAAACTTTCCTTGACATTCTGGAAACAATGAACAACACGTCAAAAATTCAGCGCCAACGTCGATCTGACACGGCCCAGCCGGCCAGAGACGTGGGGTGCAGGTGTCTCAAACCACACACAACGATGTCCACATTGTGCCCCAAAATTGAGCACCAGAAATGGGGTGCGTTTGCATGAGTTTGCCATCGTGTTTTGAGCCTTGATACCAGGGGTGTGTCTCATGCTGAACGGAACATGGATTTTACCTTCGAAAATGACGCAACAACGCTGGGTCCACGACGCGTTTCTGTGACGCGTGTCGTGTCCATCCGAGGTCAACAAGGGCAAAACTGGACCCTCTCCACGCATCCGTAAAGCAACAAGATTGTTGGTGCAACTGAGTGAGAAAAATGGAAACTGTGTTATCAAGGTCCTCATCCAGACCTCTTATCAGATTCAATGCACAGAATGTGAACACGGTGATCCACTCACACAGCAGTGACAATGACGTCACGTCATTGACAGAAAGCTTCATTTGGAATGTGGTGGGTCACTTCTCTCCACTTTCCCCTCGGAACGACAGCAGACGAATGCGCCTTGGCAGCGACTTTTGCCACTAATCTGTCCTCACCCCGGCCCAGAACTAAGAGGGACTTTTGCGATTTATTCCACGCCCCGCCCGCCCGCCCGCCCCGCCCCGCCCACCCTGCCGCCCGCACTGCCGCCCACCCTGCCCACCCGCCCTGCCGCCCGTCCCGTCCTGCCAACATCACACCAGAGGCGTGAGAAACACGACACGTGTGGTGACAGTCTGGGTTTTACATCTTCTGTACAAGAGGCAAGAACATCTCAGAAAACAACGCAAGTTCACCAGGTTTGGTCAAGTAAATGTTTTTGCTTCGAAACAAAGTTTCTGTTTGAAACAGAAATGTCTGAAGTGGAAGTTTTGGAGAACGTGTTGTCTGCCTTTTTTGCTTGAAGACAAAACCAGAAACATTTTTCAATCCCATTTGCAAAATTGCCCCTGGAAACATGTCTTTTTGTTCAACTTCAGCTTTTGAGAATCCTCACAGGTGTCTGAAACTGTTGTGGTGTTTTGAACCTCCTTCTGAAGTATATTTTGCTCCAAGTGAGGATTTGCAAGTTTTGTGTGGTTGTTTCCTGATTTCGTGCACGTTTGTCACTTTCCCAGGAAATCTCCTGTGGGGTTCCATCCACTGATCACGCGGTTCTGAGAATTGTCCACCTTGAATTCAAAGAAGACGTCCACATCCAGCCTGAAACTTATTGGCATCGCCGTGAGCAGGTCCAGGAGACCAGAGCCCAAGCCCACGTACACTGAACCTTGTTTTTCGTCATCAAGAGGATGTGGACCCCATCAAACGATTGTGTTCGGACCGGAGACAAGAGACTCCAAAGTCTTTTGTCTCAGACCAGCCACCCTTGCCTCAGAACTCGACTGTGAACATGCGCAGTGCTGCTTCCTTTTGTCCTCCGGACAAAGGTACGAGTCCGCCAAGGCCAAGGTCAACCTGCGCCTGAGACTGGTTCATGTCCCGACCCCTCAAACTACGAGTTTTCCTGCTTTTGTTTCCCCTTCCATGCAGAAGGATATTGTAATATGTGTTTTGATTTGGTCAGAACCAAAACTCCGCCTCCCACACACACTGCTTGTGCTGTTGTGTAGTACACGATTGTAAAACACGCGACAAACGCAGAGTCCCTGCACAGGTAATCCAGCGTGGGCTTCATTTTAATTGCGCGTTGTCAAGGATGACCTTATCAGAGCACAAGACAAACTGTCATCGGAATCCTCTTTGAAAGAATCTTGTTCTGGATAAAAATTTCTTAATCCCTCGTTTTCCAATGACAATGACATAATTGATTTCTTTAATGAGGACTGACACAGAATAATCTTCTTTAAAAAAATTTAAAGTCATTTTTGGATTTGAGGAGGTTGCGCTGTTTGAAGGGAGCTCAATTTTTGAGCGACCTGAACAGGGCGACTTAAACATATCACCTGTAGGCAGCATCCACCAAAAGTATGTGTACACCAGTTTCATGGTCAAGATGAGGATCAATTTGGGATCTTTTGGGCTTTCTTGGTTCTATTTGGGTTGAACATTTTGGAAGTTTGGCGAAGGAAAATATGATAGACATCTATTTGAATTTTTGGGTTTTTAAGTCAAAAAGTTCAAATTTGGAGGGGTGGACAAATTGGACAAATTGGTCTGTATCTCAGAAAGTACAAAGAAGTATATTTATGAAATGTAGTATATTGTATGGGTGTTTGAATGGTCGTGTTCAATTTTTGAATTTCAAAAATTTTTACTTGGTTTTTGGGTGGGGTCAAAGTTTGGGTACAAATTTGGGATTTTAGGAAAGTGATCAAAATGGACATTTGGCAAAGATTTTGGTCAGCTTTAAGTAGAATCAGGTGACAAGTTTCAATGAACAGATAATTTGGGTGATAAAAATAACATAAACATTTGTTGAAATTTATTATATATCTTGGTCACTGTGTTAAGGTCACTGTGTTTAGGTCGCCGTGTTTCGGTCACTTGCATGGTTTCTCAAATCACCGCGAGCTCCATGGAGCTATTTTATGGGTTTGAGAAGGAAACGAAGTGGCCTTTTCTTCGCAGCATTGTGGCTGCTTTGAAACTTTTCAAAGAGAGCAAAACTCTTCGAAGTCGTCATGAAGAGTGTCTGCGTACGTGTGTCCATGTTTGAAATGAGTACATCCTGCTGGCAGAACAAATGTGGGGCAGAAAGGGGCATCAAAAACACCCAGTGATAAAAGTAGAAATGGGGTTGCCAACAAGTGCAAGAAGTTAAAAATGTGATGCGAGCAGCACAAATGTTCACCTGGTTTCAAAAAGGTTGGGATCCAGTCCTGATATTCGACTGGGACTGCACTCAGGCCTTGGTTGAGGTTGGGATGTGGTCTTGAAAAAGCATCAAGGACTACATCCCAACCTGGTGGGGTGTGGTCCTGACAGGGCAGAATGTTGGTCCTGAGATTTTAGGACCACATTCCACCGGCGGAATGTGGTCCTGCCGGTGGAATGTGGTCCTGGTCGGAATGTGGTCCTGAGACTTGTTTTTTGTTCTTGGCACTGACATTCGTTTTTGTCTCTCCTCGGACACAAAAATCTGCCGAAGGCACTCACTCGTGTGAGTTCCTGCAACACTGCACTTCACCGCGCTGCTCTGGATCGGAGCAGATTTGAGCAAAACCCGAGAACTCCAATATTTGCCCCAAACATCTCAGCGCAGCCAAAATGGGTCTCGAATAGCAGCAGAATGACAACACGGACACACCCAGTTTAAATCCGTGTTCGTCGCATCAAATCTGAAGAATTTTGAGCAAAAAATTGGGCTGAAACGGGGGTGAATTTTGAGCCAGAAAATGACTCTGGATTCGTGTGCGGGACACTGTTGGTGAACTGTCAGTGCTGAACTCAGACCTTGTTATTACTGTCGATTAGTACAAACAACAGCGCCCTGCGTTCAGACCATTTAATCTGAATAGATAATGAGTTCTATCTGGTGGGTGAACCTCCTGCTGACACCAGCTCCATCAGAGGCGAGTGCATCCGTGATCGGGGGGGGGGAGGTGGTGGTTTTGCGTGGTACGCCGCAGTTTTTTGATGACAGCTTTATATTGGTGCAAGAGATGTCCACAGCTTCAAAGGTGGACAAGAACGTCTGTTTTGAATTTATAATCCTTTATTTTCTGCAACTGCTGAGGGAGGAGGTGTACGTGAAATGTGACGCGGATACGTGATATGGGGCGCTAAAAGTCCCTACTGACGCAATTCCGCTTCCAAACCGGACAATTTTCCTCCGGGTGGAATGCGTCAGTTTTTGGTCAGCGAGGAAATTTTTAAACTTCCCCAACAGGCACTTGGCACGCTCATTTCAATCGAATTGTCGCAAAGACCTTGTCTTCAGCGCACCCAGGACAGGGGCAGGAGGGGAAACTGACCTCGGTCTCGGCTCGGGTTCCTTCCACACTCAGGAAAACAGGGAACATTGGGAAACGACATCAACATGACAAAATCAACAGACAACAACAACAAATTGCACGTTCATTGCACATTTGGGGACGAGGTCCCACACACTTGTGTTTGGGGGTAGGGTTGAGGACTGGGCCCTGGCCCACTTGGAAGTGAGTAACCAGAGAATGTTCCGCACCTGTCGATGGTCATGACCTTCTGTGAGCGCATACAGTTCTGAGCACCAGCTGCTGAGAACATCTGGTGCATGAGAAACCAACGTTGTGCTGTGGTCTAACATTCGCAAAATCATAAGTCTGTGAGCAACGAGAGAAAACGCCCAATGGCCATTTCTTCACAAGTTAGGAGGGTCTGTGTGACGTTGCGCTGAGGCTGAGTCCACCTCAGGTGAGGATTGAGACCACGTGACATCCTCTCCAGCAGATCCAGAATTGGACTCAGTGGGGACGGGGCTTTCACTCTCTGACCTTCAAAAATTGAGCGTCTGACACAAACACTCTTGAGCCTGCGACCCAAAATGGGGAGCGAGAATGCGCGCGCGCGCGTGTGTGTGTGTGTGTTGATTCTTCAAATATTTAGCGTAAAGACCCACACATCCTCGCTGTGTTTGCGTGTGTTTGCGTGTGTGTGCGTGTGTGTGCGTGTGTGTGCGGGGTGTTTCGAGTGTCAAGGCTGCCCGGGTCCCCTGACACCACTGGATCCACTGGAGCGTCACCCCACCCTAGAGCATGACGCGCGGTCATCTTTTTGACATCGGCGTCAAATTTAACGTTGAAGTCAACGGTGGATTTTTTCACGTCAGAACAGTAAACGATCGACCGCGCGGCACTCAATGTGAAAACCGCTTGAGGCGCGCAGGAGTTGGAACCTTTTGAAGTGGCGAACTCACCGTGTGCGGAAATGTGTGTCGTAAAAAAAAGAATTTTGACATCTTTCTCTTTTGGAAAATGTGGAGTCCTTTTGACAAGAAAGACAAAGAAAACCATCAGGAAAGCATTGGACCCCAAAACCACGAGTACAACGCACATTCTCCACAGCACAAGATTTCCCTTGGTGGGACAATGAGAAACTCAATGACATTACTTGGAACGGTGGCAGCGAACGCCCCCCCCCCCCGCAAAAAGAAACGCACCAATTCCATGCAATCTGGTACAAATTTGTGACAAATCCGGTGTTCAGAACGAAAATCTTTTTGGCTTCCCTGGTGGCCGGAGGGGGGCGCTTCAACCAAGTCCCAGTTTTGTCCAAGGACTCTCATTTTTACTCAAACCTCACTGAATTCAAGAAAAAAGAATCGATGTGTTTGTGTTTGAGAACTGCTGCCATTAGCCACCTGCAGATGCGCCAATAGTCGTATTGATCCCACAGCGCATGCGCACACACAACCGCGCTGTCCGCCGCCCGTCACGGAACGCAGGGTTCTCACTGGTTGGAGAGAGTTTGCTCCCGAGTGCGTGGCAGAAATCAGAAGTGGTGACCGGATTTGGTGTTGTCACGCTGTTTCTTTCTCTGGGCAGGTTGCAAAACAGGAATTTTTGTGTTAGACGTGGAGGTGACGGTCACTCGCCGTTCTCCACACACACGCATACTTTCTCACACGCACACACGCAAGCACGCACACACACATAGACACACACACATAGACACACACACATAGACACACACACACACACACACACACACACACACACAAACACACACACACACGGATCTGGTTCCAAGCAAACTGGTGCAAATGTTCTCCGTTTTCTTATCAGTTTGGCCTTCGTTCGTCTTTTGGAGTGTGGGATTCAACCATCATTCACCAGTACGTCTCCGTGTTCAATTTGTTTGCGGAACCTCCATCCTCAATCCGATTGAATCATAGTGACCTTCCATTGAGACTTTGACCCTGTTGTTTTGTGTGGATTGTGGATTGTGGATTGTGTAGTGAGACCCGCCTCAGAGCTCTGTGTTTGTTCAAGGCTTTGGAAAGTTAGCTCCAAGGGTGCAGAACATCTGTTTCCAATGGACTCCCACCATCCACCCACTCGATTTGTCACAGGCTCAAGGGGCATCCCCCTGAAACAACAACACACGCAACTGACCCGAGCGACGGTGGTTTCTTTGTGTCCCGTTCTTGTTTGGGGCTGGTTTCCTTGGTGCGTCACGACGTCACTACATCCCTCAAGGATCCCTGACTCCAATTTTCAAAATCAAAACATCAAATGAAAGGAAAACGGATCACCTTGACCGCAGAATAGGGGAGGTAAACTTTGTGTGCCCTGGGCACAAAAGTCCTTTGGGCAGAATTTGCCCTGAGAACAATACCAGCGATTGCTTTGTCCAGATCGATCCAATGTTACTGGGGTCATTCGTGGAAGAAATGACACACGCGCACGAAGGAGCGTGAATTTGGCTTCCAGAGTGAGGTCAACTTTTCTCATGTTGTGTTTCTTTGTTCTCGGTGATGTTATCTCCCAGGTCCATTGCGGTGTGTGTGTGTACAGCTCTTGGCCCGCTTCGTCGCCTGCGTGCTTCTCCGAGATGCTTTTAGATAATGATTGCCTCGGAGCCCAACCAGGACAGACCCTCTCAAAATCCGACCGAGTCTCCACAGCCAGAAACAGTGAAGACTTCACCGGGGGTCAAGTGCCACCAGGAAGGCAATTTTGGAGAATCCTGCCATGTGAGGGGGGTCTTTGTGTGAACGTTGTACCACGGCCATCTCTGCTCGTCACGATGATCACTTTTGCGTGTAAAATGTTTGTAAGAATTGCCTAGGTTTTCACAGTGTATTGACCACTCACTCACTCTCTCGATCTCTTTGCGCTTTTGGCCCAATATGTTTCAAATACGATATTCCTGGTGTTATATTGCTGACTTCTGTGACACAGCAAATCAAACAAAGCAAATCAAGTTCAACCTGCCATGTCTTGGGGTCAATCCACACCCGTTTCTTTGACCATCTGCTGGGAGCGGTTGTCCCAGCTTCCAGATCAGCCGCAACTTGAATGTTATCCAGAAGTCAGCGGGTGAAAAATACCCCCCTTTTGGTTCAGCGTGTTAAAAATACATTTCATGATTCAGGATTGACAGCGCAGGCAGGTGGGTTGAAACTTCATTGGCTCCAATTTTGGAGCCCACTTCAGAACACCCCGCACCGCAGCACGCTTTATTCACACGATGATTGCCAATGATTCGCCCAGCAGGATCCCCTCCAATTGGAAACTTTCACGCACGTTGTTGTGATGACGTGGAGAGCCTCAACTCCCATGCAAATACAGCACAAAATCAATTGAAAGTTTTTTGACAACTTTGACGCGGTTTCCTGCTCCTTTTTGCATCCAGTGTTCAGGTTGGGGGGTTCAGCTCAATCTCTTCAACGAGAGGTTTGCGCCTGATGCCTCGATGTTGTGGAACATAAAACTCATAGTGTCAGAACCGCTCGTTTGTGCTTCAAAATAGCATGAAAAGTTTGAGTTCAATAACCTGTACTTCGTGACTCGCACTGAGCTCTTTGTGAAAACGAAACTCGGTCTCCGTGTTCCTGACCGTGATGGTGTTTGTTCTGTTTCTGTGCATTGAGAACCTCAACTTCAGCCACACTGCGCGATTGTTGTCTTCCAGTATACAAACCTCAGTCACGAGTCTTTGTGTCGTGTCGAACAAACACTACACGCGTGGTTGAAATTTGTTTTGCTAACTGTGTGTCAACTTTATGTTTTCAGTTGCTTGGCAACGATGATCACTTCCTGTTGGTCAGGGAGAACCACCCGGTCAGGAGCAGGAGGTCCGCAGACCACCACACCGAGGCGCTACTCAGCGACCACCGCGTGAGTATCTATCGCCCAGTGACCACCGAGTGACGTAGACAGAGGTATAACAAGGCAACCTTGACCGGCCTGGAGGGTTGGGGCTGGGGGCCTTCTTTGGTGACCACAGGGTGAGCAACAACACTGTCCAATCCACAAGAACATTGGCCAAAGATTTTGCACAAGGAAGTTTTGTGTGGGGAAATTTGGTACAAAGAGACGGACATTTTGTGGACCAACCTTTGGTCACAGCAGCCACCTCCTAACACAACGAAATGTTCATGAACTTTTTGCCAGAACTTCAATGCAAAAACAAAACAACAGGGCGACGTGTTTGTCCCGTTTGGAATGGAGATCTCTTGCTTCTGTGTAGGTCTGATACCTCGGGTTTCGTTCAAGTCACCAAGACTGCAAAGGAACAGGGTGAACATTGGTGCTGGTCTCCACGATGGAGCGATGTTATAATTGGTGTTCAGGGACTATGGGAAGGGGATCCCAGGACCTAACCCTGGAAATAGTTCTAAATTACACAAATTGAGTGAACAAAAACAGAGAAAAGCAGGCTGTTGTGTTGGAAGTACCGTGGTTGTGGTCTCTAGGAGAGCAATTACTCGTGGGTCATGCGGACTGCCTCGGGTGGCTGGTTCTTGTTTTCCTGTCTCCGCTCAGAATCCGTGCAGCTTGTGATATTCTCGTGCAACAAACGCAGCTCGTTCTTGTTTGACAATTCAGCTTCACTCATTCTGCTGGGTGAAACTGGGGTGTGGACTTTCAACCCCATCCCCCTGGCATTTTCACCCCTGATTTTCAGTATTGTCACTTCTGGACGAAGGCGAAGTGCGATTTGCAGGCGCCTGCACCAATCTCATCAACCTTCCATTTTTTGTCTGTGGCAAATGTACCGTTGTCCAAACCAACCAACTTTTTGAAAGACCCATTCAGGAACGCACTGGGAACACCGGAACTCGCGGTTTGATAACCACACGAGTAAATGTACTCTGTATGAGATCAGCACCTGAGTGAAAACAGTGCAGCAGTTTAGCGGGAGTAATTAGTTAATGGCTGAAGCCACTTGGGAGTGAGAGGGACCGTGTAATGTGCGATTATACCATCTATAATTCATCCGCCCCAACCTTCAACCTGGAATCCGGAAAATGTCGCAAAGAATCGTGGATAGAAATTAAACAGAAGGGGGTAGGCGACACAGAATGCTGCACGGCGATTTTTGAATGATATTCGAAACTGAGGTCTTCATCTTGGGAGTGAACTGGAGGCTATTGGTATTTGGTATTTGGGTTGAGTTCTGTGGGTCCGGAATTGGGTCCCCATTGAGTCCTGGAAAAATCTGTCCATTCACATAGGAAAACAGGATTCCAGTCATTTCTATCGGCATGGGATGCCTTCACCAATGTAAAATATTCCAAATTTGAATATGAACTAAACAACTCAAAATCCGATGGCTCAGTCAGGCTGTGAGGACCTGCCCTGCATGAGGCTCTTCAGGCCATCACCCTTTGAGGACCAGACCTGCGTACGTGTGTGTACACGTGTGTGTGAGAGTGAGAGAAAGAGAGAGAGAAAGAAAGAAAAAGAGAGAGAAAGAGAGAGAGAGAGAGAGAGAGAGAGAGAGAGAGAGAGAGAGAGAGAGTGAGTGCGTGAGTGAGTGAGTGAGTGGGTGATTCTGTGTGCATTGGGCTCTGATGACCTGGTTAGTACAAGCCGTTGCAGTTTGTTGTGCTGTCAGGACCTGCCCTGCGCCAGACTGTTCACTTCATCAGACAGTGTGAGGACCTGACTAGTAGCAGCCACTTCAGTCTGTCACATTATGAGGATCAAACCTGCGCGTGGGTTGTGCTGAGGCCCTCATCTGTGCGTCAGGCTGTGCTGACCTGACGTGCACGCGGCCTGTTTGCGCGAATGCAGCCGAGTTGATCGCGTTTAAAGGGACGTCATCATCAGCGGTAATGGAAGGAGTGCGAGTGACGGGTCTGACATCGCTTCCTGAATTCACAATGGCTGAGTCAACAGCCCTCTCGACGCGCGCAGAGGACGCCGCGGCCAATGGGAAGTGCTTCACGTGTTCGCGTCACGCCAACACAGGCGCCGCGCGGCCATCTGGTGGCGGATCCAGGTGTGGCGTGGGCGGGGTCTGTGCCTCCCCCAACCAACACCCCCATTGTTCGCCTGATTTGGAGGTGCAAGTGAAAATAAAATAACGTTTTGCACGTTGGATGCTGGACCCATGCACCATCTCCTCAATCTTGGATCTGCGAGAGACGTCTGTTCTATTTTTGCCGTCAATAATGGAACTAAACTGGTCGGGTCTCGACTGAATGACATGACGTGACGCAAAGTGAGACATCGTGCCGTCACAAACTGGGATGACTTCCCTCACTGAATGCGACACAAATAGTCTGGGACGCCACGCACACGTCACACACACGCACGCACACACACGCACGCACACGCATGCAAACACACGCATGCACACACACGCACACAGGCACACGCACGCGCCACGCACACGTCATACTCACGCAAGCACACACGCATGCACACGCATGCACACGCAGGCAAACACACGCACCACGCGGATTGCGAGGAACCTTCCCATTGTGGGGAAAAACTGTAAGATGAATCCGGTGGGGCTACATCTTTTCAAATTCATGCTCCCCAAAAAGATGTTCAGGACAAAGATGCAAGATGAACAACAGCATAAAAGTGACACGAAAATGATGCTTTTTTGCACTTGGAACCCAAGATCAATCAATGTGTTTTGAAACTGAGTCTTGACACAGCAACATTGACACTGAGGACCGTGTTGCGCGCTGGCACCAAAACCCTCCAGGATTCGACAAACGACAAGCAGAAATTTCTGCAGCCACTGCATGCTTGTCATGCATGCAGAGGCAACGATATTTGTTGTGTTGGTCAACTTGGCACACACAAAACACCCTCGACCCTCTCGGATCCACCCACCATTTCCCTCCCTCCCGGGTCCACCTACCCCACCAGATCCGCCCACCCACCCACCCACTCTCTGTCTCCCTGGTCTACTCACCAACTCCCACCCGGTCACAGATGCACCCAATTCACTCCCGGATCCACCAACCCTTTCACTCCCTCCCAGCTCTGCCCACCCCACCAGATCCGCCCAAACACCCACCCACCCACCCACCCACTCACTCATGGATCCACCCACCCTCTCTGCCTCCCTGTTCTGCCCACCCACCGACTCCCTCCCTCCCTCCCTCAGCTCAGCCGTCCGTCCGTCCCGTGAACTCGTACAATCCCATCGGTTGGATAGACTCCCGAGGCTTATCACCTCTCATTCTGTTTTGGTTACGGAGTTCATACAATCCGCTTCATATCTACAGCAAACAGTCCGCAGGCTTATTGGCTGCAGCGCAAACAGCGGGACACAAAACCGCCATTTCCGCGAGGAACGCGACAACATGTCACACGCAATTCACACACTTTTCTCTTCTGAGAGTTTTGTTTGGCCATTCTGATCTCACACTGTTTAAAAACAGAAAAGTTAATAACAACGGCACGTGCTTTTGACGAGACTTCTGCAGGGGTGACAGGCCGAAACTTCCACCGTGTCCACCCACGAACACGTCGTACCCAAGGTCAAGACGTACCCCAACTTTTTACTTTGATTATTTGGCACCAAGGCACCCATCAAAACAAGGGTATCGCGGCACTCCTTATTGTGCTGCTAAGTTTCATGACAAACAGTTGCATCTTGTGCATGCCAGCGTCCAGCGTGAGGGAACTTTGATTTTCACATGAACAACGGTCTCCTGTATGGCTGAGCGCCTCGCACTGCCAATAGCAGAAAGCTCAAAGGCCATCAGGGCTCGCTCCACTTGGCCTGAGCGGACTTGTGCCTAATGTCCGAATGAAGGTGTTCGTTTCTGATGAAGGTGTGACGGGCAGATCAGCGCCAGATTGGGCGCCGCGCTTCATAAAGCTCCGTCCGGAAATTGAGTGTCCAGTTGCAGTGCGGTGTAGCGGGGGTGGCGGTCCGCTGTGAACAGATGACGTCCAGTTGCAACGCGGTGTAGCGGGGCACGGCTGTCCACTGTGACTCGCTGACGGTGTCGGGTCCGGTCTTTCGCGGTTTTAATGCGTCAACTATCTGTCACGTCGATAAAGTGATTGTGATGCAAATGGGAAAAACACAGGTTCAAAGTCGATGCGCATTTCTCCTCTGCTCTTGTGGCATGCTGGAAACCAACACAACAAGACTTTTCAGGCATCCACAAAAACTTTCAAGAAAGTGAAACTCTTGTCTGTTGTTGTGAGAAGTCTGAGCTCCAGACTTTCTGCATTTCTCAAACCAGTTTTCTGTCCGTTTTGTCAGAGATAGCAGGGAGAAGTTCACCTGGCTTTCACGCGTTATGACCCAAAAATTTGGATCCTGGCAGGGTCCTGTTTCCCTTTTCTCTCCTCCGCAGCCTGGTACTCCCCGCCTCTCCAAACCAAGACGCCTCTCAATCCCAGTGTGCTTCATGATACCGGTGCGTGGGGTGCTTCCCCAACCCGTGGCACCTCCGTGGGGTGCCTCCACAGCCTGTGGCACCTCCATGGAGTGCTTCCCCAGCCCGTGGCACCTCCGCAGAGTGCTTCCCCAGCCTGACCCCCCAACCCGCTACACCGGGCAGCTTTGGCGCAGATCCCGCCGGCTGGTGGGGGTCCCACCGATGCCTGCTGCGCCCGTTTCATTTGGCCGACAGCCGCAAGAATACGCCTTTATCGTGACGAATAACCCTCCGAGTGGCTGCTAAACACCGCGCTCTCAGAACGAGGCGACGCGCACGCGCAGACCCGTCTGATCACGTGGTCACGTGGTGCGGAATGGGCGGTAAACGCTGCATGGCATTCTTATCATGTGATGCAGCACCGAGATGCATGAAGACCCAAAACCACCAGGAAATTATGCTAATTAAAGGAGGTTTTTTTTGTTCACATTTCCTTCATTTCCAGGCAAAAACGGCGAGTGCATCTAATTTTCCTGCTGTCAGAATTAATTTTGTTCTGAACAGTTGTTTTTTGCTTCAAAGGAGCCAGCGCAGGCTTTGATGTCCGTGTTTGGAGCAAAGGACGAAAGTGCCAATGTGCAGGAAAAATGGTCCATTTTTCAGAGTGTATTTAATTTGATTTTAAAAGGTTTCAGTTGCTTGTGGAGGTGGAGCCCGCGACTCGATACACACATATTGGGTTCCTTTACTTTGAAGCAGACTCTTTTGGCGAAATTGCATGTTTCGAAGATTGCTGTTTTGACAGAAGTGAAAAAAGGAAAACATCACTCACGGAAGCTTGTTCATTTTTTGATGCATTTTGAAGAGGAATGTAGGACACGCAGGGTTGCTGCGTGGGAAGGTTGCTGTGTGCGACGGTGGTGGGTCACGTGCGAGACCGGAAGCGTGAACGTGAAATCTCACGCCCACGTCAACGTCTTGTGCAAAAGCAAGTTCAGCGTTAATGCCCTTACGAATCCAGACAAACGTCTGGTAAATTCTTGGAATTGTTGTCAGGCAAACCTTGACATGGCGCAGAACCCAATGTTTTCACGTACGCCGTTCATTGTTTGCACCGCACCCACGACTTTAGGAACCTCAGTGCATTCACAACGAGAAGCAGTGCTCAAGGCAACTGCAGTGCGAAGTCCCTTGCAGCAGTGCAGTGGCGTTAATGTCATCAATTCTTCCTTGTTTATCAATTCTTCCTGGTCCTCCTTGTCCTCCACCAGCCATGCTGTCTTCTGCAGGGGGG
>JAAUXT010098653.1_pt1 | contig 16509 bp, 25 predicted proteins | sample 7278171 | NCBI WGS metagenome assembly JAAUXT01 (sample SAMN14350112, study PRJNA611818) | marine sediment metagenome | isolation source: surface marine sediment (1.8m) | place: French Polynesia: Moorea | collected 2018-08 | reverse complement strand
CTCAAATTGATTGATGCATGAATGTTATAGAATATTCTGGATTGATATAGAACAATGCAGTTGAATATGGATATTTCTAGAATATGACAGAAGTTTACCGAATATACTACAACAATGGTAGATCTACCATTTTTGTGGAGCAAGGGAAGAGATCAGTCCAGGGAAGAGGGCAGAAATTCTTGGAACGAGTAATGCAAGCAGCCGAAATGTCATGCATCATCAAGATTTGACACCATTGAACTTCAAGCTCAATTCTTGACACATGAAATTTCGTTCTTTTGTTGTGACTGAAGTTCTTCAATCTTGTGTTTCTGGTGTTAAAAGTTCAAACAGCACAAACGCAACTTGCTGTCAGATTTTCCTGACCTTCTGGAGCTGCCGATCAACAACGAAATGAGTAAATTCGGTTTCTGTTTTGTCGTTCCGTGGTGTGTGGGTTCTGGTTGGAATCCTTGTAGTTTGGCTTTTGAGCCCCTTCGTCTGCTGACACAGGTTTGAGGAAAAAATCACATTTCAGACAAGTTGTTCTGCTAGTCTGACACAAAGGTCTGGACATCAAACAAAGTAACGGACAAGTTTCTAACAAAACGTGATATGGAAAAGAACAAGCGTTTTTTCTTTTGCAGGTGTCAGTTACATTGGACCCGGCATCATGTATGCCATACACAGGCAGGTTCACAAGCCAACGGCCCTCGAGCATTCTTTATACTGCAACTTCTTCTCTGCGTCTGAAAAGAACCTCGTCGTGGCAGGTGTCAACCAGCTTCATGTGTACAGGCTGAACTCAAACATTGAGGTGTGCGTCCGCCAGTTTCATTTTGGCCCTCTTGGGAAGTTATTCAGTTTTGCGACAAAGGTGACCATCAAAGTGCTTGTTCACTCATTCAGGTTTCAACCAAGGAAAAAACACAGGAAGGTCCGAAGGCGACGAAATGCCGCCTGGAGCTGTTGGGGTCGTTTCCACTGTTCGGCAACATCGTGTCGATGCAGTCGGTGAGACTGGCCGGCAACACGCGCGAGTCGCTTCTGCTCAGCTTCAGGGAAGCGAAGGTAGATCCAACCTGTCTCAAAACTTGGCGTATCTGTGCGCAATCTGTTGTGGGCCTGTGCGTGTGTTGAGGCGCCAACTGTTGCTTAACTGCTTGATGACTTGTAGCTCTCGGTTGTGGATTACGACCCCAGTACCCACGACCTGAAGACGTCATCGCTGCACTACTTCGAAGAAGAGGATTTGAAGGTATTTTCAACACATAGGGTGACGCCTTCGTGTGCGCAGTGGCACCCGATTGTTTTCAAAGGCGAAAGAAAGAGAAGGACGGGGCTCCATTTGACATACCAACAAATTCTCCGCCATTCCACGTTTGGTGCTCACACACTGAACAGCAGTGCAAGTGCGGTGCATTGGTGTGCCAAATCGAACGCGGCCAAGGGGTTTCCTTCAGGACGGCCTGATGCAGCATGCACACCACCTGCCGTTCGTGCGCGTGGATCCGGAAGGGCGCTGCGCAGCGATGCTCGCCTACGGCAACAAACTGGTGGTGATTCCCTTCCGCAAGGAGGTTTCCAATGAAGACGATCAGGGTGGGGCCAGGTGAGCAGAAATCATGGTTTATATTGGGTTTTCGGATTACAGCGATAATCCTGGGGCGCTTCTCGGCTTTTGTGTATGTTTGAAGAATGTTTTTCCTTGAGTTGTGTTCACGTGAAACTTGTGTTCGCAGCAAAAGTGCGGTATTACCTTCGTACATCATTGATCTGCGCAACTTGGACGAGAAAGTGACGAACATCGTGGACCTGCAGTTCCTCTACGGTTACTATGAACCGACGCTGTTCATTCTGTACGAGCCGCTGCCCACGTGGGCCGGGTAAGCGCTGGTGTGCGTGCGCGTGCGTGTTTGTATGTGCGTGAGTGTGAATTAGGGTGTCACGTTGTTGAGTACAAGTCAAAGTTTGCGCCTCTGACGTCAGCAACATTTTGAGGAACAAAAAGTTGGTTGGTGGGATTTCTTTGACATTGTTTTCTAAACTAATTGATTGTGTTGGGTTTTACAGGCGCGTCGCGGTGAGGAAGGACAGCTGCAGCATCGTCGCGATATCCCTGAACATACAGGAGAAAGTGCATCCCATCATCTGGTCACTGGAAGGCCTGCCGTTCGACTGCGAACAAGTGATTCCCATCCCGAAGCCAATCGGTAAACAAATACTTGCATTTCCCTCAGACTGTCAAGTCGTTTGCAGCTTTGTTGTGCCATCTGTGCATGGAATTCTAGAGGCGGCTCCAGAATAGGCTCAACGGGGAACGCCCACCTTGGGGTGGGCCCGATTTCAGCTTTGTCTTGTTCAGGATTTAACCCTAAGTACTGGGCTCCTTTAGTAACCTCGAGAATGAAATTGGAATTGTTGTGTTTCAGGTGGTGTGCTAGTTTTCGCCGCCAACTCTCTGACGTACATGAATCAGAGTGTGCCTCCGTACGGCGTCTCCCTCAACAGTCTGACGGACTTCAGCGCAGAGTTCCTGCTCAGTGAGTTACGGCTTCTATTGGCCCTCGAGAGAGCCAATCAGGAGAGAGTTTGTTACAAGACTCTTGTTCATGGGTCTTTTGTTCCCTTTTCCAGAGCAACAGGAAGGTGTGAAGATAATGTTGGACTGCGCACAGGCAACAGTTATCTCTTACGACAAACTCGTCATTTCACTCAAAGGAGGTGAACTGTAAGTTGCCTTTTCCGCATCAAACAAACGCCTTCAAGAACACAATTACCGGTCGTGTGGTGATGTCCGAAATGTGGTGTCCGAAATGTAAACATTCAAGAAGTTTTCGTTTCGAAGTGAGGAATGTGCGAGTGAGACATAATTGTGTTGTAGATACGTGCTGACACTGGTTGTTGACGGGACGAGAGCTGTGAAGCGTTTCCACTTTGAGAAAGCGGCCGCCAGTGTCCTGACAACTTGCGTGAGTAAATTTTAAAATTTTGACATTTTTCCTGAAATGGAGAATACTCAACTGGTATGAAAAAAAGCTGCTGCAATCACTTGATCCTGTCCATTCTTTCAGATGTGCATGTGTGAGGAAAAATATATTTTCCTTGGATCAAGACTAGGAAATTCATTGTTGCTGAAGTACACAGAGAAAGATTCATCCGACAAACCATCGAATGGAGGTGGACAACAGGACAAAGTGGTACGAATCTGGAGCCCACCATGTTGTGCCAGTTTTCAGCATCTGCACTGTAGTTTTGCGGAAACGATAAACCTTGGCTGTCTGTTGCACTGATGATGGAAGGTTCAAACATCTTCACTTGTTGCAGGAAGAGCCTCCGACCAAGAAGACAAAACAGTCTGAAAGCGAACTCATGGGTATGATTTCTTTCTTGTTCGATTTGTTCGATTTTCAAGCCGCAGGTGAGGTCTGTCCGCTTCAACAAGAATGAACCATTTCCAATGAATAGCGTTGCTTCGTGCGGTGTATCCCTCGAGAACTCTTTTGTGTGGTCACTTTGCCGGTGCATCACCGATTGACAGATGTGCAACGCGTGACGCACCCTGTCTGAAGCAGGCCTGAGATTTGTGTCGTGACATTGCAGCGTCGGATGTGTCTCAGATGGAGGACCTGGATGAGCTGGAGGTCTACCTCAACACGGAGAGCACGGCGCCCACCGGAAGTCAGATCACGTCCTACACGTTCGAGGTCAGTTCCTTCCTCACCAAGAGATACAAAACATCACAAATAAATAACAAGATTTGGACGCCTCTGGTGGAGGTTCGTTCGGCGGAGTCCCATGCCTCACATACCCTGACAGTTGAACAACAGTTGAGCTTCGTTCTCTCAGGTTTGTGACAGCATCATGAACATCGGACCGTGTGGGCAAATGGTGATGGGCGAACCCGCCTTCTTGTCCGAAGAGTTCTCCAACTCGGTGGACCCGGACATCGAACTCGTCAGCACGTCGGGCTACGCGAAGAACGGGGCGCTTTCCGTGGTGCAGGTGCGTTGTGTTTGTTTTCCATGACGTCTGCAGTGTTTACCTGCAACGGATCAAAGATTGTGGCAGGCGTGAACTTCGACCGGATTCAAGGTTGGATCCGGATTTGAGGAATGTCTTTTCCCATTGCAGAACGCCATCAGGCCGCAGGTCGTGACGACTTTCGAGTTGCCCGGCTGCACGGACATGTGGACAGTTTGTCGTCCAAACGGAAAACAGGTGAAAACGAAGCTGTCAATCAAACTGCACGTTTTCTGTGTGTTTGGTGTTTGAATCCCTTTTCACTGTGGCACGTACATATTTTTGAACACTTTTGACCTGCAGGGTGAAGAGTCGGATGACCCCGACAAAAGCCACGCATTCCTCATCCTCAGCAAAGAAGACAGCAGCATGGTATGTTTGGTTTCTAAATCCAAGCGTTATTTTTCTTCAACCGACATCCACGCAACAATCTTTTCCCGAAGTGTAAATTCTGTTGCTCTTCAACTCACAGTTCGTTGGCCCGCTGCAAAATTGTACAACGGTTCATCAGTGTGTTTCTGTTTCTTGGCAGATTTTGCAAACGGGTCAGGAGATCATGGAGTTGGACCACAGCGGCTTTCAGACGTCCAGCGCCACCGTCCACGCGAGCAACATCGGAGACGACAAGTACATCCTGCAGGTCACGCCTCTCACCGTCAGCCTCATGGAGGGAGGTGCGTGGCTCAGGCCTGTTGTGAAAACAATGCGTCTTGTGTTTTTACCCCTCCACAAGTCAGTGCAGCTGGAGCAGTGTCAGAGGATGCCACGCGTGACGCCTACGAGTGTGGAACAGGCAGCAACCGTCTTTTTGTGCCACAAGACCTTTTCACACCCGATGCCGTTGGTCGATGACGAGGGTGAAGTGCTGTTCAGAACATGTCAATACTGACGCCAAGAAAGGAACAAGATTACTTGCAGGAACCCAGTCTATTTTCTCTGTCATAACTATGAGAGGGCTCATGTCTCTGTTGCAGTGACTGAGATACAGAACATGAGTCTGGACCTGGGGTCCCCGATCGTGTTCTGCTCGGTGGCGGACCCGTACGTGCTGCTGCTGACGGAGGACGGAGACTCGCTGCTCCTCATCCTCAAACCCGTCGAGGGCAGCAGCGCCCACAAGTTGGTTAAGAAAACAGCCACGGTCAAACAGGTGTTTACATTTCTCTTGAAACAGCCAGGAGTGCAGCTTTGGACATGAAGAAATCAACCTTGACTTTCGTTCAGCGCACGGGGCTTGCTCTCAAGCGCTGAAGAAATGCACTGGGGCACGTTGAGCACACTCCCGGCATGCAAGACACGACAAACGAACGAGACCTTAGAAGTTGGAATCGCAACCTGAAGGTTCTTTGTTTTGGGGCAGGGTGGAAACATTTTGGCCGTGTCAGCCTACAAGGACATCAGCAGTTTGTTCACGACCGAAGTCCTGGAGATAGTGGAGAAACCAGCGGAAAAGGTGCCCAAGCTCTCCGAAGTGTCCTCCATCGCAGAGAAAGCGTGAGATCAATTCAACTTTTCGCTTCACCCACAAATGAATTGACAAATAGATCCACCTTTTCCTAAACGAAAGACCCTGTTGTATCTCGTGTTTTGTCCTGTTGACAGAACCGTGGACGACGAGGACGAGTTGTTGTACGGCGACTCGGACATCTCCATGGCAACGCTGGGCGGCGCGGCGCCATCCGACGCACAGGAGAAGAAGAGCGACGAATCCATGGAAACAGACGACGTCCCCGTGGTCCAGATCACGCCCACGTACTGGGCGGCGGTGGCGCGGGAAAATGGCGCTCTGGAGGTCCGTTGCTTGGATACCAGAATTCTCGTATTGAATCTGTGAAATAATTCTTTGGAACAAAAAAAATAAATCAAGCGCTTGTGTTTCTCTTTAGATTTACAGTCTGCCGAACTTCAAGCTGGTGTTCGAGGTGGAGCACTTCTCCGTCGGGAACCAGGTTCTCGTCGATTCCGAAGATCCCGACCAGCTGTGAGTTTTGTTGTTGAAAAATCGTTTCCGTGTCGGGAAAATGTCACTCTCGTTTCTTGATGTGTTTATGTTGGAATCCTTCTTGTCACAGGTATGGGCCCCCGAAGCCAGGCACGGACATTCCCGTTGTGGCTGAACTGATGATCGCAGGGCTCGGCAACCAGAACACCAGGCCTTATCTTCTGGTGAGTCTCAGAACATAACCAACTTTGGGAGGCGTCATCATTGAATTGTGAACGTCATCACAATGTCTGATGTGGCTGCACGGGAACACTTCATGAATTTCACGGACTACCAATTTGTCTGGACCTGACCGCGCGGTCATTTTGTCTTGTGAGTTGTGTGGGCCATTGGCGTAAAAGTCAACATGGCTTTTCCAGGTTCGGACGGCCGATGACTTCTACGTCTACGAGGCGTTCAGGTACCAAACGACGGGGTCGCAACAAACAGACCGACTTCGCGTCAGGTTCAAAAAGTATCAGCACGACCTGATCCTCAAAGAGAAGAAAACGGCCAAGTTCGTGAAGCGGAAACCCTCGGCGGCGGGCGGCGGACCCGAGGAGGAGGAGACCAAGAGACTCACGCCGACCGGGGAGCGACTCCTCAAGACATTCGAGGATATTTCCGGCTATTCAGGGGTATGAGATAGTTCTCATCAATCTGGACCGTTTCTCCATGCACCCACGTTCGGTGGCACCGGACTTGGGCCCAACCAGCCCCCGCTATTCTTTGCCGCGATGATGTGACCTCAAGACGACTCCCAGTGATACCGTATTCACCCATGTATAAGTCGCACCCAAGTACAACACCCCTTCCCCCCTCCAACTTTTGCCTTGATTTTCTGGTACGGGATCACAAGTATTTTTATACCCATGTATAAGATGCACCCCGAGTTTTGGTGGTCAATTTTTGGACAAAAAGGTGCGTCGAAAACACGGGTGGAAACGGTAGATCTACACGAGATGGTGCGACGGAACAGCGCACCCAGGTGTCCGTTGCGATGGACTCCAAGGTTGAGACATTGAGCCTGTGTGACACACGTGGTTTTGTTACGTTCCAGGTGTTCCTGTGCGGTTCGCACCCGCACTGGTTGTTCATGTCGCCGCGAGGGGCGCTGCGCATCCATCCGCAGAACATCGACGGCAAAGTCACGTGCTTCGCCCCGTTCCACAACGTGAACTGCCCGAAAGGTTTTCTCTACTTCAACAACCAGGTGTGGACTTTTCGCCTCCGAATAAAGCTGACGCCACACAGAGTAACAAAAAGCAAATTTGACACAAGTTTTGTCTCCTCCCTTTCTGAAGCAACAACCTTCGCATTCGTTTTCAGGGTGAACTGCGCATCTCGGTGCTTCCGACGCACCTGTCGTATGACGTCACGTGGCCGGTGCGCAAGGTGCCGCTCAGATGCACGCCGCACAAAATCACTTACCACCAGGAGAGCAAGGTGCGTGGTGTGTCTGTTTCCGCCTGGTGTGTCGTCTGTTGCGTCCCTCTGCACAGACTGCGGTCGTTGAGTCGAGCAGCAAGCTTGGACACAACCCGTGGGCCCTGGAAGTCACCATTCGTCTGGACCTGTCTTGTGGATGATTTTCAGGCATTTGTATTTGAGTCAACAAACTAGTTTTGAATTCACGAGTGGCTTCATCTGACCTCTTTTTGCACGTGTGAATCAGCAATTTGTTCAAGCAGAATAGCGCCAATAGCTGCAATACCAATTTTTGCATCACTCTGTTTGCAGACATTTGCAGTGGTGATGAGTGTAAGTGAAGTCTGCAACAAGTTCGTGTCGGTTCAGGGGGAAGGCGAGAAGGAGTACGAGGTGCAGGAGAGAGGTACGAGTCACAGATGCGCACAGACAGGGCCTGTTTCTCTCTGGCTGCATCATACGTGTACCTACCTGTGCGTGCATGTGCACGAGATTTTTGTCGACCAAATGACGGACCACTCATTGAATTTGTGGAGACCGGTTGTGCTGGTGTGCCACGATGTTTTCTTTTCCGAATTTGAAACAGTCGCGAGATATTGATGTTCTGGTGTCACTTTCAGACGAGCGGTTCGTCTTCCCGACGGTGGAGCATTTCAACGTGCAACTGTTTTCTCCCGTCACCTGGGAAGCCATCCCAAACACCAAGTACGTCAGCACTGGCTTTTGCAAACATGAAACATTCGCGCTGGAGCTCGATTCACACTGAATGTATCGTGCGCTGCGTCCATCTGTAATTCAAGAGCTCTGTGTTGAGTTTACAGCACAACGCCCCTTTACTGGTGCAAGGATGAAACGCTTGACGCGTCAAATATAAAGCAGGCCTCAGTTTGTAGAGCTGAAAACTTTGTGATGCAGACACGAATTCGAGGAGTTCGAGCACGTGACGGATCTCAAGTACGTGGCGCTCAAGTCGGAGGGGACGGTGTCCGGCCTCAAGGGCTACATCGCCGTCTGCACCAACCTGAGCCACGGGGAGGAGGTCACATCGCGCGGGAAGGTCAGTCCCACACACCCACAGGTCCAGGGCAGTCAAACGATCTCGTCTCGCGCTTGGTCTGGTGAAAAATCATATCACGCCCTGCCAGAATCGTGGCTAAATCCTGGCTTCACGCCTGAGTCAGAAGGTAAATTTGAATTCGAAAACTGGGTGTTGACTCACCAGTTGATTCTGATTTGTGAGGGATTGAGTGCGGCTAATTACATTTTCTTATTTCAGATGTACATTTGGGACATCATCGAAGTTGTGCCGGAACCCGGCCAACCGCTGACCAAGAACAAACTGAAGGTGCGTGGAGTAACATCGACTCCAGAACTTTGAGTGTCAATTGCAGATATTTTTGAGGTTGCATCTTTGTGCTTTTCCCACTGTTTCCAGAACGAATACGACAAAGAGCAGAAGGGCCCAGTGACGGCTGTGGACAGCTGCAGGGGCTACTTGATCTCAGCCGTTGGACAAAAGGTCTGTCTGTCTGTTTGTCTGTCTGTCTGTCTGTCTGTCTGTCTGTCTCTCGCTCTCTTTCTCTCACTCACTCACTCACACGCACGCACATACACACACATACACACATAGTCTGGGTCATGTTTGAAGTTCCTGTCTCACGTTTCATGCAACAGACAATTCTTGTTTCTGAACTGTTTTCGACACGGTGATTTTCCATTTGCAGATTTACATCTGGCAGTTCACGGACGGGGATCTGAGCGGCATCGCGTTCATCGACACGCAGATCTACATCCACACCATCACAACCCTCAAGAACCTCATCCTCATCGGGGACATTGCCAAGTCCATCTCCCTCCTCCGGCTGCAGGAGGAAAACAAAGTCCTCTCGTTCGTCTCAAGGGTAGGACTGAACTTTGGTTCGCAGTTTTGTGACAAGTCACGTTCTTGACAGGGGACGGTGAGTCAAGGTTGCGACACAGCCCACGAAGCATTCAAAGAGGAGTGTTTTTCTGGGTGCCACATCTGAACGCACGTGTGGTCGTCGCGTTAACACACGCGTGAGTTCCGCAGAGTTTGTTGTGATGGGCATTATTACGAAAGCAAATATTATTATTTGCAGGACATGCGACAGCTGGAGTGTTACAGTTGCGCTTTTCTCGTGGACAACAACAACCTCTGTTTTCTCGGTGAGCGTTTCTCCTTCGCCGTTTTCACGCCAACGAGAGTGTTGTTGCGTGAAAATCGTGTGTCCAGTGTCTGAAAAACAATACTCTCCATTTGTCACGCCAGTCGTTGAAGTTTCAAGATTGAGATCAGAACTCTTTGCGCGTTGCGTCGCCGCACGCTGTGTCACGCATTTGGACCCTGCGCCGTTGACCTGTGCAGGGATACTACGCGTCGCGCATTTTGTGTGAGTCCTGTTTTTTGAACCCCTCGCATCATCGCTTCAGTGTCGGACCGGGACAAGAACCTGCTGCTGTACACGTACCAGCCGGAGATGCGCGAGAGTCAGGGCGGGCAGCGCCTCCTGCGACGCGGCGACTTCAACACCGGCGTCCACATTAACACCTTCTTCCGCATCCGGTGTCGCGTGTCGGACCCGAGCGTCGACCGGAAGGCCGTCGAGAAGAAGCACGCCACCTTCTACGGTTCGTGAGTCTACCGCGTACTGAAGAACACAAAACACGTCCGCACGACCTGATCCCTGCGAACCTGTTGTGCTTTTTGTCACATATTTTTCCGTGGTCCTTGGTGTTTTTACCCCCTTCCCTCACGGGCCTCTTCACGGAGACGCAAAGTACACACTTGTGCGCGCGTCTTTCAACCCATTGGACGGCAGAGTCTCTTGTTTCATTCTGTCAACAGCAGATGAGACATTGCATGGCACGCATACTTCACTCACACACACGCACTTTTTTCAGCGTCCCTGGACGGGAGCATCGGCTTCATCCTGCCCATCACAGAGAAGACGTACCGTCGGCTGCTCATGCTGCAGAACGCGCTCAATGCCAACATTCCGCAGGTCGCCGGGCTCAACCCGAAGGCCTACAGGCCAGTATCCTTCACTGATTCTGCTCAAGTGCTGTTTTTATTGCGTTCCACACATGTTTCTGCGAACAAGTCAGTGTGGTCATTGTGAACAAACCGTGTGTGCTGGGTCTATTCATTGTCGGAAGAGTTGAATGCGCACAAAGTGAGCGGGTCAGTGGGTGTGGAGCAGGCAGTGGGGTTGGGCTCAGACAACATGGATGCATTCGCTGCTGTTTGATTGCCGGTGTGTTCTGCTCTACCGACAGGCAGGTGCATTTCGAGATGCGGCAGCTGCAGAACGTTCAGAGGAACATCCTGGACGGGGATCTGCTGTGGCGCTTCCTCTACCTCAGCTCGGCCGAGCGGGCAGAACTCGCCAAGCGTATAGGCACCTCCAACGATCAGGTCAGTCGTCGCAGTTGCTGTTGCCTCGGTTTGAAAAACTTTCACTTGGAACTGAGACAGTACTTTCCTGAGAGCTTCTAAACTTGTTTTCGTTTCTCTGTTGCAGCTGGTGGATGATCTGATGGAAATCGACAGACTGACGTGTCACTTCTGAACCACGTGACCTGTGGTACAAGTTGTGTGCGCTATTTGCGTGCGCAGACGTCTTGACGCTTGCGCGAACAATTTTGACGTCGCCGGCAGCCCACTGATGCGTGGGATTGCTGACTTTCCCAAAAGCTTGAAGCAACTCGGTCAGATTCGCTTGTTGGCAACGTTGTTTGCCCTCCGTCAGGACGAATTGTCGTTGTGCTCTGTTCACCATTGTCTGTGCAGTTGACTGACCGGTCCTTGGGTGCATTCCGTGAGGTTTGCAATGAAGTGATCCGCGGACGTGTTTTGTGTCACGTGAAGGATCGCTTGAATCCGTTCTTCTGTTGGAAACAGAGATTGACACACTGTGACCAATTGTTGGATGAAGAAATATTCAGTTGTGCGCAGGCCTCTGGAAAGCGATTGAAGCTTGTGAATAAATGTTTTTCTCACGTCCGTGAACTGTACGTACTGCTGCTACATTTCTTCTGATGCTGACAAATTTCGTGATCGAAACATCGAAACGTACGTTCGGATGGTTCAGCTGATTGGTGGAAAAACGTGTGTCAGTGGTGTGATCAGAGCAAAGTTGTTTTCCCGCGTGCGAAAAAAAAAAGTTGTTTGTGATGGCAAAGCCGCTGCTCTAAATACCCACGCTTCGCTTGCGGATACAGAGTGCACAGGTGCACTCAATCGACTGTGTCCTTTGTCGCACGAGGTGAAAATGTGGAAAACAACTGGTCTTTGTGTCGTGATCTTTACATTCGCTCTCGGAACTCTGGGTAAGTGAAATCACACAGTTGTGACAACTTCTCAATGTCGAGAAAATGTCGATTTTGTGTCTCAATGAAACATGCGGATGAGGTGAGGGTGACCCATGCAGAGCGCACGTGTTTTTTAGGGGAGCGGTGCTCGGACCTGCAGGGCGCGTGGTACAACCAGCTGGGGTCTGAGCTGCTCGTCAACCACACCCAGGACGGGGTGTTCAGCGGGGAGTACCGGACCGCCGTCGAGAGGGAGCCGGGCGCAGCCGGAGACTCCTTCTCTCTTGTCACAGGTGACCATCCGTGCACTCGGGCAAAAAGCAAAAGCGCGTCCTGGGCTTTGGCTGATCCGGGGACACCTGCTTCCCTGACAGCAAAGCACAAACGTTTCAACATGTTTTGCCTTTTTGGGAGGGGCGACTTTCGGATGTTACCTCCCCGCACCCTCCAGCCCCGGCCCAAACGTCAATCCACCAGACTTGCAAAAATACAAATCCATGACCTCTGTGCAGATTCGGGTATTGGGTTCGTCCGACAATTTTGTTTTCCACGTTTTTTGAACAAACGATGCTGAAAAGACTCGTGTGTTGGCGCAAACAATACATTCATTGTTCCCAGTGTCTTTGCACAGCTTGCAATGAATTATTGTGTGGGCTGTTGTTGTTGCTCAGACGTTTATGTGCAACCAAGTCAACTTAAACTAACTGCACAACGTTTGGCGGAAGCCATCTGCAGAAAATTCAGACTGAAGCATAATGGTTCGCGTCTGATGTTGGCGTCACCTGTTTCCCTTTGTGTTTTCCAGGTGGTGCGGAGTATGGCGTCGCCGGCGCCACCATCGGTTTCTCGGTCCTGTGGAGAGACGGCAATTCCACCACCGCGTTTGTCGGTCAGTCCAGCTTCTTGGTGTTCAGGCTTTGGAGAGTTCAACTCAGTTGGGCTGAAGGTGGATGGGAAAGGGAGGGGAAGGGCAGAATTCGGTCGACAGGAGCCCACTCAGGCACCAAGACGTCCGCACTCGTCTTTGTGCCTCATGTGTGACATTTTCCGCGCAGGTCAGTGTTTGATGTGCGGGGGCGAAGAGGTCATCACGACATCCTGGATGCTCCGCGTCAAAGTGGACTCGTGCGACGACAAGTGGAAGTCGGTGTACATCGGCAGGAACCACTTCACGCGAACTGAGCAGAAGGAGGGTCCCCGGAAACGGTTCGGAACCCACACGCCGCGGGGATACAGTGGCCTGGTGAGGAGCAGACAGAATCTCCACAAACTGACCGCATCAATGAACAATAGTCTGTGAGAAATACGGCTCATGAGCTGAGCTGTCGGGTCAAATTTGATCTTTGGTACGTGTCCAATCGCGATGGTGTTTCTTCATGTTGTTTGCGTCTCCGAGTTTGAATTCCCCGCCTGCGCCAGCAAAAAAAACCCGTGTCGCGTAAGGAGAATCGTAGACTCGACGCGGCAGTGAAGTCCTGGTTTTTTCTGCGTATTTCAGAACGAGAGACGAAAGCGAGACGCTTCATGGGAAACAATTCTGGAGAATGTGGAAAGGGAGTCGCGCGCACGCCGCTCCAAGCGACAGTCTGGTAGATTCTGCTCCATTCCGAGGCTTCATGTTTATTTTCTTAGTAGGGAGTTTGAACAGCGACGTATGGAGCGAAAACTTCAAACGTCACCTCATCTTTAGACCCCTTAACACAGAAAAATTCACAGTAACAAACCCTGGTTTTTGGTCAATTTTGTTCAATGTTGTGTTGAAAAGGCAGAATCACTCCCAAAATGTGGAAAAATCAAGGCATGTCAAAAAAAGTTCCACGTTTGAGGTTGATGTTTGCAATTTCAAACGTGTTTGAACTCGCCAGTGTGTGTGTGTGTGTGTGTTTGTTTGTGTGTGTGTGTGTTTGTTTGTTTGCAAGTTCACACCACAATTGTTGCTTGCAGTTTCTCTTTCACGATGAGTTGTTGTTAACGTCGAACGATAACTCGTCCATTCAGTCGTTTCTTTTCCACAAATGTACTGCAGACAACATGCCCGCGCCACAGTGCACGTTCAACGATGACTGGTTCAACGAGAAGGGGTCGAAGCTGAGTCTGATCAACAGAGACAACAGGCAGATCACAGGTTCGTTGCTCTAACTCGAACGTGCTGGTGCGTCTGCCATCACAAAAGTTCACCCTCGTTGTCCCAAACCACAGTTTGGGACCACTTTGGCCGCAGGTTGGAACCCCAGGTTCAAACCGGGGTCACGTGTTCGGGTTGGTTGTGCCTCACCACACCCACATGTCACCAAGGATACAGGCCTGGACCCCACATGTTAAGACTCCCATTCCAGATACTGAAATCATCCTCACCATGCAGGATGTGCTTGACGCCACGCTGCAGGCACAAAACTTCGGCTCTTCAAGACATTTTCCTGTTTTGGTCCACGCTTCAAGCACAGCGCTGTACCCACACCAACGCGTATTTCAGGGGTCTACCTCACAGCGATGGAGCGGCTGAGTGGAAGGAGCAGCGGGAAGCACGGACACGTCTTCGGAACAGCAAACCCGAGGCATCCCAACTCGACCGGAGCTTTCTTCCTCAACTGGAACCAGGGCGACTCCATCACCGCCTGGACTGGTGTGTGTTGCCAGCAGATTCAGACCTGTCTCAAACCACATGGGTGCGCCACGACGTGTGCTGTGCTGTAATGTAGCGCCGCGCCCACACTGCCTCACACAGAGACGCGACACAGGTGTCCAGACACAATAAACTTCTCTCAGGCAGGGGAAACCAAGAATACTACTCAGGGTGGTGGCTCAAAAGAAAATGGCCCAAAGGTCTGCGGGAAGAGGTTCGCCCCTCGCACCAATATCTGAGGCTTGTCTGTTTTGTGTGCATGAGAAAGGCTGCTCCAAACAAATCCACTCAGTGTTTGTTGAGTCAACGAATTTCACTTTTGACCACAGGTCAGTGTCATCGATGCCGCGAGGGGGACAACACGACGGAAATCCTCGAGACTGCTTGGCTTCACAGATCCAGAGTTGACACGTGTAACGAGGAATGGAGGTCCACCCTGTACGGAGAAAACAGCTTCTTCCGAACCGACGAAGTTCCAGGTTTGTAAGCACCTGCACTTTGTTGCATCAGTCAGCCCAAATAAACAGCAAAACGCTTTTTTATCTGCTAAGAAGTGTTTTGTCACCAGAGCTGGGTGGGGTCAGGAGGTAGCAACCCAAATCCCAAAAGACACCCAAAGGAATTTTCAGGGTGATGTCTGGCATCAGTTCAAGTTCCCTAAAGTCCCTGTGTTGGCGAACAGGCCTTTGCATGACATCAAGTCATCGCCAACAAGGCCAGTTGCCATGCAATGACAAAAACAACAACGTAACCGTGGAAATATTGAGCATTGTGCGGCCTTGAAAGCACTGTGGATGTTGATACAAATCCGAAGTTTTTTTATCTGGAAAGAACTAATTTTACGAGAAACAGTAGCATTTTTTCCCGAAACACAGAAAACAAACATTTGAGAAATAGTAACGTTGGGGATCTCCCAATGCAAAGTTTGGTGTCAGCAGCTCCCCTCTCCGGGCAGAGTGCATACCTTTGGTGCAAAATTGAGCCTCTGACATTGGGGGAGGGATTTTGCGCCAAATTTGCACCCCAACTTTCCACCCATGTGTGTGAATGGGCCAGCAGATTTAATATTTTCATCGTAAGACAAGATCCATGTGTTCTGTATACAGCTCATTGACCGAAATTTGCCTGTCTGCTGCACAAGTTCCCTCAGACTGGCAATTGCTGAGTCCGGCGATAACAACAGCAAATCCGAAACTTTTTTCCGACTGAAAAAACAACAACAAATTCATAACTGGGCAAGGCAAGTCAAAAACATCCTCATTCCAGCATATTTGTTTCCTCCGAACAACTTTTTTCGCCTTCAACGCACAATGCACATATTTGCAGGAAAGGAATTGGCCCTGCATGGCAAAATTCCATTTTGTGCGTGTGTGTACATTCCGTAGAAAAGAACAATTTTGAATTGGATATTTGCAAACAAACATATTCCAGAAGGTACAAGACAATAGGGATTGAAGCGGGTGGTGAGTTACCCGTAGATAGCAAATCCCGGTGGGTACCCGGGTACTTACTACCCACCTGCAAGCAGATTCATGTGGGTTGAGGGTTGGAGGGTCAGCTTCTTTTTTTTTTTTTGCAAAAATTTAAAATGAATTGAAAAATGTAAATTTAAATCATAAAAATATTTTGCTTGTTCTTCCCTTCTTTTTCAAGCATGTGTCCCGAAGGGTCATTGCCACATGCTTGGTGTAATCACCATCAGTCTGTATGTGTGTGTGTGTGTGTGTGGTGAAATTCAGCCAGGATAATTTTTTAGCCATTTTAAGCATTTTTCATTTTTTGGCCATGTTGAGTTTCCCCCTGCAAATGCTAACTTAACATTGGCTGGTTGGCCAACTCAACATGGAAATTTTCAGTTCAAACTTACATGGTCAAGTAGTGTTGTGGTCCCCCACATGCAAGTGTGTCAGGCACTATGTAGGTCATGTTCAGGGCTGTCTTGAGCTCATTTCTTTGTCAAAGTTGAGTTTGTCCACATATGTTGTAGGCCTAGCCATGGTCTTGCAAATGAGCATGTTGAGTTACAAATTTTAAGCATGTTGAGTTTGGGGGGGGGGGGGGGGGGGGGGGGGGGGGGGGGGGGGGGGGGGGGGGGGGGGGGGGGGGGGGGGGGGGGGGGGGGGTGGGGGGGGGGGGGGGGGGG
>JAAUXT010141306.1_pt1 | contig 16511 bp, 18 predicted proteins | sample 7278171 | NCBI WGS metagenome assembly JAAUXT01 (sample SAMN14350112, study PRJNA611818) | marine sediment metagenome | isolation source: surface marine sediment (1.8m) | place: French Polynesia: Moorea | collected 2018-08 | reverse complement strand
TTTCATGACAGTCGAGATGCTTTGCATCAAGACTGGAGTGAAATTTTTGAGTCTGAAGTAGTGGGAAGATGCTTCTCACACAATAGAGGGTGTGTGATGCCATTTCTACAAGTGGCAGATTGTCTCAAACACATGCAAGCAGCATATTTAGTTGAGTATGAGAAGTGACACTCGCACACTGCAACGTAAACAGGTCAAACAGCGAGACGAGATGCCACAGTTGTAGAAGAGATTCTCACCGCGTGATGTCCGTGGTGTGCCTCATCAGGCTGGGAACACACTCCCAGCGACGCAACAGCGCGTCGCTCTTCAGTGTGTCCGCACCCTCACACCTTTCCCCGTGTACTTGCAGTGGAGGACATCCAGAGCTCGTGCTCGTCGACCCCGAGCGGCCCCTTCATCGACCACGGCTACATCGCGTCGCCCAACTACCCTTCCAAGTATTACCTGGACGCCAACTGCTTCTGGAGCCTCGCCGTCCAGCCCAGACAGACCATCGAGTGAGTACCCACTCAGTACTCGTTCAATATTACCCAGGCTCTGGGCAGTTGCCACTGACTTGCAAGGTCTGGCGCGTTTTTCCTCCGCGTTGTGAGCGTTGCGGGTCAACTTCCGTGTTACTGGGCCTTGCGTCGGAAGCAAGGATGCAGCGCTCTTGTCGTGTGCCGGACTTCATACTTGATACATTTTGTGCGAAACAACTTTCTCCAACCAGTGTTGGTGTCTGTTGCAGGATCACGATCTACGATTTCGAGCTGGACGTGAAGAAGGGCGGGCAGTGCAACGACTTCCTGCAGGTCAGTTCCGCACCGGAAGTGGCGCTCGTCCCTCACTTCCTCTCTTGCGGGGACGCAGCCCAAACAGTGCAGTTTCTTTCGTCACAAGCTGGAAGAACATGAGTTTCCAAGAGGAGAGTGCAGAAAACGAAGAAACCCTGTCAAACTTTCAAAGTTCGCGCGCGATTTTCCCTCAGAAGCCTGCGTGAACCTTAGGCGACTTCAGACCTGTTGACTTGTTGATCTGAAAGGGTTTTGACACTGTGCGAAACAAAGCACGTGTGCTTCTTGTTTTCAAAAGTTCCGCTTTCCAACCCCAACAATTGGGATCTGTGGAACGGTGTGAATTGAAAGACATGAAAACAGCCAGCAGCCCCAGGCCCGTTTCACAGACGCCACGCCTTGTGTCTGTGGCGCGTAAACGCTGTTATTCTTCTCTCCCGTAGGTGTCGAGCGGGAGCCTCATCTACTTCAAGGACTGCGGGGGCCTCGGGAAGCAGGAGCTGCGCGTCGAGGCCAACAACGCCATGGTGCACTTCCACGTGTCGCCCAACAGCCTCACGCAGCGCGGCTTCTTCATCCACTTCCGGGGTGAGTGCGCCAGGTGGCGCCCCCTGGTGGGCGAGGTCTCCAGGGGCGAGTGAGCCCATCTCAAGTCCTTCCAGGATGGGAGAGCCAAATGGGGCAACAACTTCATTTATTTCGGGCGTGTGTACGCGGTGGAGCCTCTTGTGAACCAAGGAATTAGCAGGCAAGTGGGCGAGTGGAATTGCGTGGAGAGACACGAACCAGGTGCTCTTGGGGTGAGTGCACGAAGCGTTGCTTCTTTATACATTCCCGAGGCGAGTACTGGGTGGTGTTCCCTGGTTGGGTCAGGTTACCTCGGGGTGAGTGAACCCAAAGGCAGATCTAGTGAAGTTGGCTTGAGGGTGCGTGGCTCTGGGTCCTTCCGGGACGGGATGCAAACTACAAGAAAAATTTTTAGTGACTCAAGTTTTGGTCACGACGGTTTGTTTCCTGTTTTGTACTTCCCTGTCACTCGTCTGCACCTGTCTTATCTCACCACAAACATATTTTTCTGCTTCTCCCCCAAGTCGGTGTTTGTGCAGAAAGAAAAACATGGTTTGAGCGGGCGGGCTGAAGCTTCATTTTTGTTTCTGGCCTGTGCGATTCCTTTGAGTCGGTTCATCTTCAGCAGGCAATAGAAATGACGAGAATAGAACAAAAAATACAGGGATTTTGTTGTGTATTCAGACACAGAAACGTAAGGACCCAGTGACAGCGTGTTTGTGCAGATAGCGCTGTGGATAACAAAGCCACAAATCCACCACCTGCAGCCAGGTTCATACTGGATGCATCATGTGCTGGTTCCCTGCACTCGTCAATAGGGCGAAGCGTTGTTGCTTTTGTGTGGTTCAGAGACGAAAGTCGCGAGATAGTCAGTGTGAACCGGGCCTCTGTGTCCAAATCCAGGCATTGTGCATGAATACAAGATAGAGATGCAGTTTCAATGAGAAGGTACAAGCAGAAGTCGCACTGGGCTTTGTAAGAAGCAGAGTCTCTCCTGTAGTAGTGTACCCTGACCAGGGCAGCTCCATGGTAGGTCCTCACAATGGAGACCCGCGGACGATGCTGAATTCCTGACGAAAACCTCACAGAGCACAAAGAATTCACAGTGCAAGCAAGAATCCAGCGTTTCAATCATGAAGCAAAAACACTAAAGTTTTGAGGACAGAAAGGGCAGAGGAAACTTTCTCAGGTGCATATCCTCGGCCTGTTGGTGTGGACGATGCGTACACGCCGTGCCTCCCTTCTCGGCCTCAGGTGCACACAATAAACCACCACAGGAGATGCGGAGAAACTTGCACAAAATTCATTCACAGCGAGGCCCCAAGATTCAGTCACCAGCTGAGAGAAAAAGGCTGTTGTTTTGAGGACAGACAGGATACTGAAAATTTTCCCCACTTGCGAAAACTGTCTGATACTTCCAAGCACGGCGCATGTTTTTCATTGCGTGTTGCGTTTCTCTTAGATCTCCAAACCTGTTGACGCGCTGAACATGCGTCCTTCTCCTCCACACACACACACACACACACACACACACACAGATGCACTCACACACAGACACACACAGACACACACACACACACACACACACACACACGTGTGCAGGGGGGATCTCTTTCCACCAAGTTTCCAAGTTTTAGCACACAGATGTGTCATGCAGCGTGGCCCCACAGGGACGAACTTTCTAGTGTGTCTGCCATTTTGCACCACAGTCTCATCTCAATTCTTCTCCCCTCTTCAGCGGTAGGCCCTGGCTGCCCCGACATCACCGACATAGACAACGCGACCGTGACGTACCGCATGGAGCAGGACGTGCTGTTCGCCGACGTGCACTGCTCGCCCGGCTTCGTGCATCCGGACTCGGCGCTCCCCAACAAGGTCGTCAAGTGCATCGACGACTACACGGCGTCGGCCGCTAGATGGAGCAGCAACGTCCAGCCCTGCATAGGTGGGTGCACGCTGCACGCATACATTAATCACACACACGCACAGTCGGCCCGCGACTTGGTGTTGGTGGGTGTTGGGTGCACAGAAAGACCGAAATACAGGCTCGCACAAAACAGACCCTCACACAACAGTTGGTGGGTGCAGCACACATACACATGTATCACACACGCACACGCAACACATAAAATATATACGTGCCGCAGAGAAACCTGCTATTCAGAGTTACACGCTCATGAGTCGCTCACTCGCTTGTCGCTCTCTGTCTCCATGCCTTTGTGCCCCCTCTCTCTGTCTCTCTCCCTCATTCGTCTCTCTCACTCGCGTCTGTCTGTGTCTGTCTCCAACACACACACACACACACACACACACACACACACACACACAATTCCTGGTGGCCCATCCTTCTGGTTGTCTGTGACAGTTCAGATGAGACTCACCGTGTGAAAGGACAGCCTCCCAAGCTTGCTGTTCCCTATCCCTGACTGGTGCTCGTCGACATCAAAACCTGTGCACTGGCAGTGTTCAGTTTCGGTAAATACAACACGGACACATTCGCACTGTGTCCCTCGCACGCACTTTCCCCTGGTACCAGCACCACCCAACTCCACGACCAGTTTCACACTTGTACAAGAGCGTTGCCCGGTGTACCCAGCGTCCTTTGCCTCTGCAGGAATGCAACCCAAAACGCATTCGGTGTGAAGCAGGCCACAAATATGTGGAACTAACACTCACGCCCACGCTGTACTAACGAATCTCTGCCTCTTGTGTTTCCAGTTTTTGTGCCAACCAGTGAGTATCCTGCAGAAACGCACGTTAATTTTTGCATTGTGTGGACGGTTCATTCTGGCGCCGCAGGTACAAAGTGTCTGGCAAACCAGGTGCAGACGTGCAAGGTTCCTGCCATTGCTGAAGCAACTGTTGCTTCCGATTATTGGCGAGGGAGACAATGTCACTTTCTCAAATACAGTCAAACTGCAGCACCAGAATGAATCAGCCTTTCCTTGAAAGAAGTGATTTGTGCACTGAAAGAGGTAGCAATCATGTTTTTGATTGCTTTCCAAGTGTCTGAAATTTCAAACATTATATCAGTCAGTCGTATTGCACATGATCAATTTTGACAAATTTGGAGTTGTCTGGACTTGTTTCGTAGCCTTATTTTTCGTGGGAAACGGTGAATCAATGACTAAAGCGTCACAACCGTTTCATACATTTTCTTTGTTTCCAAGATTTGCCGTGCTCTCACAATTCTTAGCACATGAATATTTCATTTGTTGATTTGCAGTTTGCAAATTTTGACATTTTATGTTTATGTTCAAGAATCAGAATAGTGTGTTACGTGTCCAACACAGCTTCAGCCATGTTTCTCACGGGATGCGTCGTTTGCTGCACCGTTGTGCAGGGGCGCATTATTTTGGCCCACCCACTTTCCACACAACCTGCATGTTGGGAAACGACGCACACGCGTCTGGTGTAAAACCAGCAATAGGGAGGCCCTGGCCTTTCCTCCAACTTTCAAAGACAGATTGACCCCACCCACAATTTTTTTCCCGCGCTAAATTTTCGAAGTTGAGGATTCTCCATGGGGGTTGCCGCCCCCTGACCAAATCCTGGGTGCGCCCCCGTGCAAATTGTTCAACATGAGAAGCTGTGTTGCGCGCGTCAGTGCCTTTGACAGACGCGACTCATTTTGGGAAGAATGATTGCTCCAAGGAATGTGATTCTGTAACGTTAGAAATTTACATCAGACAGTGTTAGATTGTAGAATTTTGCTTGTGATATCAGCGAGTTTTTGCACCTTGAGTCCGTGGCACGTGGAACGTGGCTTTTGGGCATGTGCCGTTTTGCAATGCCACGAACCCGTTCATGGGACGCACGCTGAACCTCCCTTGTGTAACCTTTCAAAGCAGATAGGTCCGTGTGTTTGTGAGAAGGTTAGGGATGCGTTGACATGATTGGTCAACAGGAATGGACGTGAAGTCTGCCCGGGTAAAAGTTTTCCCCTCCAGCAAACTGAGCTCGTGGTTCGAATGCGACACTGAAGCAGGGAGCTCGCCGTGCGATAGCAATACGAATGAAATACTCGGGCACTCCATGTAGTCAAGGGATGAGCAATGGTGGGCCGTTGATGCTGCAGAACAGCGTTGAAACCATTGTTCATTTCACGCACACAGAAACCCTCCCGCGAGTTGTTTCCCGATCTCGTCACCCTAACTGATCCTGTTTCGCTGTTGCAGCGACGACGATGGCGACGGCGCCGCCTGTGCTGACGACGACCGAGATGCTGGCGAGTAACCAGGGCGACGTGCGCCAGTCGGGCTCAATCATAGGTCAGTGCGGGGCCAGGGTCACTCATAGGTCAGTGTGGGGTCAGGGTCACTCATAGGTCAGTGTGGGGTCAGGGTCACTCATAGGTCAGTGTGGGGTCAGGGTCACTCATATGTCAGTGCGGGGTCAGGGTCATTCTCATGTCAGAGTTCAGTACAGTGGTGTCAGGGTCACTTTGACAAAAATCAAAGAATACAAATCTAGATTGCAACCACAGGGTTGAAATGGAAAACACATGTGGACAAGAAGCTGACCTGAAAACGAACAAGGTCACAAATCGGCAAGGTCACAAACGGGCAGAAACACAGCGGTTGACGGACGAAGGGTCGTTCACGATGGTTTGACACTGGAACAGTTGTCAACACAAGTTGGTGCTGATTGCCATGGCATGTTTTTACTCTCGTGTCTCGCACACAGGCATCATCCTGGGCGTGGTATCCGCCTTCCTGCTCATCCTGCTGCTGCTGGTGCTGTCCCTCTACCTGCACAGGAGGTGAGTGGGTCTACCACGTGACTCATACCCGACAAGGCTCCAAGCCGTGTTGTGGGTACTGCAGTAATCAACCCCCTGTGTCAACGTTGTCCTGTGTATTCAGCCCAAGAACCTTTCGTTCAGAAGGCTCGTCATCTTTGGAGGAGAAACCCACTGTTTTCTTTGTCGTTGGGGGACCAAGCTCTGAGGGCCCACTGGATCCCTTGCGTGTGCACAGTGTGTTCTTCGCACCTTGCCTCCAAGTTTATTCACGCTTTTCATGCTTTTTCTTTTGCAGCTGCAAGGAAAATATGCGGTGAGTTTCGAGGCACCTTTTCTCAGAAATGCCTGTTTAAATTAATAATCTAGACCAACAAAGCCGTTGTGTTCGTGTGACGGAGTCGCCACAGATACGAGATCCGCGGTGCATTTTTCAATCAAGTGTGACCGTCGTTTACACGGGCCATCAACAGAAAATTACACTGCGAATTGCCGTGTAATCATCATTCGACACGTGATCAACATGTAACGGTGACGATCAGGTCTCGCTTTGCGTGAAGCCACGTTCACACTGTGTGAGGCGTTGCGAATTTCCATGCAGAGCCCAAAATCTCTTGGGAATTTGGCGTATTGACCAAGTTTTGGACAGCAGAAATGGAATCAGCGTGGCACATGTTGGCGTAACGCGTCCAGCGTGAATCTCACTTTGCTCGACGAGGAAACAATTGATTGAGGCGCTACAAAAATAGACGCGTCAGTTTGATGGTCTCCAGATGTTGATAATCCCGCCTGATTGACTCGTACCAACGGTCGAGGTCAATGGAGCGAGATCATCCGGAACCGACCTGATCGCAAATAGATCATCAATATCAATATCAGTTATTGATCTGAGGAGAGTCGATGACATGATAGTTTTGCCTCATGCTGAGCACAATCTACATGTGGCAGCTTTCGTGTTCCTTCTGCACTTGTCGTTTCTCCGTTTCCTTGTTGGTGTGTGTGTGTCTGCAAAGATATACCGGTACGTCTGTCTCTCTCCTCCTCCTTTCTTCACTGACTCCTTTCTTTATTTCTTTCTTTCTTTCTTTCTTTCTTCCTTTCTTTCTTTAATTCTTTCTTTCTTCCTCCCTCTGTCTCCCTCCCTCCCTCCCTCCCTCCCTCCCTCCCTCTGTCTCCCTCCCTCCCTCCCTCCCTCCCTCTCTCCCTCCCTCTCTCTCTCCCTCTCCTCACTCTCCCCTTCTCTCTCTCTACAGACGGAAGCGCGCAGAGCGGAAGCTCGACGAGATGCGCGTCGTCTTCAACAACCTGCAGGAGAACGCGCTCAACGACGAGAACGTGCAGCACGTCATCGACCAGTCCTTCACCTCCTTCGGCAAGGTCAGGGCCGCGCCCGCCGTCACGGTCGTGCGCGCTGGGTTTCTTCTGTGTTGGTTGCAAAATGCCCTCAAGGCACAAGGAAGTTGGCGCTGTTTTGTTGACACAAACTCAAAGAGCAAAAAACACGACGTTTAGGCAAAACGTTTGTACTTCAAACTTCAAACCTCAAACTTGGCTCACAGTCCAAAACCAACACAGGTTGACAGGTACTTTGAGCAAGTAAAAAGGCCTTCCGAATGTCAAATTTTGTTACAAATGTGTGGAAAAACATCCGAATTTTACTTGCTAAAGACCTCAAATGAAAATGTTTCAAAATGTTATGGTGACACATGAATATGAATCCGAATGTCAGAAAGTGATTTTTGACGTTTGAAATTTGAAAGTGAAACGTCGCTGTTCAAACTCTCTTATGTTGGGAGTCTCATGGAAAGAGGAACACAATGGAATGAAGGCAACACACGCAAACAGGGTTGTTGTGATCCGGTCCAAATTCAGCGATGGTCTTGGATTCAACGAGCGTGGTTTTCTGTGTCCAATTCACCCCATGTTTCCCCTTTCCAAGGTCCAGATAATACTCACCGTATGTTTCCCACCTTCTTCACAGGGCACAGCCGCGAACATGCGGACCCCGGGCAAGAAGGGCAAGAAGCTGCACAACCGGGAGGACGAGTGGCAGGGGCGCAACCTGCTGTCCCCGCAGCCGACCTACATCGACGACGACGACTACGAGGACCATCTCAAGGACGCCGCCGACCTGCCGCTGAAGCCGGACGACTACTACCGGCCCGGGTCCCGCAGGTCCAGCATGAAGGGGAAGTACTCCGTGGGCCACTCCAGGGACAGCCACCTCGAGTCTACCCTCATTGACTTCGATGACCTTGACAACGGAACCGGGGTCATGATCCAGAGGTACCAGGATGTGCCGAGGGTGTTCCGCAGCCCGCCCCCTATGGGGCATCGCGGAAGGTCGCGGTCCGGGGTATGGGACAATCAGAAGTTGAAGAGCCCGGTCCTGCCCGTGGATAAGAAGATGACACCAGAGAAGCGCCTCTTCACCATGTCGGCCCCGGACCTGCTCGAGTGCTTGAGTGACTCCAGTGATAGTTCGAGCAGCGGGTACGGTGGCAGTAACTACATCTACGCGAGGATCCCCGGGAGTCGCGGGGATTCCCTCCGGGGACGCCCCGACCTGCCCATCCGCCCCGGGGTCATCCCCTGCCCCCTGCAGCAGGGCTACGGGGACCCCCGGAGAGCCTTCACCCTGGGGAACCCCTACCAGACCCACATCCCCCAAACCCACCGGACAGTTCATAGATCCAACTCGAGAGGCAAGATACGGTGCTGATAGTGGAGGATTCCAACTGATACATGTTCGCCTCACCTGTAAATATCACCAACATCATACGTGTGGTTCTGTTCCATGTGGCATCCTCGGCTCTGCGTGATTCTTCCCAATTCCACTTCCAAAAAGGGAGGCGCTTCTTCTCTGCACAACTCTGCTGCATCTGCCCTTTTTGACCAGAGTCACCAACCCAGGGACGTTGGTTCCCCTGGACCCTGCAGAAGTTGCTTTTGGCTCTACACCCAGCGTGTATCAAGCCTCTTTCCAAGCCAGTGGCAGTCTTTTCGCAAGTCGACACTGCGCGTTTTGGGTTTCTGGTTCGAGGACGCAAAACGCATTCGTGACCCACTCATCGTTAGTGACCCACGCAGATCTCGAGGTGCCGCACAGAACAGAACGCGAGATCGTGTGTTCGAATAGCACTGTCATGTACGACGAGTATGCTGCGCATTTTGAGATTATGATCACGTCTGAAAGCCAATCACATACTGGAAACGCACAGAGTTAGTGTGTGTAACTGACATAAGTCGAATTATGGCAAATTTTAATTTGCAATTTTGTTCAAGAACAAGGTGAATTTTGATGAGTTTCTGCGCGAGTGAACTTGTTGCTTTGCTATGCATTTGATCTCAAGGAGACAGTTGTGCTATTGTTGTGTTTGTTGTTCAAGCAAATCCCAATGTTCCCCATGCAGAGTTCAGCTGTGTTATCAAGGGTTTATTGCTGCAGCACCAAATATCCACAACGATCGCATAATTTGGTGAGGTCGGCCTGTGTTTTGTTCGTATGATATGAATGAAGAAAAGCGTGTATCTCGTGAGGTGTGAATCGCCTGTCTGTGTGTGAATGCGACATTCACACAAACTGCCGCAAACAGGAAGAAATGCACACAAGGTTTTGTTACCTTCGCGGGACACCAAACCCTCTGGTAAAAGTTTGCTCCAGTTCACACTGGGTACATCGAGCGATGTGTACCTGTGCGTGTCAGTTGAGCGACGCAACGCGTGGCACATCCGGTGTGAAACAGGCTTTGGCTGTTGGAAGTCGCGACGTCGCGCGTTGAGCTCAGCTCAGTTTTCCAGTGTCATGTTCGTCTTCCCACCAATGAAATCCAACAACCTCAACAGGGTTGCTTGAGTTTTGATAGGGACGTGTGGCTGTCGCGCGGGTCACTTCGTGACGGGATGCAGAACGTGCAGTTCCGTAACCGTGGTGTCTTTCATTCTCAAGCGGTTCAGACGACTTTGCGTGCCACGGCTCGACAGCCAAAGGTCCCTGATATTCCGTGGTTAGTGGTTCCGTGTAATTTTGGTAGATTCATTTGCATCACGTGTTTAACAAAAGTGCCTTGGTGAGTGATCAACTCTGTCTGAGTTTTGTAGCTGTGTAAAACCTTAGATCGCCTTGTAAATCCAGTTGCGTTGCTTTGTCTGCCGAGCCAAGAAAGGCTGTTCATGTGAGGTCCATCCGTGCAAACTCACTTTGAATGCGTCACGTCTTGGAGCGACGCAACGCGTGACGCATCCTGTGTGAGACCAGCCTCCCAAACACGTTCGTTTCTGCACCTCTGACTCTTTTCATTCGTGCACTTGGACCTCTCGTCTGCTTTGATGTGGCGCATCTTCGTATGAATTGCAATGAAGTGTGTAAACTGTGTAGTGTACGTGTGATACTCACCCTGCATCAAACAACCAGCGTCATGTCGCAATCACCGAGGGAACGGGGCGGTGCAGGTGCGACTCGCTTGTTCTGTTTTCCAATCTGACTGTGAGATTCGGAATTGTGACGTCAAGTCCAGTTGACGTCATCCAGGGGACCAGAGCCTTTAGGACTGGGGGTGGGTGATGACAGAGTCGAATTCAATGAATTTGAAGCTGATATCGTTGAGATCTGACCAGGGTGTATAAATCGGTTCAAAAAGGGGCAAATCTGTGTTTCGTTTGGGGTACAGAAGCGTGTTGGAGTTGAATTCTGTTCTCCACGATGAGTCTCGTCTCTGACTGCGTGACATGAGTGTGTGTTTGAAGACATGCAAGAAATGTTACTCGTTTCAATGGAAAGAAAATCCTTTAGTTCCATACAAATAATGCCATTGTTGCTTTCGGATCGTTGTGGTGAAGTTGACCGTTTAAAAAACACCTGCATTTGCAGACGGTGTCTCAGCACTGATCGTGCTGGCCGCTGATCTGAGCCGCTTCCCCAAACTCGTACAGCACGTGAAAGTGTTCTGCGTTTCCTCGGTTCCGCTCACGTAAACCTTGGCAGCGAAATCACAAAGTTCAAACTGAAACAAGGGAGTTTTTCTGACGGTCAGCTGGCGCCACTGCTGCGGTCCAACCCAAACAGCTTCCTGCACATCGAGGTTCAGTAGCGACGTTGGGCAACACGAAACCGTGGCACGTGTTCTCTGACGTTTGTTCCCGCAGCATTGGACGGCACAGACAGACTGACTCTTGTCGATAATTTGTCGCCTGTGCACGTGCAGAGTGACCACTGTTGGTTTTCGACCAGACGAAATAATCTAGACACGCCATGGCCGAGGTCGACGTCAACGGACCACGTGAACATTTTTTTCTGTTGCACAAAGTCTCTACTGAACATTGCGCACCTGTGGTAAAAGTTGTTATTCATGTTGATGTGAGTTGTTACAGGCCTGTTCACACTGGCTGCGCCCTGTAGATCTGGTGCGTCCTCGGGAAGCAGCGCGTGACGCATCCAGCGTGAAACGGACCGACGAATGCATCGCGCCGTAGACTGTTACTGCTTGGATACGTGTACAAACCGTGTACATAGGAAACAAATACATTTTATAATATTCCAAAGGATGGCGTTCCGTGTTGCTTGTTGTACAAAAATTTCCACAACACAGAATAATTATCGCCAACAGTGCAGCCTTGGGGCGCGCGAAGCTCTTCCCTGGACTGTTGGTTGGTGCACTGTGCTGTGGTCCTCTCACTGTGGGTCACAATTTTCTACTCCGGAACCGACGAATAGTACGGACCGTAGTGAGTCACATCGGGTGAACCGAGGTTGATTTGCTGATACTTTTCCGACCCTGCATTGGAGCCGGAGCCGGGGCTTCTGTTCGAGAGGCCTTGAACAGCCTGAGCCCTGGGGTCGATGCTGTTGACATAGGACAGTGTATCGTAGGAGTTCTCTGGCTGCTGAGTCCTGTTCCTGCAAGCAAAACACACAGTCAAACGCAGCTCAACCTGCAAGAACATAGCTGAGTACAACAAACGAATAACTGAGGTTGTATGACAACTTACTCACCTGCGTTTCCACGCGATAAAACCTAGAACGACAACAGCAACAACGACGATCACCAAGACAACTCCCATAGCAACCAGGCCTCCAATCAGAGCTGCTGAGACTGCAAGAAAATAGAAAATTAAACTGCAAAGGCGATCCAACACCAGAGGGCATAGAACTCAAAGTCATTCAGGGTGCTTTTGTTTTTCTTGCCCCGTTTCCAGATCATACCAACCTGAACTGGAAGTTTCAGTATTTCCCGAACCAGAAGTCCCAGTGTTTCCCGATCCGGAAGTTCCAGTGTTTCCCGGACCGGAAGTTCCAGTATTTCCCGCTCCAAGTCCTGGTCCTGGACCTGGCTGTTGCGACGGTAGAAGAGGGGTTGCTTCAGTTGCTCCAAAAGGCTGGCACGAAGCCGGCTGAAAAACAAGGAATTGTTCTTCGCACGCTTTGGCCTTTTGGGGTTTCCTGTCTGCGTTCCTTGAACAGGTTACTGTTCGTTCTTTGGTCTGCCCTCAACGTCACAGCAAGACGTGTTGAAGACACGTGCACCGACCAATCTCCGGCACCGACCTGTGGTGGGATTGGTACGTCACTGCCGCACGTCAAATTCATCACGACAGAGGCTCCCAAGCGGTCCCCGGACGCAACTGAAGCTTCATGCGGGCAAACAGTAGAAAATGAAAGAAGTACATCACACTGTTCAACCGAAAGAAGCCACCCAATTGCTCGTGGGTGGGTGCCAGGATAATTTTTATATCACAAACAGAGCGTGCCAGCTTGGTCAAGCACCATGAGAAATATTTTACCTTCAATCTGTAACCAGAAAACTGGCCCCTTGTACACCAGAGACGCACTGAATGATAATGATAATTCCACCTGTTCGAAGGGCTGCACCTCGTACGCTTCAACGACATTATACTGACGGGTTTCGTAATCTCGGGGCCTGCAGTAGGTGTTCTGGTCGATGTTTACGTAGAAGTGATTTCTGAACCGCATTACTTTCCTGGTGAAGATGTACTTGATAGTCTCCTCAGCAAAATCCCTGAAAAACATTTTCTTTTGTTTCTACTTCTGTCGCGTACTGGCCGCTTGCCAATCCTGAATCCACGAGAGCAACTTCACCAGGAGACGGACACGGGTTCTTTACTGGTTGGCTTGGAGGGAACATTTGACGAGGTAATGTCCTTCCGGAGGTGTGCACGGGTAGTACGGGCTGAACAGGTCAACACCGCGTGACGTCACTGATGTCGTAAAGGGCAGGAACGCTGCCGAGTCAGGAGGCACTGAAATACAAGGAAAATGAAAAATTTTGACCACCAGACTCGACATTTTCCGTCTCCAACGTTCGGATCAGACAGGCTGGAGCGTCCTCGACCAGAACCTTGACAAACTCCTGACGTGCCAAGTTCACTTGATGACGTTTCCAGAAGTTCAAACCTGTTTGGTTGTGGTGGAGTTTCAGCTTCGTCAATCTTCAAACTACTGTTGCTGGAAAGCGTTGTCATGTCAAACATCATCAGCAACAGTTTGATTCTCTCACCTGAGTGACATGTGTACTGGAACCGGAACGCCGCTATGTCCTTTCGACCACAAAGATAACCGAAATCAGCATTCCCCCACCGGAACAGCGCTCCGTTCACTTGACAGGAGCGTTGCCCTTGACACCTGCAGTGACACAAATTGTTCCGTAGAAAGGAAACTAGTGGCCTGGCCTCCTTGCTCCTCTTCCAGAAAGAAAGTGAAAATTTGAAAGAACTCCGCCGGTCGTGTATATATCACAGCACGTGCCATGACGACCGCTAACCTCATGAAGAAGTCGCGAGCCCTGCGGATTATGTATTGGTCCCTTTCTATGCAATGATTTTCGGTCCCAAATAGTGCTTCCAGCACAACAGGTGTGCACGTGTCCCTCTGTGTGGGAGACTGTGGCACAGCGAAGGCGGCAGCTTCGATCGCTCGGATGTCGATGATGTCGTTTCCACAGTCAAGTGTCTCCGAATAGTTTTTGCAGAATGTCACCGTGGTTTCCTGACCTGGATTGTGTCAGGGAAAAGTGAGCAATTTTCCTGAACCCCCCCCCCCACACTGTCTTTAAAAGAGTCTGTTCAATTTCAAATCAAACACCACACACGCATGTACACACACATAAAACAGAACACACACACACACACACACACACACATCGCACACTAATTGGAAAATGTTGTGCTTTTCTGTAGGTTTCAGAATGGCGGTTATGGTACTGAATGTGAACCTTGAACAATGACGAGGGCAACACACAGTAATGGCTCGTGGGTATGTGGGTGGGGGGCGGACAAAGACCTCAGACCCCACCGTCCCGTGTTCTCACCAGATTACACAAAGCTCTATTTCTTCGTGGTGGGCGTTGCGTCTTTGTATCTGAACTCGAAGAATGGCGAAAGACAAGGTTTCTGCTGCCATGTGCCATTTTGCATTGGGTCTCACGCTCAACAGTGTGAAAAGTGCATTTCACAACAGAGAAAACAGTTGCAACAGTTTGAATCGAGACTGAAGTGAAATTTTGAAGAAATCGTGGGAAAGCGTTTCTCATATTCACTGCACTGAGGGTCAGCTCTTTGAGCTGGGTTGATTGTTCTTGGTCAACACGAAGGAATACATGTAACGTGTGTGTGTGTGTGCGTGTGTGTGTGTGTTTGCGTGTGTGTGTGTGTGTGTTTGTGTGTGTGTGTGTGTGTGCGTGTGTGTGTGTGTGTGAAATACCACTCTGCACGCCTCTTGTACGGGATTTTGTCCAGTCCAGAACAAGGGCTGCAAACAAACCTCAAACGAAACGTTGCTATTCGAGGTGGACCCAGAACAGAGATGATTTGAAGACATTTCAACGAACACACCCCTTGGCATCCCTTCACCTGTTTTATCTCGGCCTTCGTGAACCCGACAGCTAACACTGATACTCACCTTCAACTGTCGACAGGGTAGTGACGAAGCCCGCCAACAGCAGTTGCAGCCCAGAAGCCATCTGGACCAAAGATGCGTTTGAGGATTTTTGAGTAAACTTGCGAAGTGCACCACAATTCACTTTTTCATCCGAACTGGCCTCGAAGTATGCTCAACTTGTCTCGTGGAACAGATCCAAAATGCTGCTGACAAACTCCACCTGACACAACCGCTGGATCAACAGGATAATCCACAATCAAACCTTTACGTTTGACGACAGTTTCGGCATCCACAAAAGTCGTGAGTTTCAAAAACAATTTCCTCGTTTGTCTATTGTGTAAAAGTAGGTTCGTAGTCCCCGGTTCGCCGCTCGGTTTTTTGGCACGAAAAACGAAGTTCGTGACCAAAACTGCGCCATTGAACGGCAGATGTTCTTGAGCACGGCTTTGAGCCCACATTGTGTGTGTGTGTGTGTGTGTGTGTGTGTGTGTGTGTGTGTGTGTATGTGTGTGTGTATGTGTGTGTGTGTTGTGGGCAAACAAGTCGGCAACTGATTCCCGATGCCACAACCATGAATCTTCTGACATAATTACCCAGGTTTTCTCAGTAGATCTATATAAATTCGCATAGTTTTTCGCCACACGAATGTCTGGATTATGGACCTCAGCCACATCATGAGTCACGAATCATGAACCTGCGTTTGGTTGGTTTGTTCAAATTTTTTTGCGTTTTGCACGTCGTCAAACCCCTCACATGAAAAGTCTGCAAAAAAAAAAACAACAACAACAAAACCACGTGGTTTTGTTCCTGAACCAGCAGGTCCACTGCGTTTTTACGAATGGTCCCGTGACAATTTATGTTCTTTTCACTTGTCAGCGCAATGCTCATCTGACGTCTCGGTTCTTTCACAACTGTGTCCTTGAAACCACACACAGGGAAATCGTGCATCTATTGCTGGACCCAACTGAGATTTCAGGCGGACGAGAGAAAATCAACGCAAGACACCATCGCAATTGGGTTTTACTCGCACAACAGGTACGCTCGTAAACACTGGACTCGTAGTTTCTTTAAAGGTAAGAAGCACCGACCATTGTGACCAGGAAGGAATTCAGGAAAACAAAAACTGGCGAGGAAACCTTCACGAAGGGCGATTTCAACTGAAAGCAACACAAAATTTTTTGGTTTGAAAAATCGTTTTGCGCCTGGTGGCGCACAGCATGTGCACGCAACTCGGCTGGACCCGGGATGAGGGGGAGGGGTGGGAGGTCATGCCTTCAATCACCGTTACAAAACCGCTGTCGGAGAGTCAGAAAGCCCCGGTGTAACAGGACCAGACAACGACCATACTATTTGGTCGTTCTCTGGTCCTGAAATTTCAGGACCAGACAATGACCACCTTGGACTGGGGGTGTTTTTCCATTGTGCTGATATCTCTGTCAGTGATATCTCACCTTTTCAGATGACACTGATAAATTGCTGAGTGAATTTTGTCACTGACATTTACCTGGGCCAATGGAAAAACTGGTCATAA
>JAAUXT010121569.1_pt1 | contig 16512 bp, 14 predicted proteins | sample 7278171 | NCBI WGS metagenome assembly JAAUXT01 (sample SAMN14350112, study PRJNA611818) | marine sediment metagenome | isolation source: surface marine sediment (1.8m) | place: French Polynesia: Moorea | collected 2018-08 | reverse complement strand
GGGGGGGGGGGGGTCTGGCCAGGGGGGGTCTGGCCAGGGGCAGGGGGGGGGGTGGGGGGCAGGGGACATTTTGGTCCAGCTGCGATATACTGCATTACCACATGGTGCTTCGCCCTAAAGGGACTTCGCACAATCAATGGAAGTCCCATTTTCTTGTGCTGACTTCGTAGTTTGAACTTTTTACCTGAAGCAACAGGTCCACCGCGCGCACAGAGGCCTAATACCTATTGATCTGGATCTCGTATAATAAGCTCCCTTCCTCATGTTTCCCAGCATACAGCACTGTGCTGCCCCTTCCCTCTCCTGGCTTTCTGGCAAAGTGATGTGATTTTAACAATGCTGACCAGAAAGAAGGCCCTGCAGGCCGCCGGCCTGCCTCCTCTTCCGGAGTCTGACATTTACTGCAAAGCTACTGCGGTCGCAGCGCGGGCTGGATCTGCCAAGAAATGCTGCGCCTGTGTGATAGAGTGACAAAAAATGTATAGCGTTTTCTCCCAAGTTCTTGACATGATATATTAGTTCAGGTGGAGGCAGGATGCAACTTAGCAAATGACATCCGTAGACAGCTTCCACTTGTGATGAAAAGCAAGGCTTTTTTTCTTGCTTAGTTAGTATTTAGTCAGGGGAATGAAAGGGAATGACGGCGCATTGAAGCTCTCTCGGAGATGGAAGTTGCCCCGGGGCTTGATCTGTCAAGCAACACAAATGCTATCGAGGAAGAAATGATCCTGCTCCCTTTTTTCATATCCAGAGATTTCAGACTTATTACTTTTGGAAATGATTTGTACTCGTGTAAGCTCTCGCGTTTTGGAACAGGGATATCGACGTTTTGAGAGGTGAGGTGAGAGATGAAATGTTGCGCGTCAATGTGTTGCTCCGTTGCTTACGGGTGTTATTTGCGGGTGTAAGTGTCTGAAGCCTCCCCAGTACATACAGACGCACGTTGGGCTCTTGAACACCGACTGAAAGCGCTGTTGCCTGACAACTTGTTGGGATGACAAAGCCTGTTGTCACACATTGTTTTTGTCTGTTTGATGCAACACCCCACAAAGAACAGGACTGCAGCGAAGGAGTGTAAGGACCGGGTTGTGAAGAACTGAGCAGTGCGACCGCTCACAAACCTTGGTCTGTGTTGTGTGTCTTTGTTAAACTTGTCCTGCAGGTGTTAGTAGGCGGGTCAAACCCGTTGCAAGACGGAACTCCAACCCCGTCACGTGACGAAAGTGTTCGAGCCCGACTCTCATTTCCCCACTTTGGTTTGACTTGTTGTGAAGCCAGTTACCAGGTTGTACTTCAAGTTAAAATTGAGGAAACTTGCGCAGGAAACACAGGTGTTTTTACCTCGCGACGGGAATGACGCATCGGTCCGAAGCTGCTCGACGTTCCTCGGCGCATGCGCGTTTTACACAACTCAGATTTAGCTCCAGACCCTCACAAGTTAGATTTTCCTCCCATGTTCCGTGCACGCTCATCTTTCATATAATTTTCACTTGGCATCTGCCAAACAGTTGGTGCAGAAATCAGGTCCGTCCGAGGGACGGGCAGGTCCGTTTGAATCCCCCTTCAGGAAACGGACCCATTGTTTGGGGCGTCCGGCAGATGGCGCCTCGGCAGCCACTCATTTCCGCACCCTCCGCAACACCTACATTTTTCAAACATAATCACTTCTGGTTGGGCCACTTGTAAGAATTCCCAGCTCTCATTCTGATCCTCCTAATGAACATAAATCTGGGGAAGACTTACACGTCTCCCTGGTGACCTTCTCGGGATGAACAAAAGAACTTTTGTTCTGAGGTGCTGCGCGGGAAACTAATCCCAGGCCCGCTGGCTCCTGTCCGTGCAGTGAACTTTGGATGTTGAGTTTCCTCTTTGTTGAAATACAAAACAGCAGCAGCAGTAGCATGCATGCAGTGAAACCGAAACTAGTTTGTGATTTCTCTGTGTGCTTTTTTCTCCCTCTCCAGTTCAGGAGGCCCTTTGTGCACAATCTCGGTTTTGACAGCTCTGATTGACCCATGAATACGAGTGTGCAGAAACGCAGTCTTCATTTCTACACGCATGCGTGCGCAACATATCCAAAGTTTTTACCCATGACTGCTCGCATCTGAGCTCCCAACAAAGGAGTAGAGAGAGCAGCTCTTCAATACTGGACGCGTTGTCCACGGCAACTGTCTCTCGGCCATGCCAATCAGCAAAGCTCATTTCCGTGACCAGATTTTGTCCGGATTCACGAGCCTATAATCACTCCGGCCTCGCACCGCAAAACTTGGAATGGTTATTTGAGCTATTTGTTTTTCTGCCTTCAGGCTCTGAGGCTCTATTTGCCTCAAATACACCCAAAAGAATTGTGCTCAAAAGCTGTGAGTATTTCATTATGATCAAGCCAATAAAACGGCGCGTAAAGCTGTGTGTCTTTTCGCTGCTAAATAAACGGTTGTCATGAAAACTGCCAAATGTTGCCTTTTGTGGGATCTTTGCCTTTCTTTTTTCCTTTGTGTTTGATCTGAAAACCAAATTTGTGATGTCAAGGTTCCCACACTGCCGCCAGAAACATTGTGCGAGCAACTTTGTGTGTCTGGCCATTGCTGACTACAATTGTTATCACAACTGAATCGTCCAAAAACATCACAGTCTGGCATGGGACGACACCAGGACGACATTACTCTAATTAATTCATGTGTCTCTGTGGTGCAGAATCTAAAGCAGATGGGATGGGTGCGAACCTATCCGAAAATCAGTGCAGTGATGATGGCGCGCGCCACCAATGATCATGTGACTTGATCGGGATGAAGCGTGGGGAGTTTCTGATCAAAATCTTTGGAGGGGAAGTGAAGCCCTAATTACAGGAGGCTGGATCAAGACCTACTTGTCAGAAGCGTAATCCCGCGGATAGCAGCTGCATCTGTCAGCTCATGGCACTCAAGAACGCGTGGAGGGCTTCAGAACGACATCGAGTCGTGCCGCTGTCGCTGTTGTGCGCATGTGCGGGCCTCAGCACATTTCCAATCCCGCAATTTACCGTATTCACCCTTGTACAAGTCGCATCCAAGTGTAAGGCGCACCCTCAATTTTGCCTTGTTTCTCTGGTATCAAGTTGTATTGAAATTTAATAATTTCATACTCATGTTTTCGACGCACCCCCACTTTGGTGTTCAACTTTGGGGCAAAAAGATGCGTCTTGTACACGGGTGGATACGGTAACCTGATGCTTCTGTGGAAATCCTTCCTTGTTTTCTGCACGTAAAAAAGAATTTGCGGGGCTTGTGTTGCTTTATGTCTGGTCATTTCTGTGGGTTTCAATCAAGTTTGGTACAAGCGAGGGTCGCGCATGTATCTCGGGACGCGTGCGCGAACCTGATGACTTTTTGCATCTTTCATTGTTCAAAGGGGTTCGAAGGGAGGTAGGCCCAAGTGAACACGGATCGTGTGCAGGTTGATATGTCAGGGGGGAGGGGAAGAGACAGGAATCCCACCTGCCTCACCCTGGGTCAACCCAGGGAGGAAACTCTGAAACGAAACAGTTTCAACCGTGCGTCTTTGCTGACAAACAAGGGTTTGAAACTGTCCATTGTGAAAGTGAAACATAAAGTTCGATCAACGCAATGAATGAAAAGTCAGGCTTTTCCGACACAACGTCACGGTTGTTTGGCCTCAGCTCGGACGAAAAGCAAGAAATTATTTTCTTGTGGGAGTTTGTTTTGTCTTGGGATTGTCAGTTGTTGTACGAGTTCTGTTCGTCACTTCAAGGACGGACTGACGATGCGCGCGCACTCCAATTGAGGTTCGGGTTCTGAACACCTGCGGTCGCGGGGAGCGACCTGGGCCGACTTAGGGTGTCACTTCGAGTCTCCGCCCGAAGCTTAATTGCCTATTTAATTGATCTGTCGTTGCTGAGAGTTGGTGGTCAAGGCCGAGAGCCACTGCATTGTGTGCCGGGGCGCCAGGTGAAGGGTGGTGGGTGGGATTAGGTCAGGGACAGATGAACACTTCTCTCATTTCCGTCGCTCATGACAACGGAGGGAGGGGTGTGCAGTGCCTCAACAACCTCCAGACCCTCAAGACGGGAAGTGAATCGGACATCAGGGAAAGCTGTGAGGATCTGCTTTTGTGCGAAGACCACCTGCACTCCCAGTGACAGTGTATGAAAGAAAATACAGCGGTAGCAGCAGAGAGGATGGGAAGTTTGCCATTTGGAAAGCAAGGGGCTTGGTCACATAGCAACTGGTGGGGATGACAACAATTAGAGGGAATATTGTGCAGCTGAGTCAGGTCACTTGATTCTCAGGAGCGCTTGTTAAGCGCGCAGAACTCGGGCACTCAGGAGAGAGGGCGGCTCAAAGAGGCAGGGGTCAGGTTCGCCAAGGTTCTTGTTGAAGGTTACACGCAGTTACGCGAGAGGACCCCATATTCTGGGGATATGAAGGAGGAATATTATTCCCCAATGTCTTGAAGCTTACAACGTCTCACCACTGCTGGTTTGGATTGAGAATGTCAGTCTTTGGTTCCCGAGGAAAAGATGGCGCTGGAAGGAGATTAAGACGAGGGATGAGTCACGAGTAATCATATTACCCAGGGGAGATATTCCGAGAAAGATAAAAGCTCCAACATTTTGAAAATGAAATATCCCCAAATCAATATTGCTGAAAGACGACAAAGCGATTGCTTCAATTCTCTGAAAACACAAAATGAAGTTCAGCCCTGCATTTCCTTTGTGGATGACAGTCTGAGCTTCACGCACGTGTTTTTTTTCACCTGAAAGGCACCACTGCTAAAAGGGCAACTGAGCACACTGCACGCATGTGTCAGCCTGGAGCAGAATGCTGAGTGTCCGTTGCTCGTCTGATCAACAGTTCTACAGACACTCTTCACCCTCATTGCCTGTGTCTTTGTGTGCCAATTCTGAGCCACGTAAAATCTGATTTGTCGCAGAGAGATAAAACTATGCGGATGTTGTGATTATTGGGTTGTGTGCATTGCAACTCAGCCGCACCGATTCAACCTGGAGAGATGAATGGCGCATGCTCATGCGCATGCGCACTCGCCCCGCGCGTTCAGGTGTTCTTCCGGCACCGCCATGTGTTCAGTCTCCTTCTGGAGGCACCCAACACTTGTGGGAGCGATTATTTCCGCCGCCGACTTCATTTCCATGTCTGTCTGCCTGCGCCTGCGCCTGCGCCTGTGCATGCCTGGCATTGTGGCGGGGTGGGTGGGTGCGTGCGCATTGTGGAACGCGCCATCCATCCATAATCCGTGTGTGCGGAGACGAGAGGAGAGGCTCACCGGCTACAGAGCGAGCGACCACCGCCGCAGCTGAGCAGGTCTCAAGGTGATGAATTGTCACCAGCTTGAGAAACACGGCGGGAAGGCCGGGCAGGGGCGCTCTCACCGAATGCATCATCCCACATCTGCAGCCGTAATTAGACCTGAGACCAACACGGAAATGTGTTTGCACGACGACCGCTGAATCGCTCCTGTTGTTTTCTTTGGGGGTTGTTCTTGTTGAGAAGGACAAGGACAATAGGGAGTTGAAACACGACGTTTGAAATTGAAAACGTCAATGTCAACGTCGAAATTCTTTTTGCATACTTTAATTTTTCCACATTTCACAAGTACTTCTTTCTTTGCAAAACATTGTTGAATAAAATTGACCAAGAACCAGGATTTTTCAATCAGAATTTTTCTGTGCAAGAGAGTTTTTGAAGTTGACGCGACGTTGAAGTTTCCTCTCCAAACGTCGCTGTTTGAACTCACTCGTGCGATGCTGCTTCTGCCGACTGCATGTATGGAACGAGCGGCGAGCGCCGAGGCGACCACGGTGGGGCCTTGGTGACATGGTTTGCGGGTCCCCAGTCTGTCATCGGCGAAGCTACCAGGATAGACTGCGAGAATTTACGAGACAGCTTGCATGTAAAACGAATGCTACTTGGTGACATGGAGCCCACCAATGTTTCTCCCGGTGTTTTACAAATTTATTTGTCAGAATTCCTCTGTGGCGGCAGCTCTGCAGAAACCCACCGTTTTTCACAAGCAGCGCAATCTCGGCCACACCACCAGTGCACACGCATGCCAAGGTCACAGCGCACAAAATGGGTCTCACGCATGTTTTTAGTTGTGTTCATATTGAAAGTGCTTGTGTGACTATGATCACAGATGGGTTGCAACCCAAACATGCACTGGCGCACAGTGTGGCATGTCGTAAAAGCTGTGCGTGATGCGCTGGCGCACGCGGTGTGGCCGAGGGGCGACTGTTCGTGGGTTCCAACTCACACTGACATCAACAAATACGAGGGGTCTCTACAAACTTTCCTTCCCTCGGACGATTGCGAGCGAACAAAATGCACAAAGTTTCTTGTCTTTGCGAGAAGGAAACTTGGGACCAATGGCACCATTGCAAGCCAGGGCATGACGATCCAAGGACACCTTCCCCAAAAATCGCAAACTTTGTACAAAAATCGACAAAATTATTTGCGAGAGAAGGAAAGTTTGTGGAGACCCCTCGTAGTACTGTCAACGTTGCACACATGTCGTGTACCAACCATTGTTTCGTCATTGAGACAAGATGAGAGAAGTGTGCCGAGGGCTTTTCTGAGTGTTTCTGATGAATTTTTGTTTCATACGACGACACGCTTGTCTGACTCGCAGTCGTGATCTTGTGAGGTTCACCTGTGAGACACACAAAAGTTTACGTCCCCCATTGATCACGCAAAGCGTGCACGCAATTGTACTCCTTCCATTCAGACAGTGAGTGACGAGCCAAATGTCCCCCTGCGCCACGCTATTCGGAGCCCCCCCCCCCGGTGAGAACCAGAGAAATAAGAATAAATGACTCTCTATATCAAGAGAGCACTCGCCTTTAAATGTTTTAATGGAAGGGTCCAGCTTGGAAAGGTTGATTGAAGTTGTAGATGTTGGTGAGCTCATGATTAGGCTGTTGCTAAGTGCAGGAAATGAACTGCATCTACAGTTGTAGTGGTTCATGTGGCTAAATGACACAGCTGCCATTAACAGGTCACTCGCATTTAGATTTAAGATCCTCTGGGAAATGTAACTGGGCAGAAACATTGCCAATAATGTCAGTGAGCAAAATGTATTGTTGCTTTATTGTCTGTATCACAAGATCGGTCTTTTGCAAATGTGTGCTCTTTTGTTTGTGGTCATAAATTTTTTATCGCTAAAAATTGCGCACCCTCAATTATTAAACGGTTTCTGCAGCGTGCAGCTGGCACAGCCATGGCCGCGGTCGGTCCCTGCTCAGGGAACACTAGTCGCTGGTTGAGCCACCCATCGCGGAAAGTCCCTCGCTGTGTCGCCACAAAAAGTAGGTCACACAGGCTCCCCGACGACCGTGCAATCATGTAGGAAGATGATTTGTGCACGAATCACCTGTTGGTGCACGACACGTGTTTGAAGCACGCGAGATGAGCGAAAATAGAAGAGAAAATGGAGTGCTGCACACGTCAAGGGAATCGACTCAGCTGGAAGCAGAACTGAGCAACAGACAAGTTCTGGGCTTTGTCCGGAGAGTGTGCAAGGCTCAAAGCTGGACCTGTATTCTGTTCACTGACAGAGGAAAGCCGAAGCTGACCAGCAAGGACAAGCTACTTTGCTTTTGAGGTGACCGAGCACTGTGCATGGCATGCACAATGGGGCTTCTCTCAGGGGTTTTCTTCCACAGTCTGGTTCACGTGTTACCGCTGGACACGTTGTCGGCATTCGTGAAGGGTTTTGAGAACAGCAATTTTTCCTCTTTTCTCGATCGTGTGATTTGAGAGAGAGAGAAAGAGCATCTTCTTGAGTTTTCGTCTGGAACAAAAGTTGTAAATTTGTCTTCGAACCCCGAAGATAATTGGACCAAGGTACAACAATCCTGCGTAGTTCCTCGCACACTGTGAAGCGTGTTGCGTCAAAAGGGACGTTTCGCAAATTGGAAACGCACACGTAGACATGAATGCAGACGTAGAAGCTCACCCTGTGGGTTCTTCCACACCACAGAATTGTCCATTTCAAGGCAAAGAATAACTTGAAATCAAACAGTTTATGTTTCGTTTTCTTTTTCTTTATACTTCCTCTGATTTCTGAAAAATATATGCAAAATTTAGATTGGAAAGACAGACAAAATATAAGTATCTGAGGAGTAATGCATCCCACAGGGTGAGATTCTACGTCTACGTTCACGTCTACGTTTCCAATTTGCGAAACCTCGTTGAAAGGACGGCGTTGTTTTCGGCGTGTGTTTCCTTCCGTGCGCGCGTAGATCAATGTCTCATGGCGTTGTTTCCGTCGACAGTCTCCGCTCTTTTGTCTCCGGCTTCAGATTTGTGATTTCGCTCTGCACCGAAAACAGCCGAATGAAAATCTATGGAGTCACCATGGTGAAGGTGCGAACAAGAGGAAAAGCACGACAATGGATCCCAAAAACGGGTTGATGGAAAGGAGCCTACAATACGCGTATCCGTAGCTCATAACAGATTGATCAGCTGCCCGTAGCAAACCGGATGAGGCTGTCGCCGCGTGTTCATCGCACATGAGAGCAGGTCCACCGCGCCAACACTTGATCATGCATACAGATACGGTAACAAGCTGCTCCGGGGGCCGTGCACAGGGACGAGGAGGAGCAGGAGCGGGAGGGGAGCCCGTCTGCCCCCGAGGCCCGAGTTCAATCAGCCACTCCTGTCGCAACTCCCGTAGCAAATTCCTCTAATGACGAGCGCCCCAAAAAGCCCTATTTATTACACTAATAGCATATTGTTGTAATGATCAGGAAAAGACGAGTTGGAATGGACTGCTGCCATCTTCATGCCCAAAGCGTCAGGTGATGTGGATTGCGACGAGGCTCGTCTCGGTGTGAGCTCCAGGGGTTTTCTTCTAATGAGCAGCCTGATGGGAGCAGCGAATCCATTTCCAGCGTGTCTCGCAGTAAAAGTCTGGGATGGAACATGAAGATCGGCCAGTTGAACCCCGAAGATGTCCTTCGGCTTGCACGTGCATTGTGAGACAAATCCTGCACATCAGAACGCCCAGTTGAAAATGTACAAGTGCTTTTGTGCATGCGCACGTGTATTGTGGGACAAACCCTGCACACAAGCGCTCTCTGTCATAGCGAACGGGAATCTCAACTGAAAACTGATCAAACCGGAAGAACAATGAGCTTCTCTCCGCACCGCTACACAGCGTCCGTCTGATACTGCTCATCGCTGCTTTGAAGGCAGCGTCCTCACATGCCACGGGTCATCCATGTGGAAGGCTTCCCTCTCGTCTAATGCGAGGAACAAATCACCAGGCAGTGATAATCAGGTGCCTACGGATGTATGCAAAATGGCAAGCGTTGCGCGGGGCGCGGTGCGACGTGGCGTAAAACTCGGCGGATCTGGTACCTACGTCTCGTCCTCGTGAGGCTGGGAACACACTCCCAGCGATCCAGCAACCAGCGTCGTGCTGCCCCGTCGTGCTGTTACGGCACCCCATTGGGTTTGTATGGAGGCTGCTGATGTGACGTAAAAGCAGCCCAATGCTGACCCAATGGGGCGACGCAACAGCACGACGCGACAGCACGACGCGACAGCACGACGCAACGGTGCGTCGCGCTTCAGTGTGTCCGCACCCTGAGCGGCGGCGGCGGCGGTGTCGGCGTCCGGAGCTCTCTCTCTCTCTCTCCCGCGTCCCCTCCCCCCCTCCGCCTGGGAAACTGAAAGCCAGTTACATGCTGAGCAAACACCAACTATTTTCAGTGAAAGCCTGAAAGCGCAATTTGTTTCCGGTGTTGAGAAAGTTGAATGGAATTTCGAGATTGTGAAAATTGTTTTGTTTGAATGCACTGAGGCTGCATTTTGACCTTCTCAGCAGCTCCACTTGAACACGAAAATGCGTCACGAGTAACGTGATGCAAAAACACCCCCTGTTGCCCCAAGGGAAGGAAAGTGAAGTTGTTTCAATGAAGAAACGAAAAGAAAGGACACTTCCTTGTTTGGAATTGCCTTGAGCATTAATTTTGCAAACATTACACGAGGATTTCTCCTCCTTGGGTCGCGGACACCGGTCCTGAGTCATTTGGTGTGCAGACGTATGCAGGGCGGGTCGTCTTCGGCTGCTCCGCTGTATTTATGGATGCACGGCCCCCTGTCCAATTTGCCACTTCATTGGACCTGTATCGGATGGCCACCTCTGGACCGAACATCAACCTTCAATGCATTGCAATTGTCCCTTCGTCGCGCGGACGCCGGGTCCGGGAGCCGCACACGTGACTGACACGACACGACGCGCGCGGACGCTACCGCCTCCGCCGCCGCCGCCGTCATCGCCTCGGAGCTCAGGCCTCATTCTCAAGCTGTCCGCGGCTATCTGCTCCGATCTGACCCGCTGGCACTTATTGTAAGAGTTTCTCATCAAGAGGTTAATGATAAAAGCATCAGGGCCATTCTTATCTTCAGCTGCTCTGTCGCTTCTCCCGACGCCTCGTGCGCAGAGTTGCTTCTCAATCCTTCATTGGAAGCGAAAAATGTGCCTCTTGGAATTATTGTTCTCCCTACACGGAGACTCGCCTCGCAGGTACACTGGAAATATTAGTGATACTGCAGCAACGCAGAAAAAAAACTCATGATGTAGCCTTTGTTATTTACCAGCACAAGATGTGTTCTACTTGAGAGAGGGAGAGAAGGTGAAACACCAGCATTACCTTCAGCAGGCATTGTCACCCTCCTTTTACAAACCAACTACTTTGATGGCATAGAAATCAGTGCACAAAGCGGGGAGGAGCTGTTTCATCCTGCAGAGGTTGAATTGTAATTTCGCAGGTGATAAATCTGACGCTTTCACAACCGTGTGATGCTTTGGTGACATGCTGGAGCCGAATGCATTTGCATTGCAACATCCTTTCAAGGCAAAAACGTCAACTTTTCAACGTTTGTCAGGAGGATGAGTGTCACCGAGTTCGAAGTTTCACTGCAGTGAAAACTGGTCCAGAGAACAAGTCCCTGGGCGAAGGCCGCCATGTTTTGTAGCAACTCATCCAAGAAACTGGAGACGCTGAATCCACAGGTGTCACCGTTTTCCATTACTGTTGTTATGGCAACCGAAGCAGAGGAGGAGGAGGACGGATGGATAGTGGTGCGTCGCCGTCGTCGTCGTCGTGTCCACTTCGTAAAAGTTTCCAACAGCTTTAGAATTTTTGACGACGGACTGTGTTCAGGTGTGAGAATGAAAAATTCATCGGAGGCGGTGGAGACGTCACGACGCGAGGCCATAGCGGCGTCGTCGTCTCCTGCCGCGGCGGCGGAAACTAGAGACGTGATAATCAAATGACAGGAACCTCATTCATGACGGAAGATTGCAGTCCCCAGATTCTCCCTCCTGATGCGGCATTTATTTGAAGCTGGCATCGAGCCCGATGTTCTGTAAATAAGGCAAAAGACGCGACGCTGCAAACAAATTAATTCCTTGTTACCCTCCGCCTGTCGGCTTAGGTATCATGCTCGGAAACATGTCTGACTTGACTTGACACCAGCACGTTTGTTGGGAGCAGCGGTGATGAGAGGAGTAGCCATTGTCCCTGTGACTTTGGCTGGAGAACAATGGACTGAGCGTCGTCGCCTTCACATCTACAGACACCAGGAGAGACATGCACAAAAAGGCCAAAATCACAAATGTTGCGGACATGTTGATGGCAGACGAGTCCGCAAAATTTTGATGTGATCATTCCTGGGGTGGAGTCGTCAGAACGGGGTCACAGCTGCAGACGTGCTGCAACGTGACCAAGGCTGACGGAGCACACAGCGTCTGGGTGTGCATTTCGTCTGGGTGCACACGTGGTCCATTGCGTCTTACAGCTGCGTCTTGCTCAATGCACTGAACTGCATGTGTGGATCATCAAAGTCTGTGATCAGTTTGGACTCAGATTTTCGATCTCCTCTGTTCAGTCCAAAGTAGACCACACAAAAATATCGTCGGCTGTGTGTTTCCTGTGTCTGAGTCGTTTTCTTCATGAAATCCTCAGCTTGTTTATCACTCCATTGACCACTGCGTTTGGGTCTCGAAAGGTTTTTGTCACGAAAGAATAGGCTTCACCAGCTTCACGAAGGTGGAATAGGACTGTCATGGCTGTCAGGTGTTGAAACTGTTCATATTTGAGGAAGTTTCTTGCAAAAATGTGCTTGGTGATGCATTACCCAGTGATAGATTGACGGAAATGGTGTGTTGACAGCTGCTGGGGCGCACAATTCGTTGCAGAAGGCACAGACAGGAAATTCAGTGGACTTTTTGCAGGAAGTGTGTCAATTCCGCTGCACACACAGAAGTCTGTCATCTTTTTTCGAAAAAAAGGCTGTTGTTCATTTGCCCGTGGAGTCACCCGGAAGTTTGGATGAAATCTGCCAGCTTTCAGTTGAGAATTATTTTTTACGCAACGACTTTGTCCAAGTGGGGCAACCAGGGATTGTGGGAGGGTGGTGTTTTCTGGAGGCACGTGCAGTTTTTCCCAAGTGCCTTTTGACCACAGCGCTGTTTTCACTTCAACAGCACAAATCTCGCACTCCAAAAGAGGAAAGCCAAACTGACCGTGCAGTGGCAAGGTACTGTACTTGATTGGTGAATGCTCGATTCTGCAACGCGCAGCGAAATCATCTCACAAATGAAACATTCCCATCCACCACGAGCAAATGAGTGCAGATCACGCGCTAAACAATCAAGGCACCCATAAACAGAGCCAAGATGATCGTTACGATAATCCCCAAGCCTGTTTTGTCGGAGGAAATTATGGGGCCAGCTCTGGCTACCCATAATGTCACAACCCCGCGTGGTTAATGAATAGGACTCGTGGGTGCGCGTGCGCGTCGCGGTTGGTTGTGGCGCGCGCGACCGAGGCTCAGCGCCGAGCGAGCGGTGGCGTAAAATACGGTGAGCGGCGTCCCCGCGAGCAGCTGCTAATTGGGCTGCGCCGTTGCATGTCGTCAGCAATAATGAGAAGGATATTCCGCGGGTAGATGGATGGATGGAAGGGTGGGTGGGTGGGTGGACGCTGCTGCCGCGCGCGCGAACCTGGATTCCATCCACACACGCTCGTCATTAGCAATTCAAGATACCGTATCCGCCCGTGTGTACGATGCACCCTTTTCCCAAAAAATTGAGTAAAAAAAATGTTGGTTTGAATTTTCATTGATGTAACACTACCTGGATAGTCAAAAACAGGAGTTATTTTTGGGGTGCGTCTTGTACATGGATGCGACGAAAACACGGGTGGATACGGTACCTCACGACATAGCCAAACATGTTTGAAGTAATATGCCAAAGGAAAGGAGAGTTTCTGTGATCAAACCAAAGCCAGAACAGAAACAAAAAGGTTGCAATTGTCCGCTGAACATTAATCCAAGGAGAAAATCCAGGTTTGGGTGACAGGCAACGATGGATGTGCAGCAGAGACATCACGACAACCGAGGGGACACGTGCTCAGCCTCGCAGAATGTCACTCGGATTCCTGCCTCCTCTCTCCCTGCAGCGTCACTGCTGTCTGCCACGCACTCTCTGCAACTGTGAGAAGCGTGCAAGGGCCAGACGTCAAATGCAACCAATTAGTTGACTTTGCGCCACATCGTGGAATGTACTCAGTCACGCAACGGTCCCATTTCTGGCAATCTCATGCAGGCTTGATCATGGCTGTCCCCCTGCGATGAATTTATGTAGTCACCACTGCATAACTTTGATGTCTGCCGAATCCAAATTTGGTTAGTTGAGCGGCATAGAAAAACAGATTGATGAGATGTTATCACCAATTGCCATAATGAAATCAGACCACGAATTAAGTACATAGAGACATCTGAGACCGGCTAAACATACATCCAATTTTGGTCCTGTGGTCGTTTGATGGGAAGAAAGCCCAAATCCAGTTGCGCTGTCTTTTCGGGCATTATCTTCTCACTAAAACGAGGTTGGGGCAAGTTTGACACGGTTTACAGCCTGAGACTGAGATGATGTTCTCGCTCACTAATGACATTTGCATTTTTTCCTGAAAAAAGGGATGGACTTAACTTCTTGTTCTCCTCCATTCTTGTATCCTCTCTAACTAAGCCTCAGATAATTGACAGATCCGAAGACAGGATTTAATCCAGTTTCTTTGCCGCTGTCATCTATCAGTGAGACTGAAACTTCTCCGCGCTCTCTCGTTTCCACTTTTTTCCGACTCATGAAACTTTGAAGACTTCACTCCAGGGTTCCCTATGTTCTCTTCACGCGCCAAATTTATGAAATGAGTCAGACGCAAATGTTGAGAACAAAGACGAGCTGGGTCGTCAGTGAACAAATCAAAGAAAACGAAACGGTTCTGCCGATTGCCAAAAAGCCCGGAATGTGGGAAGGCAAGGCCAGTTTATAGTCCAGCTCTGAAGTTTGACAGATCTTGTTGTTTTGATGCAAGTTTAAAAATTGTGAAAAGGAGACAACAGCAAAAAAGTCGAGATTCCTGACAAAACTTTCCTGAAAGACCGCGTGAGGATCTCCAGGTGCATCGATTCCCTTCTGAAACCTGCAGCTGAATAAGACAACTCTTTGACCATCGCAGCAGATTGTATTGAAACGCCAGCAGAGCGAAAGAAAGATGTTGGGCCTTTCAATTGCAGCTGCTTCAGAATGAGAGCAACATGTGCGAGGCATTGCTGCATTTCCGCCAAATGAGAGAGAGAGAGAGAGAGAGAGAGAGAGAGAGAGAGAGAGAGAGAGACGCAAACCTGCGAACAGATGCACGAAAGCGTGTTTGGGGGGATTCCAATTCAGCGGCTGAATCTGGAGCCAATTGTGAGCTGGTAATGAGCAATCAATTACCCGTTGCATGTCAACTTGACTGCTCAATTCATTTGATTTCAAGCATTTTAATTAGACCTGATTTCGCCATTGCTGCAATATGACAGATTGGCGATTGAAAATTCAGACGAGCATGCACGCGTTGGTGTTGCTGCAGCTGAGATTGGGTGGGTGGGTGGGTGGAGGGCGAGCAGGAGGAAAAGTTGTCCTGCAGAAAATGGCGTGATTTCTCTCCGCTCCTGAAGGTGCCAATGGCACTTCACTGCTTCGGTCGCACATTACCACTTTTCTGCAAGTGTCATCGAAAACCTCCACTCCCTGGATCTCCAAAGCGGGTTTCACGGCGTCAAAGCAGAGTCGTGTGGGACGCATCTTACGTCGTGACCATTTTTTTCTCTGATTAAATTTGAAATTGTAAACTGAATCTGATGTCGTGACGGAAGATTTTAATGAAGAAGCAATATTGCCGGTGTTGAGTTACTCGACTCTTTGCCCTGGGAGCATCAGAGAAAATGAGTCTACCTGTTCTCGGTCAACTCAGCCTCGATTTCAAGAAAAAAGCCAGGTCTTTCAATTTCAATTCAGCACATGCAGCTTCCACCAAAAGTCTCATGCAGTGAAAAAAGCGCGTGTCAGCTAAACTTTCCGTTTGTAATTCACTGCGTACTATTGGTGACATCTTCCTTTGGATGGGGCAGCCTTACAAGTACTCAGAAGGTAGCAATTATTGAGAACGAATGGGAAACCCTATTAAAGGCCCGAGAAAAATGAAGCAGCTATGGTGAAAGGGTTTTTGTGTCAGGGTATTGAACACTTCAGTTCGTCGTCTTCCTGTTGCATGGAAAAGGCATTGAGGAGGCGAGTGAAAGGATGCACGCATGCGCACACGTGCAGCAAGTCGTTGGACAGGGAAATCACGCAGCTCCATTCTGTCACACGCTTTGTGAACATTCACTCTGATCTCACGAATCATCCCACAACCATATGGAACACAGTCGTGTGAAGAAAAAGCCACGCGTGGTATTGAAGCAACAGTGGTTTTGTCCCGTCACGTTTCTGTTGCAGTGTCCTGTGTCTTGCATCTTGCGATGATCGTTTTGTCTTGTGTTTGGCCATTCAGGGAGAAGAGGAATTTTCCATCCATCTCAGTGGATGCAACAAATCATTTTCCTCCCCCCCCGCCCCAAGACAAGATCTCATTGTCGTGATCGCTGCAAACTGCGTGACAAGTCCAGTGTCAACTCGTCTTAATTTCAAATCATTCTTCAAACAAGGATCGGCCTTCCATAATTCTTTGTGAATATATTGGAATCAACGTGCGTATTGGAAAGGCGGGGATTTTTCTGGGGGGGTTACCTTTGTATTTTGGTCATGATTGATGTGCGGAACCTGTTTGAAAACGGTTCCACGGCACTTTGCGCTCATCAGCCGGGAGAGATCAATATTGGGTCTGCAGACACCACAATATAACCCACCAGCGACCCTGACGAATTCCAAGACGCAAATTTCCAAGATTTGCCCAAAGAAAGAAAGAAAACGATTCAAGAATATCTTGAGGGAAATTACTCGCAGATGTATGTGAACAAAATTTTCTCCTTTTTTGGCTTTCCTCGTGAAGCCATTGTATCCACCCATGTTTATGTCGCACCCATGTTTATGTCGCACCCATGTTTATGTCGCACCCATGTTTATGTCGCACCCATGTTTATGTCGCACCCATGTTTATGT
>JAAUXT010076048.1_pt1 | contig 16513 bp, 12 predicted proteins | sample 7278171 | NCBI WGS metagenome assembly JAAUXT01 (sample SAMN14350112, study PRJNA611818) | marine sediment metagenome | isolation source: surface marine sediment (1.8m) | place: French Polynesia: Moorea | collected 2018-08 | reverse complement strand
GGTTCTTTTTGTGATAGAGACATGATCTATGGCTCATATGAAAGGTGTTTGAAAGTAGTTTGCAGTCAAGTTTCAAAAGAATGTCCATGGCAACTTCCCTAGCAACCAGATGCAAAACTCCCTGGCAACTAGATGCAAATGGCTAGATCTCAGGTTCTTTTTGTGATAGAGACATGATCTATGGCTCATATGAACGGTGTTTGAAAGTAGTTTGCAGTTAAGTTTCAAAAGAATGTCCATGGCAACTTCCAAAACACCCAATTTGTGAATTATGACCTTTTTGCACTTCTAGTTGCATCATGCACCAACAAAAAAATAGGAAGTGACCAACAAAGCAAACACCCCGGGGACTTCGCACTTGCAGTTGCCCTGTGCACTGCTTCTCTTGTTTACCATTGACACACAAATTGATTTGTTTGTGTTGCATTGGAAATGGTCAGGCGCTTGTTTTGAAAAAGTATTTGTGTGCTGTACACTTTGGGTTCTGCCTGTGAAATACACCTGGCTTTCAATGCAGAGAACTTTTGGGTTTTCTCCATTCTTGGGAGTCTTTACAAGGTAATCACAAAGACTACGTCTTTTGACAGTGGTATCCAGCAGACAAAAAGATGTTTTGCTGCAGATGTATGCAGAAGACATGAATGTTCCAACCTTACATCTGAAAATATTTTCTCCTGGTAGAAATTGTGGTTTTTTTGATGAAAAAATTTTGAACCCTGTGGAATTTGCTGATGATATTTCTTGCTTAAAGTGTAATTTATTGAAGTGCCATTGGTATGTAAATCTGACCAGATCAGATGTGTGATTAAGTATGGGAGATAGGAGGGCAGGAATAATAGTTGACACAGATTCAAACAAGAAACCAAAGGGTTCAATACTTCTGAAAGTGAGGATGTTTTTATCACTGCACATATCAAGCTCAGACCTTTGATGGGAAAACCACAGAAATTTGAAGCAAGTACTCTTCTGGAGAAAACTTGAGTTTGAACAGTACATGGGTAAAGAGATAGTTCTGTTGCTGTCCTTGTAAATACTGTCCACTCTATCAAAAACACAAATCACATTTGCCAAAAGTTGGTCATTGCATCCAGTAGAAATCCATTCTGGTTCTGCCAAATTTGTTGTCAGCATCAAAGTGCATGCCTTACTAGTGGGATGCAATGTTTTCACTCCAGTGTGTTTTACATTTGCCAGCCCCACACAGTCTGTCAGAGATGGATTAGCAAAAATTTTACGACAGTAAAATCCGGGTAATATTTTTGCTTGTAGTTTTGGTTTGTAAATCTTTGGTAGGACACAGGGGATCTGCTGCTCCATATTGAATTGGCCTGGAAGTAAACAGGGTGATTCATATCTTTGTGCTCAATGACAAACAAAAGTTGGAAGCAGCAAAGTTGATGGCCAACAAAATATGTTATTTACCTGTGTTATTATGCCAATGAAAGTGGCTTCAATTGGTAAAATATGAAAAATATGTTTGTAAATCTGGACCAGATGTTGTAACTCAAAATCACTTGCAAAATAAGGAAGGTGTCCATTGGAGCTTTTGCAAAGGCTTTGAGCTTGAATCCAAGATAGTAAGAAAGTTTCACCCTCAAAAGTAACTTTGGAAGTTGACAAAGTCCAACAGGGTTTTGTTTTCAGCAGGATGTATTGTTTTTGTTCTGTGCTGTTGTCCATGGAAAAAGTAGAAAGATTATAGCAGACTACATTTGCAGGTGATATGTGTTCTTCACATGCAAGAATTTCCAGCACAACCCTGTCTGTGAAAAGTGTCTCAATGTTCAGCCATGATGCTTGAAGAGAGAAATTGCAAACAAATTGTGCACATTGAAGCTGCATTGGGTTGTTGTTTTCCCCATAAACTTGAATGTATCTGACTGATTTTAAACTGGAAAATGACACCACCAAGTTTGCAGACAAAAATAAATCACCCATTTCTTTTCTTATCAACATTGTGGTTATTGAAACCTGAATAACAGGATTTTGAACCACATTTACACTCTTTAGCATCAAGACATGTGTTGAAAAATCAAAAGTCTGCTCGAGAATATATCTCTTGAATGGAATTGGTATTGTTTCAACTGGATACTGAAAAATTGATTTGCCTATCTTCCTCATTGTGATGTCAATCCATTCTTCTGAATGGACCCATGCCTCAGTAGAAAAGGAAAATACCGCAAATGGATCTTCTGTGCCAGCCTTTGGAATTGATGTGTTCAACACCACATAATTTATCAATCGTACTGAGAGTAAGTGAAGCGTTTTGCGTGCCTTTGAGCAAAACAGCTTTTCACTTGTGCTTCTTTGCTGACAGAAACCTTGTACAGGGCCGGTAAGAGTAAGAGTATGTTTCAGCTCTCCAACAAACTCAAAATTAATTATTTTTCTCTCTTGAGATTTTCCAGGCCAAAATGTTGTTTGACAAACATCTGGTGTTTTGGAACCAGGTGAATCTGTATTGGTCAGTTGCATTATGGAACACGCATTGTATCTGAGGCAAAAGATAGAGGTCTTTGCAAAAAATCTCTGGATTTGAGAGTGGTGCTGATATTCTGAACAGTCACCACTGAAATTAGTGCTGAGAAAATCACTGCAAAAGTCCATTTGAACTGCTTTACATTCTGTGGCTGACACACTCAGTTCTGCATCAATCTTTGTGTATTTTTCATACCAGTACAGAATTACAGCTGAACAGGTATTTCTTGAATAAAAACTTTTGCTTGGTGCTTTTTGGAAACTGTGGGATGTGCACTGAAGATTATTTTCATTGTACCAATCCCTTTCTCGCTGCAGCATAGCTCCATACCTACAGCTCAAATATTCATTGCTTTTGTATTTCAGTTCCAGCAAAGTAATATTTATGTATAAAGGAAACCTTGTTTTGAAGAAGAAAACACATGGACTTTCAAGACAGAACATTCTTGAAGACACATTAAATGGATCCATTTGGACCTGTAACTTGGCTACAGCCTTCAACTTTGTTGATCTATAAGTTATAGCTTCATTCCAAGAAAAATTGTGTTCAGCTAAAACCTGCCAGATGCATTGAAAAGACGACAAATAATGAACTCCAGGGTTAATTCTGAAATATTTGGAAAGAAAACCAGGACCATCAAAGACAAATTGGGGCCACATGGACTCTTCAGCACGAAAAAGTATCAGACTTTCAAACTTTGTGGTCTGAACTAAAAATGTGTAAAGAAAGTCCTTGCAAATCTTGTGGATGGAAATTAAGTCAGGAATGTTTGTCTCCATTGGATTATTTATGCTATTGCTCAAATGTCCAGCATTAAAAACTGAATAGAATGCACCAAATTCAGCATTTAATAGATGGAAATAATTTACAGCAAAATTTAAAGCCATGTGTGTGAATCCTGGATAGACATTAAATATAGATTGCTGACCACAAAATGTGAATATTTCCCCTTGATTTGAATCCTCAGATATTGTCACGTTTCCCTTGTGGCAAAAAAATCTTCTTGTGAAAAACCACAAATAATTGATTGTTATGTTCAGTTGCAGATGACAATTTAAATGAAAGGTCCATGTGACAAGAAGGAAATTTTGCACATTTTTGCCCCTTTGTGGATGGTGATGTATCAGTAAAGCTCCAGAAGCCTTGATGGGCAGGCGCTAAGATACTTCCTCAGTTTCTTTGGCCTTTGCATAGCTCAAGTATTGATGAGAACACTCTGTTAATTCCCCAAGTATCCATGTCATGTCTCTTCTTCTTTGGCTTTTTGAGGACAAACTCTTTTGGAAAAATGCTGACTGATACTTGTGCCAAAATTTGGTTGTGTTTGAGAAGAAATGTGCTCCCACAACATGTCTCAAGGCCCTGTCGTTGACAGAGTGGATTGGTGAGAACAGTAAAACTTCTGTGAACACAACACACATCATACTTCTGGTTCCTTTCTGACCCTGAATCATTGCAAAATATACAAAGCACTCACATTCAGTTTCAGTTTTTCAGATGAGAAAGAGACCAACAACTTGTTAAAAACAATGTGATATAAACTTGCCAGACTGGCACAAGAGCTTAGATTGTTGTTGTTGCCCATTTCCAACTGATATTTGGAACAGTAAGTACAGATGTGGCACAATTCCTGAACAGAGAAGCCTGTGATTTTGCACTGAATGATGCTGTACTTGAACACACACACTTATGTACAACTCTGAATTATAAAGTACAGAAACCACCCCAAAGTTGCTGTTTTGTCACACAACCTGAAAAGTGTGAGGTACTCTTTGCCCAAATGCAATGGCGATAACTGCACAAACACTCAATGTCCGTACTTGGTTGTGAAAGGCAGGACATTTCCAATTGTCTATATTGATTGTAATTCACCAGCAAGTGACTAAAGTCAAACTGCAGAGCACAGAGCACAATGTCGTACAAGTGTGGCACCTTGTGGACCAGTCCGTTTCAAAAACCAAGCCCCAAGTAAAATCACACCCCACCCAAGGCACATTTTGCCAACAAAGACATCTGAGTTTTCGGTCTTGGGCCCCAGGCTCCCTTTGACGAGGAAACTGTTTGCCCTTCTGTGCACCAAGCACCCTGAGACCACTCCTGATCCACCAAACTTTTTTATGATGATAAAATTGAGGCTGAAATGTGTGTGTGTCTGTGTGTGTGTGTGTGTGTGTGTGTGAAATGTGCATGTGGGTGACTCTCCCCTTTATCTCTGCATTGAATGCATCGTATATTGCATCTCTGCACACTGTAGTCATTGGTGCTGTAGCTTCACATGATATCCAGAGATACTGAGACAGAATGAGTCGTGCATGCCTCAGAGTGAGAGAGATCACAGTTCCTATCAAATCAAGCGTCACAACAGGAAACGCTGTCTCCACGACGCGACGTGACGTCACGACTGAGACTGAGCCCACGAGCCTTGACAACATTGTTCTGTCCTGTTGTACTGACCCCAGACAGTGGCGGATCCAAGGGTGGGGCCAATTTTGGAATTGGGTGATCAGGTACCACTCACTGGGGTGCAGACTCTGTACGTGTGTTTGAGAATTTCAGGAACATGGAGCACTCGACACCATCACTGAAAGGTGTGCGGGACATTGGAGAGTCCAGGCCACAGGGCTCCCATAATCCTCCATTCCGTCACCACGTGATCCCGATGAGGTGAGTAATGGGGTTTACGAGTTGGTGACGGTGTCAGCTTTTTCTGACGTCAACGGCAACTTTTCTTCACGACTTCAAAGAATGGCCTAGACCATTTTGTTACACTCACCAATTGGGCGTCATGTTAAATTTAGAAGTTGACGTCAAAATTCTGTTGACTTTGATGTGGACGGCACCAATTTGAAAAGGGCTTCAGACTCAAGAGTCCAACTGACATGGATCGGTGGAGTGGATTATCTGGGAGTACATGCACTGCCACCTGTCTCAATCCAGTCACTGGCTCATACCGGGTACACTTCTGCCCTTACCCTGGATCCAGGGTGCCCTGAACAAAACAATATCCACTCAAAACAAACACTCACCTCTGCCTTTTAGCTTCTCCCACACACAACGTGTTTTCAATGAAGCGCAGAACGAGGGACGCGTTGTATTAGTGCTAACGACAGACGATCAGCCCCTCTCCGCCCTCTCATTGTCGTCAATACCGACGATGTTCTCTTGTTGGGCCCCTGGGCCCGGGAACGAGGAGTGAGCCTCGCCCTGCCGTGTGAAGCGACCATCACATCGCGGGGAACAGCCCCCAGTAGGGACGTTGCGCAACCCACACAGTCAGCACTGTGAGAACGTCCAGTCCAGTGCGTGGCGGACGTCACCGGGAATACAAGAGTGCGACATGCAGATCTCGAGCTGATCTGATGTTGAGAGGGACAGAAGCTTCAGCTGAAAATGCGTACAAATTCAGATCCTTAAATTTGATACATCTGTTCCGAAATTTGGGCATTTATTTGTTATTTTATGGTGCAGATCGTCTTTATCTAAATCCAGAAACTATTCAAACTGAAATTACATGAGTTTCAGAAGTGGCTATTTTCCTAAAATGATGCACTGAAAGCTTTCAATACATCATAAGAAAACCTGTGCTAAGAAGCAGTGCATCAGAAAAAGTTATTGTCTTGTCTGATCGGAAGTTTTATTGTTTGACTCGCATCTGTTGTCCGCTGTTTCAAGGCATGAAGATAAATGGTCTTTGTTTTGCTGCTACGCTGTCAATTCTTGTTCCTCAAACATGCACTGTGGATGTGCCTCATTGGAACAGATTTTCCTCGCTTTTTGCTGATTCTCCCAAACCCTGGATGACTTACGCAGAGAAATCAGTGCAAGAAATAACAGAGAGAACTTACCACAGATACAGGCACAGTAAACCAATGGTAGCTTTGCTGACTGACATGACACTTTGTTTTCATATTTTTACCTGCAATTCAAATATCAGACATGTGGGATATGTTATTGTTCAAACAAAACACAAACCTGTGGCAAAAACAGATTCCTGTCTTGTCAGATCCCCTCTGGGTTCCATTGACTATGATTCCAAAAGGCTGGAACCCACACGGATTCTTCGGGGAATAAAAGAAAGTCATGTAAATGTCCATTGGAATTTTTCTCTGTCTAAGATGCTGGATTTGAAGTTGGAAGTGACAGAACTGAATGTCAGGATGACATTTGACAGCTGCCTCTGGGGAAATGTGTCTTTGTTGAAGACAAAATCCTCCAACAATGCAGCTACAAATAAGTCGCGTGATAGTCTAACTCTTTGCGGCAAGCATGCTCCATTCAGTATTCACACATCAGGGTCATACAGCAGAATGCTTGTGAACCACCACGTGGACATTGAGGCCAAAATACATGTAAATTTCTCTGCAATAACTTCAGGAATTGTGAGGAATCTTCATCTCAAAACAGACACTTTCCCTTTGGTCATTGTACATCACATGTTACAAATGTCTCTCATACAATACACAATGTTGTTGCAAGTACCCAAACACCAGAAAATTTGTGTGAATAGCAGCAGGACCATGACCAGGGAACTAGTGTTCTATAATGGCCCTGGACTTCTCTCACCAAAGGTCAAGGTTAACAGGCTGTTTACACCCACAACCACATTTTGCTTTTCAAGTTTCCAGGTTGTATTACAATTCTCAGAACACAAAGTGTTTGAGTCAGCCCACTTCACAGTAAAAGTTGCTTTTGCTGGAAGGCTCAGTTCTCACTGTCAGCTGCATGCAGATAACCCAATTGGATTGAGCTATTCATTTTCCAGTGAATTGAGTGCAAGCACAAACCACAACATAATTCAAGCAACTGCTCCTGCCAAACTGCACGTGAGCATCACAATACATTGGTTTCACTACAGGGGCATTGCAACATCTACCTGCAGATTTGGTGGACTTTCCTTCAGTGATCATAACAATAACATTCTGACAGAATCCACATTGTTGTGCACTGACACCAACTCCACATCCCACAGAAGCATTTATTCCAGTGAGAGCACAATACACATTGTCATCTATTCTTACAGGCAATACAGCAATGTATCAGGTTACCTCCATGTGTCAAGTACTAAGTGTCATGCAGTCAAGATAAATCTGTGTGAAGTATTTCACAGGTGTACTGACCTGAAAAGAGGACCCCATGACTGCTACTACTTACTGCATGAATACAATTCACTTCCATATCTCACACTGGGATTTGACAGAACATCAAATTCAGTGTATTTTGAAGAAACACTGATTCATTATCGAATCACTCCTGGGCACTGTGTTGTATTTCAGACAGGCAATGACTTGTTCACAAACTCCACGTATTTGCTGTATTCTGGGAACTCTTGTGACAAGCTCACACTGAAGCCAGAGCACAGACCTTGCAGAAGAAGCGTGTTCCTCTACAAGTTCACAATCACTGGCACAAGGCACAGGTAAAACATGTACAGTCCAACTTTACGTGCAGATGAAATTCACATCAAAAATATGGACCAAGCAAAAGTTGTGACACTTGACCTGAAAACCGGCAGCTCCACTGTCCTGAACCCCCCTGTCCCTGCGGAAATGGCACAGGGCCAGAATGTTGGAGTACTGGATACACCAGCGAGTCTGGAATCATTACTACATTGGTCCACATTATTGTCCCCACGTCTACTGCAGCACCCTCAGATACACGGTAAGGTAGGAAACATGCGTTCAGATTTGTTCTGTTTTGATACAGTTATTTGCTGGAGCCTATTTTTGTTGCCTTCCCAGTGAATGTTTCAGGTTCTTGTGTGAAAAACAGTCCCAAAAAAGACCCTCTGGTTGATCCAGGAGTTTCATGCCATAACTCTGCCCCAATTCAGTTGCAACTCTTATTCACTTTTGGGAAAAAGGTTTGCAGGCCAGAAAGCCCCAACAAAAAGTCTTCAGATCTTTTTACAGAGTCAAAATTGATCTGCCTGGAAAGTCTGACTCAGTTGTCCCCACCAGGGTTGTACATTGTGAAGCCCTCATCCTGGATCCACCCAAGGGTTCTTTGTGGGGATCCTGATGTCAAGTACATTTTGTTTGCACACAGCTAACATATGAAACAGTTGCACCATTTTCACAAGGGGAACCCACAATCAAATTTGCTTCTCACTCCAAGTCATCAAGAAGTTGGCTGGATATTGTTGTTGAACTTGAACAAGTTAAAGATGCAGAAGATTTCAGGAACTATGAGCCACTATCACTCAGACACAAACCAAATGAATTGCACGCAGTCATGCAATCAGTACACGGTGTGTTGGGCATTGAGTTGATGAAGGAAAGGCAACTGCAAGCCCTTTCTCCAGAATGCAAGGGAAAATACATCAACATGACACACAATGTAGTGAAGTTTTCAGTGACTTTAAGAACCAAGTCTCTCACCAGACATCCAATATCTTACCTGCACACTCATTATGACCTCAGATTGATCTTGTCCAGCTGCAAGCCAACAGTTTATGTTTCCACAGCTGGGATTCCAAAACAGATAAAATACAGAAAATCTCTCTCAGAATCAACCTATGAGGGAAATATCATGTTGAAGGCATTTTGGTTTGAGGGAAAAAGTAGCTCAGATTTCTCAATCAGGAACATGGTGGCTGATGGTGCAGGTTGCACCTTGGATGATCCTTACAAAGATCAACTGTCTGTGTTTGTCCCCAACAGGACATTGTTTCCAAACAGGGTGATCCTGAGAATACATTATCACCCACACAACACTGGATTGTTTGCAATACTGCGACCGTATTTCAAACCATTGGAGGACACAAAAACTAAATTCTCCCTCTTCGTACACAACTGTGAAGGAAAATTTTCTGGGAAAATGTCCCCTGATAAAAGTATCTTGAATATTAGAAAATATTTCCAATCTTGGAATTCGGCCTCAGAATTGTGCCACCAGCTTGGAGCACATTTACCTATATTTTTTGACAAAGAATACACAGAAGAGTTTGTGTCTGTCATCAAAGCCAAGCAGCATGAATTGAGTGGGAACAGTGGATTGTTTATCAATCTCAAGGTGAGGGGTAGGCTCAGGGCACCTGAGTCACTGTCAGGTTGCTCAAAATGTTTGTCTGTGCCCAACAGAAGCTCTCCAGAGAAGATGACGTTCTCAGAGTAAAACAGAGAAAATCTTTGTCCTGACAACAAACTTTTCTTTATTGTTGTTGTGTTCAAGGTTCTGCTACATCAAAACACAAAGGAGCAACTTTCCAATTTGTGACCTCAGAAAAGAAAAGACAATTGTCAGCGAGAAAACATGTGGAAAACCAGGAGAATTTGCAACACAAAATATTCTTTCAAATCATCCTTCTCTGTTTCAGGGACAACTTTGGGGAAGTCATTATCCAATGTCATATCAAAGCTGGGGTAATGCATATTACGGGGCTGGTTCTTTTCAAACGCATTTTTCAAGAGACATCTTCACTCAGGCAGGAACTATAACGTGTCACAAAGAACGGAATCACATAGAAAACGCAGTAAATAAATCCAGAAGCCAACTCCAGCCACTGGCAGACAAGGCATACACTTGCACCATTATGCTTCTGGAAAATCTGGCATACCCTCAATGGATATCTGTAAATTACAGTGCAAAACTACAGATGGCATTTGTGTGTTCCGATCACGTGCTCAATCAACAGACAAAAGGCCAAAACTCCAGTTACAGAAGCCATTTGTCAAATTTGGAGTGTCCAGAGATGAATGGATTTCTGTCCAGCAAATTTTGTTACAGCATTGTGTGGTGTATAAGTTTCACTGTTTTGTGCAGGAATCATGTTTTCCTGACATCAGGAAACATTACAACTTTCAAATTTATCTTTGTGGCCACATCTGACAGGATCACTCCAATTCTGTCAATCAGTCCAAACAATGGGAGCCAGATACTGCACTTTACTTACACAAGGTATTACAGCATTTTTCATTTCAAAAAGCAAATCTTTCCACTGAAGAAAAGTGTGTCAAGTGTGCTCAGGGGATATGTCATCTACAAGATCAAGACTGCAGTGATGGAATGGAACAGAACATTTGGAAACATGTTTCACTGCAAGAGGACAAAGCTGCACATATCTTCTTTGTTGGTACTTGATGGTAAAAGTGATTGTGGAAAAATGGATGACTCTGATGAAGTGGATACTTCTTTTCACAAAAGCAAATGCAACTTTAAGTGCGCCACAAATGAGGCAGGCTTGCCCATTGTTTACAAGAGAGAGGATCATCTGTGTAAAAGCTTGTCAGGATCTGAAAACATCACAAAAACACACACCACCAATGCAATTAACCCTTTTCAGTGCTCTAATACAAACACAATACAAGACAGACTTGTGGATGACCTGGTGAGTGACTGTGGTTCTTCTGCAGATGATGAAGAGGCTTACAAACATTTGCTACTTTATGGTGCCTTTGTTCCATGTCCCAAACATACACAGTTACATTGTGAACCTGGCCATCCAAGATGTTACAACATGTCTGAGATCTGTGTCTACAGGCTTGGTGATCAGGGGCAGCTTGTGCCATGCAGGACTGGAGGTCACATTGAAAATTGCAGACAGTTTGAGTGCAACAAGAAGTACAAGTGTCCAGGTTTTTATTGTGTTCCTTTTGGGTATCTTTGCAATGGCAAGTGGGATTGTCCCAGAGGAGAGGATGAATCCTATTTGCTCTTGTGCAGAGAAGTGACCAGATGTGAACAGATGTTTCAGTGCAGAAACTCTGATCAGTGCATTCATATTGATGATGTTTGCGACATCTTCAATGACTGTCCCCTATTTGATGATGAAATGATGTGTGATTTGAAGAAACAAAACTGCCCTTCTCATTGCTCATGTTTAAACTATGCCATGTCCTGCCATGAAGAGGGAATATTCTTCAAAAGTTTCTTGCTTTGTTTCGCCCCTTTCCGCTCATTGCAGATCTGCAATTCTTCTCTCACACCAATCACATTGTTGTCAAAGTGGACAGAGCTGGAAAATCTTGACCTGTCCCGAAACAGACTTGAACAAATCTGTGGATATTTGACAACAAACAAGAAGTTAGTTTTTGCAAAAATCTGCCACAATTCATTTGAGAATCTGAACCACAGCTGCTTCTCCAATCTTCCAAACCTGAAAGTTATCAAACTGAACAGCAACAACATTCAACACATCAAGACAAAGAGCTTTGTTAATTTGAGTGCGGTCCAGAAAATTGACTTTTCATCAAATGACTTATTGTGTGTGAAAACATCAGCATTTGTCAATTTGCCTGATGTGAAATCAATTACAATACAAAGTACTTTCATCAAGGAACTTGCTGAAGACTCTTTCACCAATGTAAAACTTGTAACATTAGAAACTGCAAATTATCATTTTTGTTGCATCAAACCAGAGGAGACATTGTGCACAGCTGATATCCCCTGGCACATATCATGCTCAGACCTTTTCCCTGATTTGGCAATGGTTTTGACACTTTCATTGTTTTGCTCTTTCAGTTTGGCTGCCAATCAAGCTTGCTTGGTTTTGATGTTTGCCAAGAATGGCAGAAAAAGCAAGAAGCGTCCATTCAAAGTGATGGTGTCATTTGTCAATGTCAGTGATTTGCTCTGTGGTGTTTACCTCTTGATCTTACTTGGTGCACATGGCTTCTACAGTGGAAATTTCATGATCAATGAGAAACACTGGAGACAAAGTTTGCCATGTTTCACAGTTTCTTTTCTTTCAGTGATTTATGGACTTTTGTCGCCATTTTTTCTTGTCATTCTCTCTGTTTCTAGATTGATGGTTGTATTGTACCCATTTAATTCAAAATTCAAACAAACTAGATTTGTTGCCAAAGTGTTAATTTTCTCTGGCATTGCCACTGCAGTGGTCAGTTTATCTTTGTTGACTTTTTCCTGGTCATTGCACTCTGAAGTGAAGTCTACTTTGTGTTTGTCACTCATTGATCCAGCAAAATCTGATCTTTTAGTCGCAATAACAACATTTGTAATTTCTATTTTCCAATTCATTTCTTCCATTGTGATTTGCACAATTTACCTATTTATTTCATGCAGTGTGTCAAAAACCCAAACCCTTCACAGCAAAACAGTGCAAAAGCAAAACAGGAAAAATCAAAATTTGACCATGATTTTACAACTTGTTGTTGTGACCGCATCAAACATATTGTGTTGGATTCCATTTGATATCATCTACATTCTGTCCTTGTTCCTGCTGAGGTACCCAGTTGAGATGGTGATATGGACCACAATTGCAGTCACACCCATCAACTCTGTTGTTAATCCATTGGTGTTCATTGCCACAAGCATCAACCTGCTGTTCGAAAAGGGGCACCAAATGAAGGTTCTTACTGTGACGCAGGCTGCCCACAGCAGCAGGACCCAAAAACAAACATTTGTCCTCGAAGGCTCAGCTCAAGACTAGAACAACATGACCATTTGACAAGCTCTACAAAAGAAGAAAGTGCTGAAAGTTGTCGTGCACCCAGTGGGCTGGCTGCAAATGTTTGTGAGTGAAAACAAACAGAAACAGACGGAACCAGTGCGAACATCACACGTTGTTGTTGTTGTTGTTGCACCCATTCCAGGCGTTGTGAGGGTGAAGACTTGGGTTGATGTGAGAAGCTGGAAGTGTACAATGCACTAATGCACTGCGCGAGTATACTGACACACACACACACACACACAAACACACACACACACACACACACACACCGTCTCTACACACACCAGGAACCACTCGAGCTGGACCTCGTAACCAGCTCAGACGCTGGTCATTTTGACACACACGTACACACATACACTAAAAACAGACACTCACACACCTGTACCCCCACCCCCACACAAAAACACACACGCACTTGAGTCGAGCCTTGGTTGGATCCTCCAGAAGGTCACAACACGAGTGAACATTCTTGAGCTGGAACCCAACGCTTCTTCATGAATATGTTGCAGGGTGAGCGCGCTGGGTGTGGTTCTCCTCAACCTCTGCACCAACAACTTCCTCTACGTCGTCATCACCGTCTCTTGGTGCGTGTGGCGCATGCGCACACTGCGTCTCTGCTTCACACCAGGTCCCACCTCACATTGTGGCTCTTCACACACACACACACACACACACACACACACACACACACACACCACCGTGGCCTTGTGCGCTGTTGGCGTTGTGAATTCCACACGTTCTCTCAGAGACGCCTTGGTTCCGGAAAGTTCGGGTGAGCTTCAGAATGGATGGGTCACATTGGGTCCCTGGCCCCAGCCCTGCTCCCACACCCTGGCGAATCAAGTCCATTGCAATCCCACAGTCGGTCGGTCGGTCGGTCGGTTGGTCTGCGGTTCAGTCAGTCAGTCAGTTGGTCGGTTGGTTCGGTCAGTTGGTCTCTCTCTCTCTCTCTCTCTCTCTCTCTCTCTCTCTCTCTCTCTCTCTCTCTCTCTCTCTGTGTCTCTCTCTGTCTCTCTCTGTAACACTGCCAGCTTGTCACGTGATATATTTTACGCGTTCCGCTGCAGGTACATCGAGTACGAGTTGGAGAACACTGCCCGTCAGGGGGAGGCTCTGTGCCACTTCCGGTGGGTCATGAGCGGCACGCTGGAGAACGCCTTCTCCATGCTGCTCGTGCTACTGTCGCTAGAGCGCGCTGTGCGCGCCCTGCTCCCGCGCGTCCACGCCAGCGCCCTCTCGTGGGTCGCGCTCGCCTGCGTCACCGGCGCCATCTGGGTGTTGGCGCTGGTACTCGCGAGTCTGCAGATGTACGTGGCGACTGGCGGCATCTACTACCATGCGGAGTCGGGTGAGTGCACGAGACAATTGGCGTTTCCCATAGGGGGCGCGTCCGCGTCAAAAACGGGAGAGTCAACTGTTGGCCGTGTTCGATTTACGAACCAGAAGGAGCCAGAACTAGAAAATTATCTTGACCTGTTGGTTTTCAACAGGCCAGAACCAATCACGACACAGGATTTTCTGCTTCTGGTTCGTAAATCGAACAGGGCGTTTGATGCCGACGCGACTCCTGTTGGAGAACCGCTTTTGGCGTCGAGTGACTTTGCACACACATCACACACACACACACACGCACACATGAGAGAAAGCCCAAACCATGCAAACACGAACAATGTTTGTGCACACACACTCACGCACACGCACACACTCACACACAATCTCGCACACACGCTTCACACACGCACACATCTCGCGTGCAGACACACGCACATATCTCGCACCCACCCACCCACACACACACACACACACATACACACACGCACGCACGCACTTGCATACACGTGCACACACAAACACACGCGCATACGCAGGAACAACACACCTGCGGACCTCACCAGTCGGTTGTGCAACAAAAAAGATGGATCCAACGTCTCAACTCTGGGATCTCCTGTGACCCTCAAAGGCATCTTTGCGCCTCGAAAATTTTCATGTATGCAGACGTGCGTTGGTCGTCCTCTCACAAATTTCGCACGGTGTTTTGCGTGTGCAGCGTGTGGTGCGTCCCTGTGACGCAGTGCGCATGCGTGTTTGTCTGACCTATTTTCTTGGCATTTCAGGTGTGTGTTACAGTCAGGGTCGGTTCGCGGAGGTCATAATGCGTACGACGCTGCACTACCATCTGCCGACCTTCCTCCTGCTGCTGCTCACCCCGCTGCTCGTCTATCTCCAAATCTCGCCGTGTAGTCTCGCGCACCAGCGAGATCTCAGCCTCACTTCCGGCGCCGGGGACCTCAGCTTCCGGTTTGACCCCTGGGACAAGCACAGCGTGTACCTGATGACGTGTGTGTGTAACCTCATCTTCGTGGTGTTCTGGTTCCCAGAGACGTATTTCTACATCAAGGGGAACCTCTACGTGCTGACCTGGGAGGAGATCAAGGCCTTCATCGGCAGCGTCTACCTCATGGTGTCTGGGAAGGGCCTCATCGTGCTCCTCTTCACCTTCGGGGTCAAGGACACCAGAGACGCCATTTTGTTCCGGAAGCGTTCCGGAGACGAAACTGAGCTTCTGGATATGGACGAGGTGGCGACGACGTCAAGCGCCGTGTGAACTGACGTGACGTGACGTGATGTGACGTGACGTGAACTGCCGTGGGCAGGGAGACTGTTTTCACATTGGTGACGCTCGTCAATGTTTTGACGCCGTGAACGTTGACGTCAAAGCGATTTTTACACGTGTTGAGAAAGTTGACGCCCACTGGCCTCAGGGTCTGACCAGGGACGTGGGCGTTGACGTGGACGTGAGCGTAGACGTGAGCGTAGACGTGGAAAGCGTGTGGACCAGAGACTGGTGACGCTCCGGATCCGACGAGTCGGTAACTCGTCCTGTACAAACCCCTTTAAGTTTTCCATTGTTCGATAGAGCGTCCCTTGCCAGACGACTGCATGTAAGTGCCAAGTGTACAAGTCCGTGTACATTCAGAAAAATTAGATTGTAAGAAAAGCGTTTTTTCTTCTTCATTTATGCGTTGGTGTGTTGCACAGTTCACGTGTGTGGCGATGAACCCAACAGGTACCGTATACCACCTTGAAAAAGAGAAGCGCTCTTCGACACGACGCATGCGCAAAAGGAACTGCAGTTTGAACGGAGTGTGCGTGAGAGCCCGAATGCAGCGCGACCTGAGCTGAAAACTTGTGTGTGAATTCCAGCCTTTCTACGTGGTGAGTCCATCATTGGAATCCACTGTGCACAATTTTCAAGGCCTCTCAACTTGCGTGACACTCGAGAAGACGAAACGACGCCCCACAAAAAAGCTGCACAACTGCTTGCTTCCATTTGCATCTCGCTTTCCGTGTGTATATACGAGTACTTGTGCAGCACAGAAAATCTCAGCCGGATCCAGCGTTACTCTTGACATGCCTGGGGCCAGGGAGGGTCGGGAACCAAGATCAGGGGTGGCAGACCTGGTCCTGGATGGGGCGTCGCCACACAGGCCGTGGGCCCGACACTCTTGGTACAACTCGTGTGCAGAAACAAGAAACAAAATTTGGCGGCTGTGCGGGGGGATATTTTTGGGGCTGGGGCTGGGGCTGGGGCTGGGGCTGGGGCTGGGGCTGGGGCTGGGGCTGGG
>JAAUXT010059790.1_pt1 | contig 16513 bp, 18 predicted proteins | sample 7278171 | NCBI WGS metagenome assembly JAAUXT01 (sample SAMN14350112, study PRJNA611818) | marine sediment metagenome | isolation source: surface marine sediment (1.8m) | place: French Polynesia: Moorea | collected 2018-08 | reverse complement strand
CCACCAGTTGGTGTGACCTGGGCCCACCAGTTGGTATGACCTGGGCCCACCAGTTGGTATGACCTGGGCCCATCAGTTGGTATGACCTGGTCCCACCAGTTGGTGTGACCTGGGCCCACCAGTTGGTATGACCTGGGCCCACCAGTTGGTATGACCTGGGCCCACCAGTTGGTGTGACCTGGGCCCACCAGTTGGTATGACCTGGTCCCACCAGTTGGTATGACCTGGGCCCATCAGTTGGTGTGACCTGGGCCCATCAGCTGGTGTGACCTGGGCCCACCAGTTGGTATGACCTGGGCCCATCAGCTGGTGTGACCTGGGCCCACCAGTTGGTATGACCTGGGCCCATCAGCTGGTGTGAGTGGTTTCAACACAGCGTGTTTAACAAATTCTGGTTCATTTATTGCTTTCAATTAGTCAACATGAGACGTTTAATTGGAAGGCAGGTTGATATCATGGGTTTATCACAGTCAACATTGTTAATTCATCACCACAGACGTGAAGGTCTGGTGTGACATTGCGTACCACCCAGCCACCCAACAAGACTCGACAAGCTGAACTCAAAATCAGTGTGTGCGTTGGCTACACACCGGTAAATTCTAACGTCGGTGTATGAACTTGTGCCTTGTTGTCCTCTTTACTCGATACATCACATTGTCATCTTGATTAAACAAAAATAGCCCAACTGAAACGCTCACGCACCTCCGCAAACACTCGGGCGAAATCGTCACTGACAGGATTCTCTGCTGACAGCGTCTTGTCCGTTCACAACGGTATGTCAGGAAGGTGGAAACTGGAACCGTGGGTGGGCGGTCAGTCAGAACCTCCTGTTTTGCTCCGATAAAATTTGGCCAGGAGTTCACACAAATTAGTTGACAGCATTGAAAACGTGTTTGAAGTGAACTCGCTCACAGTTTCTGTTGACAGAAAACAAAAGTCCCAAAATGTTCTCCGTTCATGGATACCAATCTGACCAATGCTATCATGAGGGTTCATATACCAAACACCAGAGGCTTTTCCGAAGCGCGTAAACATCAACATTAAAAGTCTTCTCGTTTGATGGCCAGGTTTCACCTTGGTTGGTGAGAGGAACAGCCCGAATTCCAACCCAGTTTTAGTTTCAATGCCCACAGACTTTGTTTGCAAACAGACGGGAAAACAAGCACCAACAACCACATGACGACAGACAATCACAACACCCAGTCAATAAAATGCAACTGAAGATTAGATATGTTGTTCGTTCACACTGATCAAAAAACTGTCTGCCTCACAAATTACCCTTTCGACCGAGCACTGCCGACCGACCCATCTCCAGTCAACTTGGATTCGCAGACAAGTCAGGATACACTGTTTTGCTCGGCTGGACTCTCCATTGTGGGCAGTTTGGACGGGTTGACACAACGCATTTCAAAAGGTCAAACCAACGAGCACGAGTCGACATCTACATTGCGTGAATCCTCCAAGTTGACTGGCGAGAGTTGGCAACAGTTTGACAGATTGAACTGAACGATATTTCTTCAAGGCAGTCTCATCAACCATCGAACTCAGCAAAGCTTGAACAAAACGGTAAGCGCCCAGCCACAAAATTTGCAAAATTAGAATTGGTGTCACCAATGAAGGTCGCTTTTGGTTACCGGTTAAAGAGCAGCTGTACACGTTGGGAACGGACGTCGCACATGTGATCTCTTTCGAATCTTCAGATTCTGCTTGAAAACTCCCTGCCAGCGAACGACAGATCCTATCTTCACTCGGTTGAGAAACTTTCATGCTTAGATCCTGTTGCCAACATTTGAAAGCGGTTGAAAAATCACAGACCAAAAGTCGACGTAAAGATCAGGCGGTGCAAGTAATGCAGGGACGCCAAAGCCCTGGCGACAGAACGGATCACAGTTAGCCACGTCCACCATCAGTGGATCGTGCATTTTCAAAACAGTTTGTGGTGATACAAAGCGTTGCCGTTATTGTGTAGATATAAAACTCCAATATAGATAAACGACGCATCAAAATAGTTGACAAGTTTCGTGTGTTCAACCGGGAAGGAGTAAAAGTAGGGGGAAGTGTCGCGCGACTTGTGGTGCAAAGATTCAAGTTAGTTTTCTGGCAACAGAGGAATCAGAAAAGAAAACATTCCGGAGCGAACAATGCGTTTTGGAAAAAGTGTCGCACTGCTTCGATCTGCTGAGAAAAACTCAAACAAATTCTGGTCAGTAAAATGAACTCAAGTGAATACGGCAGCAGTGCAACTGGATGGATCAAACTGCGGCGGTTCGACAAGCACAGGGCAGCATCCCGCGACACATACGTGCTCAAGGACACCCGTCATATACATTGCTATGGTGCGATTGGGCGCGTTCTAATCTCACTCCCTGACTGTGTTCCACTGACTGAGGGGCGGGGTCCAGCCTCATCACCGTGTGCGCCCGTTGCCATGACGTCTCTGACGTTTCCAGTGTTTGTGTTCGGAAAGTCCCCACGTGTCGCAGTTCACGCGACGAAGCCGTTCATCTCGTCGTCATCGTCCTCCACGTCGACCTCGATCACGTCCGAGTCCGACGCCGCGTTCCTCGACGACGCGTCCGAGTTGCTACGCGATCCCCGAATCCGCATGTTGCTGGGCAACGCACACCCAACTTCTGCGTCCAGAAACGCGACGTCATCGTCCACGTAGCTGAAAGGGCCACAACGCCGTCAAGAACGTGACAAGAAATAAAGAGCCTCAGCACCAGCTGTTTGTCGAGAAAAATTGGTGCTACAAGCGCCTGTGACCCCCTGATTGAAAGTGGTGAAGCAAAATACGAGACTCGTGGGTCATATTGATTGGCTTAGTTCTGTACTTCGGCCTGCTGGATAAATTTGGAGAATAGAAACCACGTGACTGTTCGCCACCACACCTGTTGTACGGGTCACTGAGCACGGACGACAGCTGGGCGGACGAGGGGGCGGTAGCGGTGGCTCCAGAGGCGCCCACGCGGCGCCGCAGACGCAGCAGCGCGTCGCAGAATCGCCGTCCCATCTCCTCCAGCTCCCGCGTCGACAAGCAATAACCCTGCGCGCATTGACAGAAAAGTGCGGATTCTTGACGGTGTTCTGTTTGAGAGTTTCAAAGAGAAGGCCATACAGCCAGAAATGTTTTCTCCGGAGAATCGCAGTCGTGTCCACTCGCCTCACCCATTATCCCTTTGTAATCCACCCATTGTACGAGCGGCTACACAAATGGGACACGCTCTGGCCGAGGCCTTCATCACACACGCACACACACACACTCACACAGCATGCACGCACGCACACACACACACACACACACACACGCACACTCACTTACCCTGTAGCGGCCCTGATCGCAGCCGCAGTAGGAGCTCTCCATCGTGTAGGAGCGCACGACGCCGATCTGACGCCACACGACGACGCGCGCCGTCGCCTCCTTGCTCTTCTCGACGATGAAGTTGCAGTCCCGGTAGCTGAAGGCTGGAGCCATCTGGTGCAGCACGCGCGGCAGCAGCTGCACGGAACATGGCACAGTTTGTTTCAAATGCACAGACAAACAGACAGACAGACAGACGGACAGACAGACAGACAGACAGACAGACAGACAGACAGACACACACACACACACACACACAGAAGCTTTGAGGCATGCACCTCGCACCTTTTTCTTCCGAGGAAATCCAAAGAGTAAATAAGATCACATCCGCTGATGTAAACAGCTTCCCGCACTCGCCTTGTAGCCGGTGTCCTCCTTGTTTCCGTTCGAGGCCGGGTTGTCCGTGTCGTCCGGGACCCACGACTGCGACGGGCTGCAGCCGTACAGAAACACGTTCTTCTTGCGCGAGTGGCCGTGGTAATCACAGTACACCTGAAACAAACACACACCTCCACTAAACACACACAACACCTCACTTCAAACCGCTTTGTGTTCGATAAGGACAAGAAAATCGGGAGCTCATCGTTTGTTCGGGAGTGGGAGGGGAAGGGCGGCGGGTGGTCCCCTTGTTGAGTGGTCCCCCACCCCGTGAATCAGCCCGTGCACGCAGCGCATACTCACGAGCGGCGGTCTGCCCAGCGCGGCGAGGTACTGCAGCAGCCCCTTGGTGTGGTGGATGGTCGGGTGGAGCTGCGGACAAGGCGCGAGCCAGCAGCGGTTCAGGTCCTCCCCCGTCAGCGAACACCGGTGGCTACAGACGAGAATGACTGTCATGCCAGAAACTGCACATTGGATGCATCACACGCTGCGTCCCTGTCCAAATGGGTGGACGCCACGTCGTTGTGACCGCAACGCAGCGTCACACAACTGAGCGAGTCTGGTATCGTGTCAGCAAAGACGATGTGTCAAAACCTTGATGCAAAGCCATCGGAACCATGATTTGGTCAAGGGGAGGCAATTTGAACGTGTGAAAGGAATAAATTTCGCACGTGCAGCGCATAATTAGTCACCCCCTGGTTGCCCCTCCCAGAACCGCCAGAATTTCCACGCTGTCCAGACAACTACTGACCAGCCGTTGATGACTCCGTCCGGGTTGAGCATCGGGACGATCTTGAAGACATAGCTCTCCCTCAGAGCCTGCGCCGATGCACAGTCGCTCAGCAGATAGTCGATCGTTCCTGCAACCAGGTGTTCAACGTGCAATGACGTTTTGTCTGACAGCCCAAAACAAAGGGACAGGCAAACAAGAACCTCTGTCAGAGTTGGTATGCGTCGCGACCCAGTCCCGAAGGAGTTGCCACGGAAATCGCGAAGAAAAGGGAGACTGACGGACAGAGCCCACCCAAAGTGACAACAGCACGTGCGCCAAGTTTTGGTGTGCCAAAAAATGAGGAGCGGGACCAACGATGAATGTCTGTCAAGCACAACATCTCAGCAGCTGCACACATCGAATCCTATTTTCACGATGTGGGATTCTTCAACAAACAGCGGTTCTGACCTTTCATGATCCAGGAGGCATTGCTCTCCCCGGGATGAACTCGTCCGCTCAGGAAGATGTACGGGCGATGCTCTGAAACACAAACCGTCAACGATGATCTGCTTTTTCAGTCACGCGGAAAACACAACTGTCTGACGACCCTGTGAGAACGTAGACCGAGTTCTCACCGATGGCCTCTGCGTCGTCCGAGTGCGGCTGCGCAGTGATGGTCAACAGCGGCACGTCGTTTCCGGCGATGGACGTCGTGAGCACGTGTTTCCGGAAGAGAACACGTGACGCGTCTGTGCGCTCTGCCCATTCACTCAGATGCGCCTGCAAAACAAGCTAGATTCTCTTCCGCCTGTTCAAAACGACTTGCTCTTGCGACTTTACCACGGTCTCTATATCATAACAGGCGCTGTCGTTTCCCACCTGCAGCATGGTGTAGGAGTACGGATAGTGGTAGGCGATGTAACACACGTCCCTCTCGTGTTCGAAAGTGATGTTGAACGAGCCCGTGTAGTAAGACTTGCCCGTCACTCCGCCTGAAACCCACGTCACACGAGTCAGGTTTGACATTTGCAGAAAACCGGAACGAGTTGACAGCAGTGGAGCTCGGTGTTGGTGACGCACGCACCTGTGGCCTGCGGGCTGCGGCTGAAGTGGTTGCGGTAGTAGCAGATGTCGGTGCCGGCGCGCAGCCAGTGCGCCCGGCCGGAGTTGAGCGCCTCCGTCACCGAGAAGAGAACCGGCTTCATCCCTGCAGCAGCGAGGGAAACGCGTCAACGTGAGAATTCTGAGGCTGGGAGTGGGCCAAATGTCGCGGCGTCCTGACACCACGGTTGGCCCCATCTTTGCACCCAAAGAACGAGTTTCCTGGGGAGGGAGAGGGGGTTCTGCCAAAGGTGTTTTTCATGTGGAGCACAGGTGCGCTCAGACTGCACCGCTTTCCATCAATCGGAAAGGAAACCCGCAACACCCCAAATGACAGGCTGAAGAACTGACCGAAGTTGAGTTGAGAGTTGAGCTTCTCGCAGTTGACGATGTTGAACCGGTAGGGTGTGCCGGCCTCCATGTTGGACACCTCGAAGTAGAACCACTGGTGGTGGTGGTTCGTGTTCACGTCCGGGTTCACGATCAGGTCGTACTCGTACTCACGCACCTGCACAACAGCAGTAGCAGCAGCAGCACAGTGCGGTGTGTTTCACACTGGATGCACTATGCGTTGAGTCATTGCACCAGTCAATGAAGTTGAAGGAGCCGTGCGGGGACGCAACGCACGACGCAACAAAGGCATGGGACATGAATTTCAAAGTTTTTGACCCGTAGATACCTGGATGGCCTTCCTGAGATTGCCGCACTCGAACTGCGAATTGAAAACCAGATGATCGACATCTGCCTTGCGTGACAACCTGAAACACACAACATGCACCACAGTAAAAGTGAACCACCTCTCAAACCAAAGATTCGCCCAAATTCACATCCAATCACAACCTGTGCAGCCTCACCGGAACGCGTCCCTGTTGACGAGTCGCGATTTGTCCTGGATGAAGAACGGCGCTTCGTCCTGCAGAATCTCGTCCAGATCGTACACGACTCGGTCCACGATGCCCTCGGGGTTCAAGAAGCGGTCGATGTCCGCGAAGATCTTGGCTCTGTAAGGAATTCAACACGAGTTAAGCCCGTGGCAGCCGCCAAAAACCTCGACTTGAATCAACAGTTGGTTTTATGTCTGGGGTTGCATGCTGGTCGGCTTTTGCACGTCCTGTCAACCAACAAATCCGTCTTCATTGCAGTGAGCCCTGGTTCTCGTGCCTCGCACACCTGGGTTCGACCCCAGCCTGGAGATAAGGGGTGCTGTCCATTCGCCCTTTTCACTAGATTTGTGCCTGACATCGTGTCGTACACGTACGGCACCACCTGATTCACGTACCTCTGCACTCCAGAGGTGATTCGCGTACCTCTGCAGCCCGGCCTCCCTCACGTACCTCTGCACCCCAGGCTGCTTTACGTGCTGCGGCTCCCGCGAGCTCGGCGGGCGGTGTCCATGCAGCTCGGGGTACGCCAGCTTGTTGAAGCGCGCCACGCTGCGCGTGCGCCGTGCGTGCTGGCGAATCAGGTCCGGGTCGGGCGACCTCCACGTGATTCCGTCCTCCGTGTCAAGGTCAGGGTCGTTGTCGACACGAACCGTGGGAACTCCTTCAAAATCCTGAAACACAGTGAGAGAGTTGAAAGCCATTTGAAAGTATGAATTTGAACTCTTTTGCCATTGGTTCCACCACCTCTGTTTGCACTTGCAGTCAACAACACGACAGAAAGAACAACGCCGCTTGTCCGTACCTGTTCGCGCTTCTTCTTCGACGATGCGCTCACGTCCTTCGACGAGTGGCCCGCGTCTCGCAGCGTCATGTTCACGTCAGTACTCGGCGCAGTTCCCTCTGGCGACGCCATGTGCACATCCTGAGACGCCATCTCGGCGTCGCGTGACGTCATCATGGGCGTGATGGAGAGCGCGTCCGTCTGTTCGACCAGAGGCTTCCCGTTCAGCGTCGCCGTGTTGTCCGCGCTGCGCCCTCTTCTGGACAACCCGGAAACTTGCACTGACTGACCCTTGACACTCTTGCCCTTTTCTACTCCTGAGCTGGGTCGGGTTCTTTTCTTGAGACCTTTAGATTTTTGCCCAGTGAACGGATTCTGGGACAATGTTTTTCTGTCGGGAAGATCCAGCTCCAGTTTGAAAGTGTTGGAGCTCCATTTGTAATTCAGTCCAGTTTGAGAGGGAGGGTCACCTTGATCCACATCAGTGGGGGTCGCGAACTCCTGTGAGGATTCGGAAACCAAGTCGACGTCCTCTGAGGAGCTCAGTTCAGTGTTGCTGCTGAGGCAGCTCTTGGAGTTGGCGATGTTTGGAAGACTGAGTCTGGAGCGGGAGTTGAGCGCAGTGGACGAGGAGGAGGAAGACGAGGTCACCGACTGGTTCTTGCGCTGGAGGCGCGGGGAGGACTTGCTGCTGCCGCCGCCTCCTCCGTTGCCGCGCGGGCGGCACCGCGTCCCCCGCCGCCCCGGGGCCCCCGCCGCCGCCGCCGCTCCCGGCTTGTGCTGCTGCCGCTGCGAGGTGTCATCACAGGACGCTGTTGGAATGATCACGTGTTGCTGCCTGCTGGTTGGATCCTGAAAAACAAACCAATCTGACTTCTGTACTGAAGGTAGTTTTCCATACACCGCCCGTCTCCATTATGTTCAAACCAACCTTTGCTTGAACTTTTCTCAAACAAGCAACTCGTTTCAGGTCGCACACTGAAATGCGTCATGCGTTGCATCCCTGCACTTGTCCCAGAGAAAAGCAGCGCCCCTTGACACGCACGGGAAAGCAACGCATGGACCCACCCAGCGTGACGCCGGCCTCGCAGCGCTCGTACCTGCGGCAGGGCGTGCATCTCCGGGAAGCAGTGGTCGTACATGAGCCGCAGGTCCTCGAGGGTTCGCGGCGGCAGAGGCTCCGTCGGCTCCCGCTCGCTGAACCCGTCCTGCGCAACACACAAAAACACGCGGCGCTTCAGAAAACCTCGCACACCGAAGATTCCAGCTCCAGACGGCCATGCAGCAACGAGTCTTCACCACACTTGCTCAACACACTCTCACATCACGCACTTCATTCTGATACACGCACATCAAGTTGCAACAAACATCACACAGACAGCCTCAGGCTTGCTCCAAACTCACAGCATAGGGCCTGATATATCCTCATCTTGTCTCGTGTCAGCCACCACACCGTTTCATCAAAAACACTCACGAATCCCGGAAAACTCATTCCCGGGTGGCGTTCACCATATTCAAGGGGCGCGTTACAAAGCAGGTCAAAGGATATTCAAGCCAGACTTTCTTTTCCAGAAAAGGAGTTGTGCGGGAAAACAAGCTTTTCACACATAAGGTGTCCAGATGTCCTGTCTGAAACAGAAGCAAAGCACGCTGTTCTCCTGAAGAAGGACCAGCCCTGGAGCTGCACACTAGACGCACAAAGTGGCAACGAGGCAAAAGCAGAGTGACCTGCACCGCACCGCACCGCACACGAAACGGTGCGAAAGGTGGACGCAGACAGAAACGGTCCTTCACCGCTTTCCACGCAGGACACTTCGTTTCATACTGTGTGCACCAACCCTTGGAACAAGTGCTAGAGGGATCATCTACAGCACTGCACACCGTGACGGCACCTTTACTCACGATGTATAACTCAGCGTAGATGTCGGCGAGAATTCTGCGCCTCAACTCGGGATCGCAAAACTACAACACAGTGGTAACCAAGCAACCAAATTACAAATGGTTACGAAGCAAAGAAAAGAAAACGTGACACCAAAATAACGGATACCCAAGCGCCTTTCAATTTTGAAAAGAAAAGTAACTCCCTGTTCCAGTTTTCCCCCATGTTAGAAGAATCGCAACACGAAACAAAACAGAAATTGTTTTGCTTGATGCACAGTCACAAAATGTGAATCGCACCAACTGATCTGCGTGTTTCACAGTTGACACCGCGACTTCTGTGCGTCCTGCACATGCTTCTGCACAGGAAGTGCCGTACAGCATGCCAGACCACGATCTCGACGCTTCCACTTGCGCAAGTGTCGACTTTGCACGTCTTGCGCAGGACGCACGTCGTCCGGCACACGATGACGTCACGACGCTGCGTACCTGCGCGTCAAGCCTGTCGAGCGCGGCGTCGGCGTCGTCACCGGAGCTGACGTCATCGTCGTTATCGACCGAGCTCTCGTAGCCGTTCTCCTCCAGACGCCCTGTGGGAAGCGACCATCTCACATGTTCAATGAAGTTCTTGCTTTTGCCTGAAGCACGATCCTTGCTGTGGAGAACGACCACACAAACAGGACTTGCATCGGTACGAGTTTCATGATGGTGTTGTAACTCCAATACAGTGACACAAATGAAGTTGTCGTGCGTGTTTCTGCCAGCGTCGTGTTCGTGTGCCACAGGGTCAGCAAGGATGGCGCTTCAGGCACAGTGCTGTGCGAAAGACCCAGATTCACGAGAATTCACAGTCGACTATCAGTCTGAATTTTCGCCGAGGAACTTTTCAATGTTCAACATCCACTGATTTTCATGGTCCTTGAAGATCAAAATGACATGTCAGCGGTTCAAGTTTCTGAACTTTGCAGGGAAGTTTTCGGCTTCGGGAGGTTCTTTTCATCTGGTTCTGTTGTTTTCGTGCACGATCAACAAAGGCATCAATACAAAAACGAAACATTTCAACAGCATCGGCATTGTCTGTTTTTCTCCACAATGTCAGAGCACCACAATGCACACGATCAAACAATCATCACTCAGCACTTCACATTCAAGCACACCCAGGGGCGACTTGAAAGTTTACGTTTCCGACGATGCAGATTCCTTTCTATCTGCAGGCCGCTTCACAACCAAACTATTCGTACATCACCGTGAATGTCTGCATCAGACACTTGTAATTTTGCACCAGAAACTGAGAACAGACCTGAGGCGAGTCATTGAATTGTGCGCACAGATCTTTGTCTTTGCCTGAAATCTGTGCTTATCGCAAACACCCCGTTCGATCTGTCTCCTTTTGCCAATCCTTGTCACATCCCTGAACCTGGGCCAAAGAAAGAGCAGCCAAACGAAGATGTCAAAGTCATCAATGTGCAGAACAACTCTAGTTTGACTCACTGACGGCAAGTGAAGGTGCAGTGAATTTGAAGTTTGTGAAACAGGCTTGACCTAAAATCTTTTTGTCTGTTGTGTTCCTGGGAAAACATGCAGAAAAGGCTAGCTTCAGCTACAAATCTGCCCTTTTGTGTGGAAGTTTTCGGTCATTCAAACCACCAACAAACAGCTCCTTGCAGAATAAATCTGCCTCAGGCCAATTTTTGTGACTGAGTTCGGTTCCACAGCACGCGAGTCCTCTCATTCTTTCTTCCACATGCACACAGCACACTTCTGAAAACTGGACGAATCCACCTTCACCACTTCACCAAACACATTTCATGCCAGGACAAAAGGCTTCAGACTTACACAGGCGTTATGTTAATCACCAAGACTTTGTTAATCTGACTGAAAATAAGTGACAATATTTTTAAAAAGTATTCAGCCGTATGAAAATGCAAAATTGAGGTGTGTTAGACTGCCCCGTGAATACTGGCACAGACATGTCATCAACTTAACACGAACTGAAAATGGGAAACAAAGAAACTGATTCGGAAGAACTTAAAATTGAACAGCGAAATAACGAAACATTTGCTGACCTGATGATTTTATCAAGAAAATAACACAATATCTCAATGTATATTTCTGCACAACTACGAGTACCCACAGACAATTTGTGTTGTCACTCAAATAGAAAGTTACCCTCGATGTCGGCCAAACTGAGAAATGATCGAAATTCCATCAACCCTTCATCACCAAATCGATCCGCTTCACAATATTACTCCAGTGAAGAAACCAGAAAATGAACTTCTTCGCAAAAGATTCAAACAATTTGACATGGAATTTGACGCCCTTGTGGACCCTAGGGATCGAGTACAGATGGACATACCGAGTTCGGCGAGGGTGTCGATGCTGTAGTAGTCGCTGGGCGGGAGGCGCGCGCTGACGGGGCCGCGCAGCGACGCCACCGGCAGCTTGTTGCGCGGGAAGCAGCGGCGCAGGATGAGGCTCGCCGTCAGCACGAGCCCGTCCACGGCGGCCGAGTCGGCGTCGCCGCGCGCAGCCGCCGTCGCCTCGCGACTCGTGTCGTACAGCACACGCAGCCCGTCGCTGTCCGCGAACGCGCGCCGACCCGACTCTGCGGGAAAATTACCGTCATCACGCGTCCACAAGACGCACCATGATGCACCCAAACCAAAACAAGAGTGCGACACACAGGTGATACAGGCCTGGAAATGGGGCGTACCTTTTTCCGTCAAAATTTGTGTACTGAACACGGAAGCAAATATGTCATGGCGTCAAACAAGCAAAATTTTCAAGGTCCTTGTGACCAGATGAAATTTGGCGCAGTTCATAACTCGTAGGGCGCGTCCGTCTTCTAGCACATTGCAACACGCCTCCGAAGACTCACTGAGGTTGACGCAGTGCTTGAGGACGGTGAGGATGGCGCGCCGCAGCGCCACGTGCCGGTTCTTGACGCCATCACTGCGGTGCCAGTCACAGAGCATCCCGAGCAGCGCCGTCACGCCACCCTGACCCACGATCCGCGCAGAGTTGCTCTCTGTGACGCGCAACGGAACAAACGCAGATAAATATCAACCTCGTCAACAGCGGCAATTGCCGGTTGTTTTGATGCTGTAAAGCAAACAAAATTTTCATGTCGTGATGCCAGATTCGGAGTCACTGAACCAGGACTGTGACTTTGTTTCATGTCTGCATGTGTGTGTGTGTGTGTGTGTGTGTGTGTGTGTGTGTGTGTGTGTGTGTGTGTGCGTGTGTGAAAACAAACTGCTTATTCAGGCAGAAGACGCATGCTGCCATGGAGATAATTTCCTGCTGTAACAAGCTTTGCATCCTCTGCCTTGTTCAGTTCACTGCGTGAGACAGACCATCAGTGACTCACTGGATTTGGCGAGTTGCGCGAGTGCGTCCAATGCGTGCTTGCAGTTGACGGGGTGTTTCTTCGTGCTGACCGCGAGCACTTTGAACAGTAGCAGCACGACCCCGCTCCGACCCAGGTGAGACGCGTTCACCGCTGCGAATGGACGGTCACTGCGCGTGAGCGAACAGGATTTCGTTCCACCAGCAACGTCACGCTACGCGCGTTCAACACAGCAAAACTCACGGTCATCATCATCTCTCCTCACAAAACAAAAACTAAATTCTCAGGAGCTTGTTGCGCCCGACTGGTTTTCACACAACCTCATTTCCAATACAGGGCGATTTCTCTCGACCACTCGGGTACTTTTTTCAAGACACATGGCTTCAAGATTCCGCACTGCGTGACTCACAGTTGTTGCAGTAGAGTTTGAGCACGTGTAGCACGGACGGCAGAGCGCGCGGGTTCGCCACGTGGTTGCGTAGCAGAGCGAGCGTCGCCTGCAGCGCCTGACTCAGCCTCGCCTTCAACCCGAACTTCCGGTCTAGAAACGCAACGCGCATGCGTATCAGCAAACCAGCTTCGCGTTGGCCTGGATGCTGGACGCTACTTCCAGAAACTGGGTAGGGTTACAGATTTGTGGTGCACTGATCTGCTCTTCTCGACGGAGCACAGGGAATATTTTTCTGACTCCGAATCCTACCGCTCCTAATCTCCATTCTGACACATAAATACCCACAGGACGTACACGGTTCCCGATGTGGCTTATCAAGTCCAATAGGAAATGGGCCGACACAGCATCAACATTTATTTCATCACATGGGAAGAAATCACTGACGTGGCGCTTGGCAATCAGCGAGGCTCCATCCGTTCATCAACAAGCAGTAACTCAGGAAGGAGGACCAAAGCAGAATCAGACAAATGGAGTGCAGGTCAGGATACATGAGTGTTCAGGTCATGTTCCTTTTGCATCCAGGAATGTACAGCAATCGCGTCAAGGAAAAGATTTGGGTGTGGTTGCAATTTTGTGCTCCCACGCCAATTTGTTATTTCACGCCAAGCTTGACGCGTTTGACCCAGGTCAGATCAACACAGGTCCTTCGGAGTCAACATTGTGTTTTCGGGAGGACAGAACCCGGACTGACCCGTCACTGACCTTTGGGTCCGAGCTTGGACAGCGCCTGGTGGATGAGGAGCTGCAGGTCGTCGCTGCCCGGCTCCTCCGCCGCCGCCTCCGCTACGAGCACGCTGAAGAGCACGTGCGTCGCGCCGTGCGACACCAGCGCACTCGCGCGCTTCCCCACGTCTGGAAAGGATAATGTAGTGAACAGACTTCTTTTGATATTTCCTTTAATTTTGTGGCAAAATCTGGGCCAACCACTTCAAATTCACCAACATCAACGTTGAAACTTGTTCGCTCTGACAGGGTGAGTGGGGGATTCGAAACTTTCTGACAACGACCGAAACAAAGGTCTACAAGTCGACAAAAGTGTCTGTCCTCTCCATTTTGACAAAACAGCCTTTCCCAATCTGTCACACTACTAAATTAGTTTGTGAAGTGTCATTTTTCTCGAACAGCCAACTTATGACTCCGCATCAGATTACCCTGCACATCAGGTGTGCTTCTGTGAGGAAGAAACTTTTATTGGAACCCACTGAAGTTTCACCGGTGCAAAAGCAAAAGATCTCAATTTACGAGCATATTTACACAACTTTCTGCCATAAATCCCCTTCGTCTACTAATTGGCAAAACCTCCCGATGTTCTGCTCTCAATTTTCCTTCTTGATGACGTGGGCGACAATAAATATCAAGTTTTGCAGAGAAATAGATTCCCTCAGCTGGGTGCTGTTTTGGCACACCTGTACGGAATGAAGCTGATATTCTCCACTTATTTCTCAAGGCCTCGCAATCTCGGCCTGATAGATCAACCCAGGGTTGTGCTGGCTTGACGTGTTCCACCACAGTAAACAGACGTTGCTGCCGGGGTCTACCAGCCTCAGATTTGAACCAATTTTTAGAGATGGCGATGGCAGCTCCAGCTTCAAATTCTCTGCTGATTTGACGTTATCTGGTTGCACCAAACCCACAACACGCACATCAGAAGGTGAAGTTGTTTTCAGTTTGTTCTTGGGTGGTTGCAGTAACACCATCAAGCAGCTCAGAGATAACGTTGGTTTCTTCTGACCAACGTCTGGCGCGGCTCTGCGAACATCAGTGACGTGGTGGAGGAATCTCATCCTCCACAGGGACATTGGGCACGGTGTCGCGTTTCCAGATCGGACCCATGAGCGAGTCAGTCATTTCAACACGTTGAAGGAATGGTTCTTCAGTGTCACTGGAATTTCTCTCAAGACTTGACGTTCGCCGACGCCTGACCGAGGGGCGCAAGACGAGTCGTTCTCTCCCGCTGAAACTCATTTCTCTCAGATTCATGACCCGCGGCGCCAGTTTCGTTGGGTTTCAACGCAGATCCATAACAGAGAGTGAATGCAGGATTCAGACGCGTAGACAGGGAAAGGATGAGGCAGCTCAGAATCCACCGTACGGTGCTTCCAGGAGGTGCTCAAACACAACACAAAGCCAATGCAGAGTCCCTTCACCCCCTGAGTTCAATCCTGCCATCCAAACGTGGTTTTGCCCACCTAGAGCTCTTCTATGCCGAGGTACACAAACAAAAACAAAGAACGTTTCGCTTTCCCTCTGAGACAGCATAGTTGTGTCACTGCCAGGAATTCCACCAGATATCCAAACAGTTGTCGATATCGCAAGTAGGGGCAGGTGGTTTTGTGCCTTCTCTTCTCATCCAATTTGTGAACTGTCTGCAAAATCATTTCGCAGGCAGACAAAGAAATGATCTGGATCCACTCAGATTTCGCAGGAGTCCAGACAGCGAAGGCACACAATGAAGAGATACGTACTCGCTTTGCCGATGATCTCCAGGAGAATCTGGACAACCGTCTGTTTGATGCTGATGTCACTGCAGTGCTGGAACGGAAAAGACAAAAGTCAATGTGGAGTCTTAGCTCCTTACATTTCTGCATTGAATTACGGCAGATGTACATCCGGATGAGCACATTTCCGAACACAGATTTTTTTCCCGCGTCGCTGTGTGGTTTGTGTACCTCGAGGGTGGTGAACATGAGGTCGAGATGCGCGCTGTTCTTCAGCATCACGTCGCGATACACCTTCTCTGCAAGAACAAGGCAATTTCTGTGTCAAAAATAAAAGAAAAACGGTCCCCATATGCTGTCCCCCTGCAGCTGAGGGTGCATTTCAAATCAATTATGTCCCTTTCTTCCGGTCACAGGCGACCACTGGTTGAGAAATCATCCTGTTCGGAAAAATATTGCAGACAACGTGAGAAATAATTTCAATGATTCGCTGCTCCTGGTGTGGAACTCACCCTGTCCGGAGAGGTACTGCAGCACCTTGTTGACGTGCTGCCTCCCCAGGACGAGCTCCTCCTCACCGCAGTCCGGCGACCCGTGCCGCAGCGGAATCTTCTCCAGGGTCTGCAGCACCGTCACCAGCCGAGTCCTGTGAGCGAGGGGAAGAGACCACCGTGTCACGCGCAGCAGAGTGAGGGGTGAATGCTCCAACACATCGATCGATCGATCGATCGATAGAGAGAGAGAGAGAGAGAGAGAGAGAGAGAGAGAGAGACAGACAGACAGAAAGACAGACAGACAGAAAGACAGACCCGTGTTCCACGCAGCACACTGAGGAGAGACAAAATGTCCAAAGCACCCACACTGGCTGATGATCGCCTGGGTCTTTGTAAGAAATCTTGCAATTGCAAGAAAAGGTGCTCACCCTCTGTCAGCCATGGTGCAAAATCCCACCGAGTCACATCAAGTCGGCATGGTGCGCTCTCTCTCTCGCTCGCTCCTCTCTCAGAATCGCCGCGCTTCCCTGTCTGCAAAAGAAAACACCACACAAAGTCAAAAAGAGTGCAAAAATATGTATAGGTCGACCGTGCACTCTCGGCACGATGAATTTTTGCTATTATTTCTTTCTTGTATGGAATTTTAGACAACAAACAAGCTCTTTCTCTTCTTTGTAGCTTGACCT
>JAAUXT010043072.1_pt1 | contig 16513 bp, 21 predicted proteins | sample 7278171 | NCBI WGS metagenome assembly JAAUXT01 (sample SAMN14350112, study PRJNA611818) | marine sediment metagenome | isolation source: surface marine sediment (1.8m) | place: French Polynesia: Moorea | collected 2018-08 | reverse complement strand
GTGAGTCCCCATGTGAATGTGAGTCCCCATGTGAATGTGAGTCCCTGTGTGAACGTGAGTCCCTGTGTGAATGTGAGTCCCCATGTGAACGTGAATCCCCATGTGAATGTGAGTTCCTGTGTGAATGTGAGTCCCCATGTGAATGTGAGTCCCTGTGTGAACGTGAGTCCCCCATGTGAATGTGAGTCCCTGTGTGAACGTGAGTCCCCGTGTGAACGTGAGTCCCTGTGTGAACGTGAGTCCCCCATGTGAATGTGAGTCCCTGTGTGAATGTGAGTCCCCCGTATGAACGCGTCTCCCCGCCTGTCATCTCCAGATGGACTCGCTGAACTCGTCGGTGCGGCAGCTCGAGATGGAGCGGAACCAGATCATCGACGAGCTGCACGCGGAGCAGGAGCGGCGCCAGGACGCGCAGAACAAACTCAACGACCTCCAGACGGAACTCGCCAACCAAGGTCAGTGGTTGCAACGTCAGTCGGGTTTGTGTCTCACAACGAACACGTGAAAAGTTTGTGCTGTGCGTTGTCTACGTACCAGTCTTTGTGTTCCACGCGTATAAGGCACCAGCTGCTGTTTGTGGCCACTGGAAATGTAGTCTCCACCGCTATCACATGCACTTTACACTCAAAAGCCATTCAGCGTAAAGCGTTCCTGCTGTACAAGGTTCATCCAAAGGAACTCGATCACCCGACTTGCACTCTGCTTCGCTGTCTCGTTGCGAATTCTGAGTCGCTCTTCGCTCGCAGTAGACCTGACGTCCCTCGTTGTGTTTGCAGTTCCGGCGACGCTCAACGGTGACGTCATCAGCAAGGCTCAGTTCGAGGCTCTGCAGCACGCGATGCGGCAGCTCGAGAGCAAGTACACGGCGGCCATGCGCGACAAGGCGGACCTGACCGACAACAAGGAGCAGCTCGAGCATCTCATCATGCAGCTCGAGGGCGAGACCGAAACCATAGGCAAGTGTGCGGCGTGGGAATGAAATCACGAGCCCCGGAAGGGAGGTGGGGGTTAGACACAGGTGTCTGAAGCCAGTGTGTCGATGTTTCAGATCCCACCTGAAATAACCAGTTGCCCGTGACTCTTGGTTTGGGGTGTTTGGCCCTTTTCAAAACGCTGGTTTGGGGCGAACGCGTCGCGATTGCATTTTGCGGATTGCACGCTCAACGATTGGTTGTTTTTCCTGCAGGAGAATACATCACGTTGTACCAGCAGCAGAGACACATCCTCAGAGAACGTCAGGTCGAGAAGGACGATTACATATCGAGGTTGGCCAGGGACAGAGAAGAACTCACCGTGAGTACGGTTTGACAAACACACAATCCCCTCACAAATGTTTCATGCTGCCTTCATTGGCTGGCCGCCCGCAGAACTCAATTCTCGAGGACCACATTGCCAGATCGGCGTGTGTTTGCACTGTCAAGTGTTCTTGTTTGCAGGACAAGCTTGGTCAGCTGCAGGCGTTGGTGATGCAGCTGCTCGGAGACCGTCAGATGCTGCACAGTTACCATGACAACAAGCAGGCGACGAGTAACCATATCACCACCCCTCCCAAGCACAAACCTGCCAAGCCCAACGCGTCCCAGGAAGGTGAAGGAAATTTGACTAGAATTCACTTTTTTCCGGTCCGACAAAATTTTGATAGCAACATTTGTGTAGAGGAGACAGAGACACGCACAGCTGCCGAACAAGGAAGGAAACAGAAATGCAATGCAACGCGGACAAACCGATTTTCAGGTGCGTCTGTTTGTTTTCAGAGTGGCCTGATCTGACGGAGAGCGACAGCGACGACAGCGCCGTCGAAGCCATAGTGGGCGATAATCAGAGCACCTCCCAGGGCAGCGGCGCACAGTCCAAAGCGAACCCAGCGCCATCTACGCCGCCGCCGCCGCCGTATCCCGCCACCAGCAGCAGCAGCACACAATCCAACATTCCGGACGAGAACACTGCTCAGAGAATTATGCACCTATTGACTGAGCTGGGCAGTTCCAATCTGGTTCAATCGCCGTCGTTTGCAGAACGGAACTTCTTACATTGTCCAAACTGCACAGGACGTCTGCTGAACTTGTGATGAAAGGATGAACAACTCTCTGAGTAGGATTTCCCTTTCTTTAGATCTACTCGGCGGTTATCATGTGACGGTGATCAAAATTTAGAACGAAAAGGTCGATCCAGTTGAAAGGGAAATGCTACATCATTGCAATTTGTGATGGAACTGCGACGTATTCTGTTTGAATGGAAGGTACAAAGGTACAAGGCTCTTGGTGAAAGTTCTTATTTTGTGTTCTGTGAGTTAAGGCTTCCTGCTCTTTCTTCTGTTCATCCTGTTTTCCACTTTTTCCGACCACGATGCACGCACAGCCTCCAAATGTGTCATGTGATCATTTTTCAAGGCGAGTTGTTTTCTTCACTCAGATGAACGCAAGAAGGAGAAGTAAAAACCGCCCACAGTTTTCCTGCGTATATTCACTACTCAGACAAAACTCTTATTTTGTGGTCGTTGAAAAAGAAACCAAGCATTTGTGCATTCGCTGGCCGACTTCAGTCGGCTTTGCCATTTGAGGAACTGCAGTTCATGAAGCCAGTTTGTGATCATATTTGTTGCTATTAGTTTGTGTGTGTGTACTTCGTTCAAGTTTTGTTTTGGAAGCTGATTTGGACAGGGGGTCGAGACACAACCAGTTTCACGCAGGTTGCTGTAATTTCAGGAGCACATCTCGGGATTTTGTGTTCTTCACTTTTTTGTACGCACGTCAGCAGTGTAGCTCGGGCTGTTCTCCTTCGGTACAGAATGTTCTCCGCAGTGTCAACCAGCAACACTTGTTTGCAGAAGCAGTGTTTTCCAAACTGCGTGCAACACCGACACTTCGGTACATTCTGCATCGAAACAGAACAGCCCCAGTGTAAGGAGCCCAGTTCTTTCCGTCAACTTTCTTCTCGCTTGTCATGGGAACATCAGAGTTCACTGTAAATTCAATTGGGACATCTATGCTGGTTACTGTGTACATACGCTGAAGAAAATTCCGATCTTTGATGCCATAAGAAAAAACACTTGACAGATAAAATTTCAGGCTTTGCATCAGAGAGCCTGTCGGAACCCTTCTAAGTTTTCAATATCGCGAACGATCAGCGAACTTGTGCGTTCGTTCCCCTGAACTGTGAGAAAAATTTTCAAAGAAAATTAGCCTGGCGACAAGAACAGTGCACGTGTCGAAAACACAGTTGTAGAAAATAAAAACAAGGTGCTGTAGGTGGTTCACTGTGGAATACAACACTTGAGAGGTGCAGGAAACACCCACTTGGTTTCTTCTTTTGTAAGAGGAGGACTAATTTATTGTGTGTTTATGCCATTTGTTGAAGCAAAATATGAAATATTGATAACCACAATTGACTTCGCCTCTTCTTGGAGTTAGTGTCCGGTGATTTTCACAACCTTCAAGCAAATGGAACCGCCTCTTCCCTTCCCCCAACACACACACTCTCCCCCAAAGCAGCGCTCATTCACAACGTGGCTCGTTGGAAGAATTGTGTTGCAAGTGATTTTCATGGCAAAAAAAGCAAAGGTCAGCGACCGAATCAGTTTGAGCATTGGACATTGATTGGCAATGCTTTCATTCAAATTTCCCGTGTGACCGAGGAACCGCTTCTGCAGCTGTGTAGATCTTCCGGTGTGTTCTCGGGTGTTTTCGATGCATTGTACGAATCTCGAAGGCTGTGGAGTGGCAGATGAGAAATCATCGGCGAAGAGGGGGCACACCCATTCTGCTCTTCGTTCTCTTGGCTTTCGCGCTATTTCTTTTCGGACTTTTCCGGCGCTGCAATGGAACAAACACGTAAGCAAAAGCCCGACCGTTGAAATGTTCTGTTTCATTGTCAAAGAAACCAAAGGACATCATGACGGGTGCAACACAAAACTTGAAAAGATAATCAAATGACCGAACGCTTCATGCACACCAATCGAGAAGGGAAAAATCTCACCTCTGATTGCGAGCATTGAAACAGAAAAACAGGTTTGTCAGCTGCAAAAAAATCTTGTTCGAAAGCTCATTGTCATCACAAACAAGACGCGGAACAAGGACAGCGAGAACTCACGGTTTTCTGTCAGTTTGGCCCAGATGGAGGACAGGGCTTCTTCGAGATCTGCCTGCTGGGTGAGGAAATCCTGCGTCGTGGCTTCCGGTGTGTTTTCAATCCATTGTGATGTCTCATTGCACGCGTTCAGGGCCAAAGTCTACAAGCAGATGACAGGGCGGACTAACACACGTGTAAACTCGAATGTTCAGTTTCGAACGACGATTTCAGCAGTTTCACGAATCTTTTCCAAGTTTTTAACACTCGTACCTTGTCCTCCTTGTTGAATTTCCCCTGATTCTTTTCTGAATCTGCAACAGTTTCCCTCACACTAGAAATTGCCCCGACCAAGCTCTGCTTCGCTTCTACAACAAAGTGAATTTTCATGTCAGAGTCTGCTCAAATGCAATCAATGCATGTGCAGTGCTTCATTCAGTGAAATGCACCTGCCCAGTCCAGATAGTCGACACACTCAGTCTGGTTGTAGCGCAGAGCTATTTCCCTGGGTCGCTCGTTGTTTGCAGTTCTCATCTGCAGATCTGCTCCAGCCTCAAACAACCGCTTCACTGATTCTATGTGGCCCCAGGCAGCTGCGTGATGCAAAACTGTGTAGCCTGTGAAGAGATTCGTGACAGAATTCATGAGGTTCGGCAAACAACAAATGGACTTATAAGTAATAACACGACACGAACGGCCTTCCTTCCTTCCTTCCTTCCTTCCTTCCTTCCTTCCTTCCTGCCTTCCTTCCTTCCTTCCTTCTCTCTCTCTCTCTCTCTCTCTCTCTCTCTCTCTCTCTCTCTCTCTCTCTCTCTCTCTCTCTGTGTGTGTGTGTGTGTGTGTGTGTGTGTGTGTGTGAAAGCACCTGTGCTTGTGGACTGGTTGACGTCCACGCCCCTCGAAAGTAGCTCGTCCATCATTTCAGTTCTCCCTAAAATTACTGCCATGTCCAAAGGAGTTTTGCCATGTCTGTTCCTTTCCTTCATTTGTTCTGAAAAGCTGTCTTTTAGTGGGTCTTCATCTTCAAAGCAATCCCTGAACCTCTGCACGTCAGATTTCAGAACACATTTCATGGCCATGTTTTCACCGGTGGATGCAGAGGAACACCTTTCGTTGTCATCTTCTTCGTTGGATGTTGGCAATACCACAGTAGTTTCTCGCCCGTCTAAACCAGTCATATTTCCTCAAGAGATGAAAGTTCCGCCAAAATCAGAATATTCACCAAAAGCCTACAGGTCTTTCCCGTTGCGAATGTACACAAATGACGTCACAGGAGCAAGGTGCCCGTTAGTGATGGAGATGCTGACAGACAAGACGGTGGGAAATTGGGATGAACTGGCGCGAAAATGCGGGGATGGGGAGGGGGGGGGGCATTGGGACGACGTCACCTTGAACATTTTGCCTGTTCGTGCAAGCATGAAAAAAAAGTTGTGCCGGTAGTGCAAAACAAATGACAAATTGAATTGTTCAGGGGTCAGAGAGGGGGAGGGGGGTGAGTGGCTGAGACTCTTGACGCTTGATTTCGCGAGTCCCACCTGGTTCCTGTAGGATCGGGCTACAGCAGGTCAAGATTCTTTTGCGCCCTCTCAATTGGTTGTCGGACTCCCAATCAAGAGTCAAACCGAAGTCTGAACCCGTCTATACCCCGTACATCAACCCATCCTGCGTCCGCTGGGAGAGGATGGAAGCAAGTTTAGTTTTCAAACATGTTCAAGTCCGCAAATTGGGGTGAGGGGGGTATTCCGGGTGTCGCCCCCTCTGGATCGGTAGGAGAAGAAAGTGGCACATTTGCAAGTACACAAAAACTAAACATGCTGAAGTCGTGTGATTTGTCACAAGTTGAGTGTGATGTAAAACGCATAAATTTAGCATGAAGTTCTTGAAAGACTGTCGCCTCAAACACTTGAGTTTGAAATGCAGCAACAATAAACAGAACAGCGTTTCTAAAAATAGAACGCAAATTCCATATGAATGTCCAGCAATGACGGTGAAAGTGAGCGAGAGCCAGTTGTCGGGACAGTGTCCAGATGAGCTCAGGCTGATGCAGGATCGAAGGGAGAATCAGTTGGGAGACTACAGGAGTCTGGCTCTTGGAAATTTTTACCCCACATGAAAAGTTTTCCATCTTGATGAAAGCAAAAACCAGTTGTCTGGTGGCCAAATATGAAGCGTGGAAGAAAATAAAATTGTGTCGCCTGGATCTCCTTGGGGTCCGACTCTCAAGATAGAGCGGTTGTAGCAGAAGCGGACCTATGGAGGGAGAACAGATTCACCCCATTTTTTACGCCTCTGCCACAAATGTCTGCACACTTTTTACCAAAAAATTTTGCAAAAGTGAGATTGCCCTGTCGTTGCTGGTGGATCTTGCCATGGTAGGGGTTTCCCTCACCCCGACGAGAATAGAAACAAAACTTTGACATGTGAGAAAGCCCACGTGTCGCGTGCAATGCAATCCCGAATTTTTCATTTTATCAGTTCATTCACATCAAAAACGTGCATCAGAGAATCCTGTTGTGAATTCCACATTTGCTGCGCAATTTCAAGGCCCATGCACTCGAGATAAGATAGTGTCACCGCTTTGGCCCCCGACAAAGTTTTCTGTCGTAAATCTTGGCTCTTGAGATGACTTTTCACTCCACTTTTGTGTAATCAATGTTGACTGGTGTCAGGTATGTAAATCATAACTCCTTATCAACATCCCATGACTTGCACGTAGCGCATTTGAAAGGAAAAACAAGACGGGAAGTTTGTTCCAGAACATGCTGGAGAAAATGACCCTTGCAATTGAAAACAACAATGACTTTCAAACAAGCGAAAAAGCAGATTCATTGCAATCAATTAAAGGAGTTGAAGTCACGGTTCGTCCCACATCCACGTGAAATAAAACCTGTTTCCCCGTTGTTGACGGACAGTTGCCCCCACCCCCAGAGGTCCGACCCCCAGAGGTCCGACCCTCCACGAGGTCCGACCCTCCGAGGTTCCGACCCCAGCAACTGTCAGACCCACACGCGACTCCAGGGTCTCTCTTGGTCCACGCGTGCAATCCGGAAAACTGAAAACACGTTTTGACATTTACGCATGCAGCCGACACAAATTTATGCAGCAGCGAAAATCCGTTTTGTCAGTAGTCAAGAGGATAAGCCCGTAGTCTCCCACTGCCGACCTGGTCAAATTGCGCTTGCATGAAACAAACACGTGTGTTCCAAAATTTCCCTGCACCTTTGCATCACATGATATTATCGTTCATGTCCAAGTCTCTTGACTTCCTTTCCCTCTTTTCGTCTGGACTGAAAGGGTCATAAACAACTTGAAAAACAATTTTGTGCCATTTTTGATTGAAATAAGGAGTCTGGCTGTCAAACAAATATGGATGGGTCTGGTCCTCCTGTCATCACAACAACAAAAGACCTGTCATGTTATCGGGTATTTTCATGCCGGAGTTATCTCAGAGAAGTGACGGAGCGATTCAGAGATTCTCAAGTGGATGCGATATCGTAATTAACTCTTTTGAAATGTTTTGGATTACGAACGCGTCGCGCACTTGCGGAGAAAATTCCGGCGCAGTTCGGCTGAAGCGCGCGGTGCTGAAATTGTCAAAAACCACAACTGTTTTCTCCAGATAACAGGCCAGTCAAGTGAGGATGATTTAACATCCCGAAACTAATTCCCTCAAGTGTTTGAACAAACTTTACCTCTCACCTCAAAGATAGAAAAATATTGGCTCGACAAACTTGCTTCTCTTCTGAGAAAATAGCTGGGTCAGGTGTTTGTTTGAACGAGCCCTGCAGGTGAAGGAAACTCATGCACGCTTTGGAAAAGCACATTTCCAAGGTGCACATGTGTGAGGAAATCTTCATTTTCTTCGCGATTAAACACGACGAGTCAGGTCCATCTATGGATCTTGTTTCCTTTGCTGCAATGGATGTCAAATTGCGTTTGGTCTGTGTTGCAAACGTTGTCTTTTCATCAGATTGGAACACATGGCACTCGCGAAAAAGTGATTTCCACACTTTTACGTCAAACTCCAATTTTTTTTGTTTGCCCCCTTTAAGCAGAGCCCCCCTCCGCCGATAAAGGCCCCCGACCAAATCTGGATCCAGCCCTGAGAAACATATCCAAAGTTTTGTGGGAGGGTGCTTCCGCGAAAGGAAGTTTGTAGCATTTGTTTCCATGTAAAAGACGATAAAGGCAGGAAGAGTTCCTCATTCATGTTTGCAAACAATGTGCTCGTATGACGTGTAACCAAATCAAGACGATTACGCGTTTCCCGCCACAGGTGAGCAAGCTCAGCGTGTGAGGCTCTGACGGATTCCGTTTTCTCGTGCTGAGTTCTGTCAGTGAAGCGCACTGATCAGTCCTTCCCACTTGGATCCCCTCTTCTTATCTGCATCCATGACATGAATGTGAAGCTCCTCCCTAGCTCCACCATCATTGGTCAGCCAAGTCAGATTTATGAATCGCTGCGAAGCTCCGGGGAATTTTCCACGACGTAGCTGCATATAGATCTCGACTGTCTAGACTTGACGTGGTGCTTGGTATGAATAGCTGATACTGCTTGCTGTTCGCTGTAGTCGTCTCTCGCCATTTGACAAGAGAACAACTGTTATCGCGTACTCAAACCTGAGTACTCGCCTCTGTCGACAATCGCTGCTGATCGCTTGCGTCTGCTGCTCAACTGAAGGAGGTAAGGCTCCAGTTTCAATTTCAACATGGAACAACTGGAATCATAGCAACACACAGTCGCAATATGTGTGCCATGTTTTGGCCTGTATTGTTGGATTTCGGACACACGATCTGTCGCTGACAACACAAAATGACTGTCTGACAGGCTGAGCTGCTGCCCTGACAATCAACTCTCTCGTCGGGTGGGTTCAGAACGAATAAAAAGGCAGAACATTTTGATTCATTTTGACGCACTTCTTCCTTCTTGTATTGATCTTTTTCTGCCGCCATTGAGCGCATGCAGCAGCTCGTCTTTATTTGGCTGCAAAGCGCAAGAGCTGCAGCAGGTGCTATTTCCCGCCATGTGTAGTAGCCGCTGCAGCCGAGTTTCCCGCCAAAATTCAGATTTTCCCACGGGATGCCGCGAAACTTGAAAGTGTTCTCACAAGTCAAGAAATAATACGAAAGAAACCGGCTACCAGCGAAAGTTACCAATTCGACCCACCACAAACAATTTCTGGTATGTCATGATCTGATTGCTTCGCTCCCACTCTGATTTGCAACACGACGAGCAAAGACCTTGCGTTCACATTGGCGAACTTGCACAGAGAGCACGGCAGTTCAAACCCTTGGCAGCCTCCGAACCAAGTTTCAGAAATGATGCGTTCTGTTTGCACCCGAGAATCAAGAGAATTCTGAATGGAGCAGCATTTTCATTCGGGGTGGTCGGGGTGAAAACGTGCTCGTATTCAACTCGTGCTCGTTTTCAACTGGGCGTGGATTGTATTCAGAGTTTTCCATTGTGAAAACACCTGCCTGGAGAGTGTGTTTGACAAAGTCACTTGGTTCATTTTATCTTTTGAAAATGTGAAAAGTCAGAGCAGTGCATGAGTGTCATTTTCATCAATGATGCAAAATGTCGCACTTGAAACCAGAGATGCGCGCAGTTATATTCCAATTTTCCCACTTAAGTATTCTTCCGGACAAGGACAAGAGCTTTTCAGCTTGTCTAGAAAACACAAGTCCATTGTCATGTTGCAAAGTTCTGGTGAAAGTGCTCTTCTACTGTGCTCATCTGCACAAAGTGTTTTTCGATCTGAATTTAATTGAGACTGAAGAGCGAGTCGAGTGGCCGAACTTCGATTGTTTCCAACAGAAGTGGTCTGTTGTGCGCAAAGGTTCAATTCTCCGTGCGTCAATAGAAACGCAGCTGCAAGCCTGTGTACGTGCAAACGCGCACGGACGTACGGAGGGGGGTTCTACGCTTTGTTTCACAGTTTCACTTGTTCAAAGACAAACACAATGCACCAACTGTACGCACGCAATGCATTCCTGTTTTCACTCGTCTTTGGCATTCACTGCCGTTTTTGCGGTCATTGCCAATTCGTTCCATGCAACGCGTTGCTCTTTTCAGGTCATTCCAGAAGAAGATCTCTCGTCTCTGAGAAGCACACCATGCTGGGGATGTTGATTCCGACGGCGCTGCCGTGCACACCCAACGCCTGGAAGATCTGGGTGGACCACATCATGAAGCAAAAGAAGTTGTACGGCTTCAAGAAAGCGGCCATCGCCCACGACAACGGCATGACCACGTCAGCCACTCCAGGCCTCATCCTGCCAATCGCAGAAATCCAGGTAAGAATTACAGCAAACACATTGACACAGCGAATAGGAAGCGTTTCTCGTGAAATCCTTGGGTCATTCTCTGGCTTCTCGGGTTGCAATACGATCTCTTTTGTCCACCAATTGATGTGTTCACCAACAACACACATGAAACCCAACTGCAGCTCTTGATTTCGTGCAGAATTGCGCAGAATAGAGGAGGGGGGGGACTCAGTTTTCGGGGAACTGAAACTTTGTTGAGCTGAACCGTCGCAACTTGAGACCGAACTTTTTGTTTGCGAGTTGCATTGATTGTCGCAAGTGGATCCAAACACTTCGGTCGCGCCCCGAACCCAAACAATAGACCGGCAGACAAGTGATTCGTACTGGCAGAACTGAGATCGGTGCCCTTTGGCCATTGTTTTCAAGACACTGAAGGACCTGGAAGTCTTTTTTGACAGTCTGAAAAGCTGAGTACTGACCTGGGTGGGTCTCTTGCGCACTGTTTGCTGAAACTCATTTTTTAACGATTTTTGCAACAGTTGCGTGCAGTCAGACACAGAAAAGAAAGACATTTCATTCTCTACTCGAAAAAGAGAAAGTTGGTATGAACCAACGAGGTATGAACACATTATGCGCCAACAAAACTTGATTTGCAATCTCTGCTTGGCCTCCATACAATGGCTACAGTTGAAGCGAGCAGCTTGCTGTTCAAGGTCGGCCCGGTCGTAAATTGTCTGCACAAATGTTTGGCAGAAAATCCAGCCAACGTTTTGACTGTTGTATTTGTTCAGAAATACGTCAAAATTTTTGCAGAAGACGAGAAAGATGACATGCCTTTCAGAAGAAGCGACAAATCCCACCAAAGAACTATCGAGCGAAATGACAAGAATGTTTTTGTTTTCATTGGTTCATTGGAAAACATGAAAAACATTAATAAGGGGAAAAATGAAAGTTCACCGACTTTGCGGTTGAGCTGCAGCTGAAAACAAAACAAAACACAATGAAAGATCAAGATTGACATCCGAATGACGTTCTTGACAAATGAGACTTGACGTCCGGGGTGGATCCAGTGGATCAAACTTCGGGGGTCTTGAGCCAACCACTGCTTCGAACGGAAGAAAGGGAACCAAGCAGTGGCTGCACCATTGAAACGAAAAGGCAAAACTGGGGCAGAAACCCACAGTTTGATGTGGTTTTGGGTGAAAATGAGAAACACTTTTCTTGCCGCAAGCGAAGCCAGATGTGGTCCAGGGACTTGCAATTTTTGCCGCATCATATCCGTAAACAATCTCGGATACAGCGCAGTTTAGGCACGGATAAAAGAGCAATTTCTTTATCGCTTATTAAACAGACAAAACGTTTTATTGCCTGAGGAAGTTTGATCAAAAGCAGGAAAAATAGAACGCTTTATGTTTTTCACAAGAAAGGGAATGAAAATGTATCAAAACAATGTCCTTGAGATCAGCATATCAAGTAGCTGACGTTCTGTTGGTTTCTTCTTCCAGAAATTCCAAGAGTACTTCGACAATCCAGAAAAGGGACCCGAAAGCATTCGACTTCAGGGCAAAACCTACATCGTGAAGTCCGTCGACGAACACTTGTTGGTGGCCTTCAATGGGAACAAATACTTCATCATCAGCAAATCCAAAACAATGTACATCATCACCTTCAGTGACTGCAAAGCCAAAATCACAGAAGCCGCGAATTGGATACGGAAAATCAACAACAGACTCATCGAAAAGGATTTCTAGCGTCTGCTGGTTGTTTGCAAAAACAGCGCTCATGTTGACTGGTGCCTGCTTTCGAGGAGTGAACCTCATGCTTGAACTGTCTCTTTCCGTCAGGTTGAATGCAGTTGTTTGTCAGCTCACGTGAAGAGTGAGTTTTTTTCTGGGTGAATATTTCTGAGTGAGTATTTGAGAGTGAGTGCATATATTTCTGCATGCGTGAGTGCTTGATCGCGAGACTTGCAAAGTTTTCGCTCAACACGTGTTGCACATGTGCCAAAGCTTTCTTGTTCTTCTCTTTCATCGCGCATTGTTATGTTGAATCGGGAAAACATTCCAGTTGAATTGGATCAATTGTTTGAGGCCAGTGTTCGTGTGGTCCACGGTGGAAAACCAACTCACCAAGCAGTCCAACTCAAAAAGATTGTGGCCGATGGCCGATGACAACAGCAGTGTTTTGAAGTTTTTTGAATTCTTCTGAAAGATCTGTAGAAATAATTATTTGTTGGCGAAATTGTGAGGTTGGAACGGTTTGGAGTTTGATTCGTTGGATGTCACGACACGACTCGATCATGTGTTGCGCGATTCAAACGATAAACGGACGACATTCGTTTCGAGCTGCTGCTGACGTCAGTTGACGCTGAGCAGCTTTGAGATGTGCATGTACAGTGGCATTGTCTTCAAAAGACCTGTGCCTCCTAAGTTATAAGACAGTATTTAATAAAATACAAAAATACAAAACGCACTTCATTGACTTTTGACACATTCTTTGCGCAGTGAAACAAAATGTTCCAAACTCTCGACGCAATTTTAGATTGGTGTATTGACAGAAAATCATCTCTTATCGACGCAAAAAGGTCCCAAACACAGATAACGCGTTCTCGATATGACTTGTGAAATCTGCACATCAAAGTAATCGCGTTCAAGGCCACGCACCTTCTTTTTTGGCAAGAGCACACAAATCATAAAAATTCACGAACGTACAAACATTTCGAACTTTGTTCTTATCCGTGGGCGTTCGTTTTCTCAGCTTGTGTCATTGCTTTTCGGCAACCGCTCCCAGAATGAGCAGCCGCTCCCCTTATCGCCAAAGAGAAATCAAACTTTGCTGGATGACTCCTTCTTGTCACATTCTTCGTCTCCATAAAAAACAACTGCAGTCATAAGTGCAGTCAAACCACATTCTGTGCCCAATCTTGTGGCGATAAAGGAAAACAATTCCTGTTTCCCAGGTGAACCTGTTGCCGAGAAATCAAAACCCTTTTCCGAAGGGACAAGCGGAAGTTTTTCAGTCTGAATTGCTTCTGCAGAGGCTTCAAAGAAGACTGAACAAATACCACACAATCTTTGCCACACTCCAAACAACAATCCTGCATGATTCTCATTGCGTCAAAGCTGAGGCTGTACTGAATGATCTCGATCCAAACGACAGGAGACGTATGTTGACCTGAATCTGTTCAGTTTTGATACAATTTGTCTGCACCACTGATTGCTATCTGAGAAAAAAGAATCCGGTTGAAGCTCGAAAACAACCCACAGTTATGTGACAGCATTTTCTGGTTGCTCACATCGAATGCCAATTTTAGCAGTGGGTATAGAGATCGACAGAACGACGTACGAGATGGATGGTCATGTCTCACAATCATGATGCACTGTGTCACACAATTAAGGCTCATGCGTGCAACTGGATCCATGTGCTTTTCCATTTCGTTTGTTCCCACTTTCGTTCTGATTTTTGAACGCAACATTTCAACGCCCATGGGTCGTTTTGTAGCTTGCAGAAAGATAACCTTTGCACAAAGAAGATGACCCCTGATTATCAATGTGTCATTTTTGCTCTCGAGAATTGTGAATATCGACTCAAAATGGCATAATTGGCCACTTATCTTTGGCTGGTATTTGCGAGGCAGTTTCTAAATTTGTGCCTTTTCACTTTTGGTCATGTTCTCCGGGTACAACTGGTCAACAAAAAATTGTCTACGCAGCATTCAGCCTGAACATAGAAAGTTTTGATTGTGTATTTGGAGACGAAGTGGTCCGACCAACAACATTCAACTGCTATGTCCCCACTCTCAAACGAATGCGCAATTTGGATCCCAGGTGCAGAGTCTACTCGCTCACAAAATTCAACACGTCTTCTTCGAGAACGGCATTTCAATTTGAGAGTAAAAGCGAATTTGAGATTTTTTCTGAAGTTTGTTGACGAGTGAGAAAATATTGACTGTTCTTTGTTTCCTCAGGGCAGTCGTCGGTGCACAAGTATTGTCGACAAGTTTGCGTCGTTCCGAGGCCATTGGTCCCCCAGCCTTGGATCCGCCTCTGTCTTTTTGCTTCCTTTCGTTTCTTTTGACATTTTCCTTCACATGATTGTTCAAACAAGAGGAGCAGTGCTCAAGGCACCTGCGGGTGCAAAGTTCCCCGAACGCAGAAAAAAAATATTCAAGCTGTTGGCCCGTACACAGGGGTGGTCGTGGGGAGGGCGGGGTGTGTGAGGGGGTACATGGGGAGGGAGGTCCTACCACTGGGTTTATTCACAACTTTGACAAGCTGACGAGTATCAGCGATTGTGAGGACTACGTTTGTCTACTGCGTCCCATTGGGCAGGTGCATGGCCAACACAAAGCACAATGCAATTTTAAGTGAAGAAAGCACTGGGGTGGCGGGTCCTCAGTTGCCAATTTCAGAAACTTTGTCCTTACTTAGTGGACAGTCGCCTTCGCCATCACAGACTGAAAACTTGACTGTGTCCCCTGTGGTCGCGCTTGTCATAGATCTATGCCTGAAAATATAATTCATTTTCTCAGCAGGAACTGAAATAAATTTCTTGAAAATTGGCACATTGTGGGAAAATGTGGATAATTTGTATGCGTTCAGTTCAAAATTTAAAATTTATTTTGTCCGAAAATTGTTCTCTATTTTTTCGATTGTGTACCAGCGCTAGACCCTCGATGACGTGTTGTTAAGATATCACAGCGCTGACACATTTTTGCGCTTTGCCTGAATCAGCGTTTTACTGTTTTTGAAGCAGATTTGTTCGCGTAAGTCTCCCGTTAAAGGTATTCTTTCGTGAGTTTTTTTGTGTCAAGATATTCTGTAGAATTAAATGGCTTGTCTGAAGAGGCTTGTCTTGTGCAGTAAGATCCAGATCTGCGCCGTTTGGCGAAACCACACCCACAAAACAAACATTGAAGGGCTGAGGCGGAACTGTTCCTGTCTAAACTCCAGAAACGCTGGGAACATTTCACTTCTGCAATTTTGACACACAATGCAAAGACAAATCCTGGCTTCACTTTGTGTGTGTGTGTGTGTGTGTGTGTGTGTGTGTGTGTGTGTGTGCCCGCTCCTCCGGAGATCTCAACACTTGAAACTTGGACGCAATCTGATTCTACTCGAACCAATTTCAACAGAAGTCAGTGTAAATGCTGGAGCATGAACTCTTGAAATGACTTTCAGCAGTACCCTCGTGGGAGCTCGTATTTCTACCGCTGCGTTGTCGTTTCTGTTTTGTGTTCCGACAAACCAACTTGAGTTCGCAAAGTGGAATGCTTATCAAGCTGAGATCTTGAATCATGCAGACTTTTTAATTGAGGTGTACATGGGTGGGATGCTATCTTTCTGACTCAGAGGCTGTGTCAGCACAGATACGAATGAAACCGTTCAAACACTGAGTTGTGGTGTTTGTTTTCTTGCAGTCGACATGCAGCCTGGTCCACAGCCCGCCGTGATGCAGCAGCCTCAGCAGATCCCCGTCACCGTCGCCTACACCACCAGCAGTGAGTGGAGACCGAACTACGCTGGTAGATGCGCGAGGATCCTCGGAGTTATTCAACTCATGTGTGGAATCCTGTCGATCGTGCTCCAAGTCATTTCTATCGTCGTCCTTGCGGGATTCTACTTCGTTGGACACGGAATTTGGGCTGGAATATTTGTAAGTTGCAATTCTGCGCAGGAAGCTCGCATTCATTTCGTCCTTTTTTTTTCTTGTGTATGAACGTAGATTTTCGACCAAACTACGCGGGCGAACGCGCCAAGGTCCTTGGAATAATTCAAATCGTGTGCGGAATCCTGTCCATCGTGTTCCAAGTTGTTTCTATCATCATCCTTGCGGGATTCTTTCCCGTAGGACACGGAATTTGGGGAGGAGTGTTTGTAAGTTGCCAACTCTAAGCAGCTCGCATTCAGGCGAATGTCTTTTCAAGCCCGCGGTTTTCAGCGATCTGAGGACTCACTCACGGGTGTGTCTGTGCCAGTGGGGGTCAGGATGACAGCATCAGGCCTGGTCCTTCCTGGGACATGGCGTGACGCTTGCTGTCATCTGCCCCCCCCTCTTTCCCAGGCATGACTATACGAGGCTCTTTCCACTTCTGATGCGCGCTGCATGTTGACTTGGCATGCTAATTTGAACTCGACCGACCTAAATACCGGTTAAATGCCTTGTGCAGTGGACAAGTGCT
>JAAUXT010045933.1_pt1 | contig 16516 bp, 17 predicted proteins | sample 7278171 | NCBI WGS metagenome assembly JAAUXT01 (sample SAMN14350112, study PRJNA611818) | marine sediment metagenome | isolation source: surface marine sediment (1.8m) | place: French Polynesia: Moorea | collected 2018-08 | reverse complement strand
GAAGGAAGAATGTGTCCTACTCTTTGTTATTCCCTCAGGATTTAAAAAAATTCACACCCAAACCACCAGAAACGCCGCCTGATCGGGTACTTAAATTTCTTGCCTCGTACAAAACAGATCCCTCCTTCTTGGCCTTCGCCCACCTGAAGAGGGCATTGCTTCACAGCTGTTGACCATCCAACGAGGACTTCACTTCAAATCTCTGATTTGCTTCCACAATCAGCACTGCACAAGCGTGGACCGTGTTTCCTGTCGACGCTGACAGGCAGCAGGACGGACGGCGAGGTGGGTGGAGGGAGGACGAAAGGCATTGATCATCCCCTGACCCGGTGTCGGACGGGACACCCCGGCACTCATCTGTTTCCGCGTTCAAATGACTGTCACTAAATGCCATCTTAATTTGAAAGCCCATCACGGGAAGACTCGGGTTGATGGACGGAAGAGGCTTCTCGCTGACTGCAGCAGATAGCACATGAGATGTTCGTTAAACGCTGCAGTGATTGATGACTTTTTCAGGGCCAAGAACTCATTGCTTCTCGATTATGGACAAACATCTGGAAGAACACATGTCACAAAGACACATCTTTCTCGCATATAGATCTGTCTTGAAAAGCTCATTTCATATCAAATCTCAATTTGCAAGGTCGCCACCATGGTTCCGTCAGTGCCTCACTCAAGTTGACCTTGATAGTATTTGATGCGGGTCTGTTACGGTTCTTCTACGGTGCCCAACACAGCCCTGCGAGTGTGTCCTGGGCACACGACTCCCCCTTATAGCTGCAGATGTTCAAGAGAAAGAACTTTCGTTCACAATACAACGGTAAATCTCATGTATCAAACCGAAACAAAAGGTCTCGAAAAGCAGTTTGTGCATTTTCTCAACCCCCCATTTGTTTTGTGAATTCTTCAGTTCTGAGTCCAATCAGGTACAACGTTCACTCCAATGATGCCAAACAAGCAAAGATACAGCCCCAAGGAAACGGTAAGTGACGTTTACGCCCCTGATATGGACCAACAGCCGAGATAATTCGCTTTGTTTCTTGGTAGATTGGCGGTGGGATGATATGCCCCGTGGTTTATGTGCTTCAGGGCAAAGCTGCTCACCACACTCTCCGCCGCGTTGTCAACAGTTCTTCGCAGATCACTTTTCAACAGTTTGGGCAAAAAGCAGAGCGGGGTCCAGATTTCTGTTGCATTCTCCTGTCGCAAGAGGCCTTCCAGCACCGAAGCCCAGTGGACCTGAATGTGCGTGCTCTTGGTGTGCGTGGAAATTACACAGTGCGTGCTCCTTGTGATCAGGATAATTGCAGTTTGGCATCAAGACTTCCGAGCCAATTCGAGGATAGTCTCACGCAACGCACGTGCGGAATTTTTCTGGATCCTTCATCCCTGGATCCTTCATCTCTGGATCCTTCATCCCTGGATCCTTCATCACTGGGCCCTTCACCCCTGGATCCTTCATCACTGGGCCCTTCATCCCTGGATCCTTCATCCCTGGGCCCTTCATCCCTGGATCCTTCATCCCTGGACCCTTCATCTCTGGATCCTTCATCCCTGGATCCTTCATCCCAGGATCCTTCATCCCTGGATCCCATCATCCCTGGATCCCTTCATCCCTGGACCTTCATCCCTGGATCCATCATCCCTGGATCCTTCATCTCTGGATTCTTCATCCCTGGATCCTTCATCTCTGCATCCTTCATCCCTGGATCCCATCATCCTTGGATCCTTCCGCGCACGCACTTCGTGATGAACCCAAATCTCGCCGCCTCTTTTTGCAAAAACGGCTTACCCGATTCCTCCAACTGATCCCCGCAGCCTTCCGGCTCAAGCGAGTCCAAACTCTCAGAGCGTAAAAGGCGGAGTGTAGTGGGTATTGCCTGCGGATTCCACTTACCGCCACCTCGACACCCAGACCCATATTTCAGCTACAATTATATCAGCGCTCTGCTCTCGTCATGATAAATTCGCCTCCAGATTGCCGTTTCGCACTCTTAAAACACGCAATCTCTGGCAGGTGCTCCAAAGAACATTCTCCCCAATTTGGGCAGGAATGAAGAGGCTGGAATTGAGTCTGGGAACACTTTGCTGTCCTTTTAGACTGCAGTGGATTTGTCTGGAACATCTATGGGTCTTGCTTCTCCCTCTCTCAGTGGTGGTATTTTCTGGTGGGCTGAACACATTTTTGCAGGTAGCGATGCGAACATATTTGACATGATAGATAGACCCAACTCAACAATGAAGATTATGCATGCCATCAGACTAAAAGCCTCCGACAGCGACAAGTCCTCCTTGGTGGACACTAGCAATTTCACGCATCGGGTGACAGTGTACTGCAGTGCAGTGGTCCAGTGACAACAGGCTCAGCCACGATGGTCTGGACGTCGGAGCTGCTGGAGTTAGGGACAATTGAGGTGGTCAGTGTGTGAATCGAGGACGCCAGACACAAGCGTCACAATGCCATCAGGAAGCAGATGATCAATCAATGGGTGTGAGTTCGAGTGAGGGTGGGGCGTTGGTCAATCTTTGTTTGCGCGTGCATGCTGCTCGTTGAGCCGACAACTGAGCAATTGTGGCAAACATATCTTGAAAGGGTCTCCGTTGTCTGAACGTGGGTCAATCAAGATCCACTGTGAAAAGGTTCAAGCGAAAATAGCCTGGACTGACTGGGGGGAGTCCAGGGATTCAGCACACAGGGCGACAGTGGGCGTTCAATGGACGCTGTCTGCACCAGGACACCCTCCGCCCGGCCGAAGGTTCTGCCGTGGATCAATGCGTGTGCGTGTCGCTCCCCAGCGTGATCCTCAGAAGCGTTTAATTGCTTTCCACTGCTCAACACTGCACCCGCCTAATCTTCTTAACTCCCAGCGGACGCAAGCTTTTTGTGTGGCTCCAAATCTCCCGGTCACCTCCGCACGGTTCCCTGGTTTTCCTCTCGGGGATTGCACCGTTAACAAGGTGAACCTGTTGGATGTTTTCACGCCGCGTGAGCACGCCGTGCGTGCGACGTGCGTAAGTATCGACCAACGTGTACTCATTCCGACATCCCCCTTCTCCAGGAGCCCCTGTTTTCCTGCGGTGCGACGTTTGGGTTTAATTCCACAAATGGATGGAACCATGGAGATTTGTTAGAGTGCATGTTGAAGCCAGGTACACAGATCGATGTTCCCGAGATGGTAACATTCTGCCCTGGCACTTGGGTCATCCAGTTTTCCCCCAAAATAGGATTTCATGCGAGGTTTCTTTGGATCAGATCAAAAGCTTGATTTTGAGATAGGGTTTGGGGTTCCAGTCAAATAACACTTTTCGAGACCTTTGGATGAGAAAAGCAGTTGTGTGATTGGACAAGAATCGTTGTGGGGTAACAGCCCACTTCGACAAACAATGGCGAAGGCACATACGGCAGGCTTTGTGCCTGCAGAGTTGAAGAAAATGAGGTGTCAAAACGAAATTCTCCGCAGTCACACACAATCACGGGCCTTGACAAGAACAGGCGTATCATTTCACAGAATCGACTTTTTCACGCCTGGGAAAGACGCTTTTTGATGCGCATTTGCAAGACTTCAGTCGAGTGTGCGCAAAACTCTTGAAGAAATCTGAGAATTCATAAAGTTCTTTCTTGAAGATACAGCGCACACGTTGCGACTTCACACCCTCCCCTGAAGAACACAAAAGAAGTGTATGATAGTTTTACGAGGGTAACTGCTATTTACCGCAAAGTACGTCTTCATGTTCGTCGCCTCGTTCGCTGCCACCAAGTAGCCATCAACGCAAATCAATCGCATGCTGAACGTGGAAATAGGATGAGTCTCTTCACATCAAACACAAATTGAAGACCGCCGAGCATCACATTAGGTGAATACAAGCCAATCAGGAACCGCACATTACCGGCGCAAACACGGCATCCGGGTCGCGTCCTTTCTTGAAGGTGCAGTCACCGCGGCGATGCCTGGAACAGGGGGTGTACAGGAAACTATTCAGGATCAACCTTCCAACAGTCATGAAAAACTTAAGTCCAAGAAACCCAGAAATCATGTTCTCCCTTTGTTTCTCTGTCTCACAAAGTCCACTCCTTCCACTCCACCCTTCTCTTTTTCTCTTTCTCTCTCTCTTTCTCCCTCTTTCTCTCTCTCTCTCAGCCTTTCTGTCTGTCTGTCTGCCTCTGTCTGTCTCAACTTCCTTCCGATGTCTCTTCTCTCTGTCTCTCTTGTCCTGTTTCTCTTTCTCTCTTGTTTTGTTTCTCTCTGTCCTTCCCCTTCTGTTTCCAATTTTGTCTCACCTCCCCCCCCCCATGGGCACCCACAGACGCCCTATTCGGAAGTTGGTTCGGACGCTGTTCTCACCAGCCACTTCCGTCATTCAGGCTTGAAACGGGATTCAAGACACAACAAATCCCACCGCGTCATCTTTTTAGCCAACTGCTATCTCCTGCATCGTCCGCCAGCTTTGCCGGAATCCCCCTCCGGGATAGGGGGCTTCTGATCAAAAGCCTCGACACTTTGAAGTTGAACCTTTGGAGGGGATACAAAATCTCCAACCCACGGTCTGAGCGGTTGTTGTTGGTGGAGTGGATGGAAATCCACGCTGACAACCAATCATGAAAGTAGGAACACATATCTTTGGCTTAAACTGCTGCTGGTGATGGTGGTGAATTCAAGTCACACATCGCATCACCGATATTTCCCGTGAAATTTCGGCGGAGTCCGGGAGGAGGCGTCATGCAGCGCCGGGGCTGCCGACCCAGGAGCCCCCGGGCCCCGAGGGACCCGCCCACGCCCCGCTCCCTCCTCCCTGCAGGGTCGCGCCGGGATCATGCCAAATAACACACTTTTATCCCGCACTCAAGTGGTCATCACGCCGCTCAGAAGTCCAACTATCAAAGGTTCCCCAACAGATCGCTCGCTGCGCCGCTGCTCGAAGCGTTTGGCGTCCTGTGGGGAACTGAGACGAGCTCGACACTTGCGCCACCGCTCAATTTTTGTTCTTTTCACTCCCGTGGATGCGCGAAAGAAACAGAATAGATTTCTGATTCCTTTGACTTTTCTATTGCACAAGGAAATGTCCATTTTTATGTTCTGTTTGGCAAAACGATCTTCGCAAAATTGTGAATCTGCCTCGCAAACCCATGCACACGCACACAACGAACACAAACGCACACAGTGCACACACAACAACACACACACACACACACACACACACATCTGCCACCTGCACACACACACATATCAGACACACACGCACACACACACACACACACACACAATCTGACATACGAGTACACACGCACACACACACACACACACACACACACACACACACACACACACACACACACTCACCCACCGCAGGAGCGTCCGGCAGATCTTTCGGACACGCAACACATGTTCCGATTCACGTTCAGATCAGGTTATCGGCCACCGACCGTGATACGAGTCTATTCCAACGTGCCTGAGATGACAAATTTCCTCCCCTCCCCCAGGAGGAGGGATTAACTCCATGATTCCTGCTCCTGCAAATTGGAGATGCCTGGATTTCCCGCTACTCTGGAAAAATGGGTCATCAACGAGGCTGACGGCTTAAAAGCCGCGCGACGGCCCAGCCCTATCGTATCCCGCAAAATTGCCCCGCAAAGCAGCTGACATATCCCAAATAGGCTGCTGGAAATAGGCCTGGCGCTGTGAACATGCACAGCTCAAGTCTTCAGAGACACGAAGTTCAAGGCTTCATCCGCAACCTTGGGGCCTCAAGTTTCCTTTTGAAGACCAAAGCCTCACGCAGAATCTGAATATCCTGCAGAAAGAGTTGAGCGCTTCACTGTCAAACCCACAAACTGCGAGCGCACGAAGTTTGCAGATGTTTGACAGCTTGAGTCGCTTCTGTCCAGCATCACCACGAGATTTTACTTGGAGTGTCTCGTCCCAACAACCACGCCCATTGCTCACGAGCCAAAGCCCTGAGCAGCTGTCTGTTGCACAACGCTGGCAAACATCACTCAACCATGGGACAATTTTGCACAGAGTTCACGTGTGCTAATGGATGTGTGTTGCTATTTGGGGCTGAGTGGGGAGGAGCGGCGGCATTGTCGCCGCTACTTACACAGCCATAATGCCTCAGCCTCCAACATGCCGCAATCTCACACCGTGTGCACAACTGATTCAGATCGCTCGGTGGGGCTTTCAAATTCAAAGCTCTTTGCCAAAACATCAAAGTTGCATGATTTGGATGTCTGTCCGGTTTGGCCATTCTCAGCGTGACACAGACCACACAATAGCAAATTTCCCGGATCGCCTGCTGCGCCATGCGCGAACGCAATCCTGCTTGAGGACACTGTGTCTGTCTCTGATTCGTACATGCTTGTGCATTTGGCGCATGCATTTGAGGGCAGCTCCGCTGCCTTTTCATCAACGGTGCATTGGCGCAACTGAAAGCTCCCCTGAGAAACCTGATTGTGGAGCAGCTTGTTCAGGACTTTGGAACCAAAAGTTCTTGCAATGTACAAAATGCTCGCAGGTCATGCGTCTCCAGTTTCCTGAATGAGACTCTTGATGCAACTGAAGTTCTCTTCACGGGGAGGAGACTGAACCAATTTCTTCCTCTCGCCCTGCATTTCTGCGCTCATTGCACGCGTCATTTGCGTGCAGATTCCCTGCCCCGAATCCAGGCCCCACGAAACGGACCGTAAACGTTTTCCGTACAAATCGCCCTGATTAAATTGCCTGATGCAATAACTATTACAATGGCGACCCGACCGTAAAAGGGACAGATCAAATTTAAGAGACTGAATCAATTGGATTTGTCCTATCTGCATGGATAGCAACCAGATCCACTCTGAATCAACTGCACGTTTGCAAAAAGAACGATGAGGACAGCCCACCTTGGTCTCTCGCACACCAAACCAAGGCACAAAGACCAATCTGTGCATCAGGCGTTTGAATGGGAAGCGGGACAACAAAGACAGAGTCCGCGTTGGAAAGCCTCAAGCCTGAGTCCAACAATGTTCCTGCAGCGACAGCGTGCGAGTCACAGACAACAACACACTTTCACGTTCGGACCTTGTCGATAACAACCACCCGAAGCGATCCATTTCACGAAACGTTGCCTCCACTGAAGGTCTTCAGGAGATTTCTCCACCCGATCCTGTGTGCTCTGCATGTGGAATGGACCTTTAGATTCCAGCGCACAATGTCTCGTGCCCTTGAATCGCTATCCACACACAAAGCAACACACACTGCAACAGTTGAGGTCAACGCTTCACACCGCCTTTGTTTTATGGAGGCGGCGCGTGATACTGCCACATGGATAATCAGGCCTGTGGAGGGCTTATGTATGAAGACCTCTCACTCCGGACTCGTGATCACATTCATCAAAGCGCAGTCGCGGGGCCTCCATTGTTCCTCCAACATGATCATCAGCGAGATGTATGCACCGCCGTCACTGCCGCCGCCGCTTTTGGTGTCAAAGATGACGAACATGTCATGTCGTGTGTGTGTGTGTGTGTGTGTGTGTGTGTGTGTGTGTGTGTGTGTGTGTGTGTGTGTGTGTCGGGGGTGCAAGACTTTCACCAGAGGCGACGAGCCGCCAGGTGAGAGTGGCAAATTCGAGGTTCAAACATTGTGGCAAGAAAAAAACAAAAAGTACTCTCGTACCATTTCCGGAGCCCAACAAATGTTCAGGGGTCATGGGGGCGGGAACCTTCCGGATCTGCCCTGTGCATGTGTGTGTGCGTGTGTGTACGTGGATTTTCAGCCCCCTCCTTCATTTTCACGGCCCGCCACTTGTGCTGGACCCGTTTCGAAACGACCAAACAGACTGGAGGGATGTCAAGGTGGACTGCCCTGTGGATCTGCTGCAGGTGTCATTCGATGGAATGTTGACCAATACCAACCTCACCGTGTTTTCTTTTTGAAAATGCACTGTGGCTTCTGAACACTTTCCATTGTGCTTGTGAAATGTATCGTTCGTTGTTCCTGGGGCTGTTTGCTCATCGTTTGACGTCAAGAACGAACTGCACCCAAAACTTCAAAAAAAGACCGCAACTGATACTTTCCTCGCTGGTTGCATGGCTGTAAATTGTCAAGTGATGACCTCAGCCAAACTGCAATGGTACTTTGCGGGTTCTTTTTGGGGAGATTGCACCAAAATGACGTCATCTGTGCGTATCTGAAACATCCCGCACGCAGCGCTTTCACAGGGCACCTGTCACTCGCAGGTTATGAAGCCTGCCACAATTAGCCCTCCTGTAATAAATATAGCACAAGCAATGATCAAAACCACTTGTTCACTGATCCTCTCGCCCCACGTCAGCATGACGGGGCGACGGGCCGGGCGGCGGGCGCGAGCCATCACCGCGCCGCCGAGCCTCTGAGCCACGAGCCGGGGAGCGCAGCCGGGCCGCCACCCGCAGGAGACTCGCAACTGCTCATCATCCACCTGACTCGCCGACTCTGAGGCCAGCGGTATAATTGATACATTTCCGTGAATTTGGAAAGGTATTCATTGCGCTTTGTATCTCTTGATGGACGGGTTGTGAAAAGGTGCCGCTGCATGCCCAGGCGAAAAGATTTCACCATGAAATGGGAGAAGACAGGTTCCTCAGGTGAAGAGAAGGTTGCTACTGTGTCCTCCCAATTCCAAATGAGTCAGGATTGGAATAGGGGAGCGTGTAGATGGTAACAGTGGAGAAAGATGGGCTTTTACTCAGAAATAGGAACCAGGAAAGCTGATGGTGCACAATTTGGGGACCAGGAGACTGGAACTTGGCCAACAACGCCTTTGAACAACCCAGAATGACTCTTGTACGATTCTTTCGCCGTGTTTTCCTAGTTGAATTGCAAAGAGGAACACACCTCTTTGTTCAAACAGATGAAAAAGGAAACTCGAATGAAATCCTGTTGAGTGAACAAGAGTGAACAATATGTTCTTTTCACAGGCAAAACCTGGTTTACGATCACGCTTTGCCATCATAGTCTACCTGTCCAGACAAACAGCATGGGCTTTTGCTTCAATCACTAGAACTCTGAGCCATGCAGCATCGTGTGAACACACTTTCCGCTTGCACTGTTCACCAAAGACTCTTCGTTCTGTCCTTGTCCATGATTCTGCATTTCACAACTGGGAAGTTTTTGATTTTGCTCCTCTGGTGAAAGAACCCCATTGTGCAAGCACCATCAGAAACGTGTGATTGTATTCATTATCATGCTCCGAGCACTTTGATCTCGGCGCCAGAGACTGCTTTCAATCACTGCCTAAGCCGTGCATGATATGCTCTCTCATTTTGGTCATCATCAGGCAATTTCTTTTGATCAGCAGCAGACACTGTAGCTCCAACAGTTCACAGGACAAGTCGGGTGGCAGGCGAGCGGTGCTTTTCATGCGTCATCGTGAAGGTGCATCATCAACAGACGCACCAGATCCGGCTTCAATACAAAAGTTTGGAGCAACGGACGTGGGTCAAACTGCAATGATGCGCAAAACACCCTCTGACCCTGTTTAACGAGAACTAGGAAGGTTGTGTTTCTCTAGCCGCACCTCCTTGTGCCACGTGATGCTTGGAGGTTCCTTCTCGAGAGTTGGACACAGACGTCGTTGGGCAAAATCGCGCAAACCCTGCAAAGGTAAACTGATACTCACTTACCTAGGACGTATGAAGAACTTATCCTGTCTTGTCCCTGTCGGTATCCTTCGCACACAATTTGCTTGGATAACAGTCAAACTTTCAAGGGAAAGGACTCAAGAGCCATAATCCTGTGACACAGCACGTGTACACGATATTTTTCAGCAGTCTGGATCAGGTGGCGTCCACACAGCAAAACGCGCATTGATGTCCCAAGTGCGCGCACAAGCTGTGTCCGAGCCCTGCACGCACGCGCGTGGCAAGGTACGTTCCAATCGGGCGTGTTCTGCAGGGGTGTGGGTTGGTCCGTGGATGCACTGCAGTGCTTACACAAGTAATGCCCAGGATCCCGTGCAGGGAACACAGAAGAACACAACTGCAGCTTCAGTCGTCGCCCTTCGTCTCAGCTCCAGCTTTTGCGCACACCGCGCGTGGTGCGGCTTCTTGGCTTTGAGGTTGAAGCGTGAATGACTCGGAAATGCAGGTGAAAAGGCGATGGGTTTCTTCTCGTGTGAGGCATTGTCCATCTGATGGTGATGGATTCGTGTCGTCAAGGTGGATTGCTTCGGTTTTGATTGAGCATTGCATTGGAGGCACGCATTCCGATTTGGCCTTTCGTTATTCGTTCATTTTGAAGTCCAAAAGAACTGGTGACTCTGACCCATTTTTCGGACAAGATGTTGATCTGACCTTCAAAGTCAAATCTCGAGGACAATAAACTCAGAGTCTGCAGTCCTCAACAATGTTCTTCATTCTCTAATTACCCGACGAAAGTAGGTTGAGGGCAGAGGGAATAGCCTCTGGGCGTACCTGAAGTGGACTCGCATGCATTCAGAACCACTGACCTGGACAGCGACCGTGTGATAAAACAAACACTTTTTTCTGCTGCGTCTTTTGCACAGACAGAAGCAACCAATCCATCTCCACACAAGAGAATGAAGCTGAAGGAAACAATGACATTATTGCTCCATTTGGTTGTATTGTGGGGAGATAATGGCTTTTCCTTGCTGAAAGGGCCTGAGAGCCATGGAGGACCAATGCAAGGATCTGCTCCCAGCCACTGATTCAAACCCTGACAAAGTAATAACTCTGAGTGCTCCTTTTCACGCGCGGTGCGAAAGGCCGGTAACTGTCTTCTTCGGATTTCGGTCAAGACACCTCTTGTACTGGTGCGAGTACAAAAAGCGTTCGAGCAGGTTCAAGTACGGGCCAAATATTTTCGGCAACACATGTGCGCGCGCATGAAGGGCCACACACAAACGAGTGCGTGCACGCACACACACACACACACACACACACACACACACACACACACACACACTTGAGGAGTCAGGTCTGATTCTGTCAAAACCACGAAAACCGAGCAATCAACGAACGCGCGTGGGTTCATTTCTCCTCCGACCAAAACTGGCTTGAAAAACATCATGTCTGCACAGAAAAAAAGCGATGCTCGACTGTTTCACGTGCGGCTGATTCCAGATGCAGCGGACTAATTGGTAACTCATCTGGCTGTGATTAAAGCTGTCCTTAAATGCTCCATTAAACATCAAGTGCAACTTCTTCAGGATACATTTGTCTTCAAAGGCTTGTTTCAGGCGGTTTCCCCCCTTGGCAGCAGGCAGGCAGGCAGCGGCGATGTACGAACGAACATGGCAAGAAAGAGACAAGAATTTGTCGAGAAGTGCGTGCTCTGAGGAAGAAACGCTGATTGAGCGAACTCAAAGAATTTCGTTGGGTCTTTTTTTCAGGAGAAGGATTTTGGTGATGCGGAGTCAAAAGGCAAAGTCAGTCACGTGAGAGAAACTTTGAAGGAACTACAAAACAAAACACTTTCCCTGCCACAATCAGCTGTGCATTTTTCAACAACTTTTCACAAAAAGAGATTCAAGGTGTTGAGACCAAATTTGTGTGCGCATCATTTGCTGATCGTGATGATGTGGAAACACAACAAATCAAGAAAGCCATTGACCATTCCAACACTTCAGCAGTGTGATCTCAGAGCATTTTCCAGACACATGAGAATATGTACAGGAAAATCTTGACGACCATGGAGCATGGAGAAGGTTCTGGCACATCACATCAGCACTTGTGTGTGCGTGTGGTGTGTGTGTGTGTGTGGTGCTTGTGCGTACATGTGAACCACGATGTTGTCTGTGAGAACCCTGCCGCACAACGTTCCTCAGAACTGAGAAGCGAGTGATTTTTCTGATGTCTACGTGCTGTGAGAAACCTGACAGATGTTGCATTGAGCTGATTAGCCTGTCTAAGTGGAAATAATATGTGCAGAGTAGTGCTTTTCCACAAACATTGAGCAATTAAACACTGCGCCATGTGATTCCACACTCTGCACTCCTCTTCGCTCTTCGTCAACATTCTCAAACGCTGCATTGATCCTTGTTTTTTGGAGACGCAGAATGTGCTAATCAGCCTCATTTCCCTTTGCAATGCTGGTTCTGGGGGATTCCTGGGCGCTGATTGGCTGCGCTCTCCCTGCACACGCGCCGTGCATGTTGACGCGCACATGTCGGCGTTGTTGACTGGGTCCCGCAGCTGACGCCCCGGCCGGGCGCCATCCATCACTACGGGCGACGCCGCTGATCCACGCCACGACGCCGCCTCGCCCTACTTCCTCCACAGCCGGCGGCGACACACCCTGAATACATGCGCTCGGGTTCCACTGGTCTCCACGTCGCTCCACTGGCGGATCTAAGGAATTCGGAGACCAGGTCATCTTGGGGTGTTTGCTTTCAAAAGACTTGTTTCGACGTAGGTCTGGATGCAAACATTCCCGCTTCAAATTCCTTTAATCTGGGTGCGAAGAATCTTGTGTTTCTGCCGTTTACACCCAAGCACACAAACACACACGCACACACACACCCCGCCCCTCCCACACACTCCCTCTCCTCTTTCCCCGTCTGTCTTTCTGTCTGTCTGTCTGTCTGTCTGTCTGTCTGTCTGTCTGTCATTCTGTCTGTCTGTCTGTCTGTCTGTCTGTCTGTCTCTCTGTCTCTCTCTCTCTCTCCGTCCACCCACACTCAGTCTCGGTGTACTCGTACGTTCAGCCACACAATCAGCACAAGCACCGCGATGAATCCATCGGAGTAACCAGCCACTCCGTTCCTCAGAACTGAGAAGCGAGTAAAATGTCTGATGTCTACGTGCTGCGCCTCAGCCCAACATAGCCCCGCCCACCAGCAGCACCGTGCGGTCATCCCCCTGGATCCCCCTCCCTCGGAGCACTGACCCTGTCGCAGCTGTGTCTGGGCCGATCAATGCGACCCTCAACCCCTTCTCACTACAACTTTCCACTGCATTACACAGGTGACGGCAAGACGGATCACCCGCCTCCGTTCCGAGGAAATCCTCGTCCGCCACACACGCACAAGGCTCACCCGCACAATTTGGTCGCAAAATTTTGAAGAGTCGTTGGCTCCTCTTGAAAGATGAATGAGCTCATAAAAGGGCAGAACCAACAGCTGAGACTGACTGACAAGTGTTCATGCTGCGAACCGCGCTGACGTGTCGAACAAAATTTGATGAAAGGTTGTCTGAGGAATTTCTGCCGAATTGACGGAGTTTTGCGCTCTGCGTACCTTGGTGTCACTTTGAGAACTTGCAGGTCCTGAACGGGGAAACATAAAAAGAACGCAGTTGGTGCGCGTACGTCACACACTGTGGAGCGCTCTTCCGGTTTCCCCGCGCGGGGAGAGTCCACAACATGCGATTGTTTGGCAAGTTCTATTTGGCGATTGATTCCAAGCCAGCCGTGAACCTGCCACAAAAGGCCGAATGACCCCAGATCTTTGAAGACTCACAATAAGCCTCGAACCACACCCCAGGGAACCAGCGCGGAGAATCAGCAGCAAGCTTCCATCCACCCATCTTTCCATCCTTTCAGCAAAGAAATTGATCCCGGACAAAACTGTCTCAACTCTTCCAGTTGGAAGTGATTCTCTCCACAGCCAACGGAAGCGAAAACGGACATCAAAGACATGCCCACAAGACCTGCGTCAATATTTATCAAATGTAACTTCAGTGAGCGCGAGTTGTGCAAGCCTCACCCCTCCCCTTCACACCCGCACACAGTCGCTAATGTGCCTGTTGAAGCCTGGGATACCAAAAGGATATTAGACGCACAACTAAAGGAATTGCTTCGGGCTCCACATTACACAATTTAATGTGCACACAAGCTTCCCATAGTCTTTTTCCTTTCACACATTTGTACAACACGGGATCTGAAGCTTGGTGCGCATCGGTTGTTTGCGAAAATCTGCAGAAACGAGGTCTTCACGAAATGGTTTTGAGCATTCATCTGACGCACAGTCCGTACAGCTACACCAGTGCACAAACGCATCCGGGCCAGTCCAGTGGTAGAGCACTGGTCTCCAAAGTCGGAGGTGCTGGGTTCAAGTCCCACATGGGCCAGAAATTATTATTTTATTTCCGCTTTCAGTGTACCTCATGACTCTTTGGTCAGAGTCGGACTAAATGTTCATGTGTGGTTGACTTGCAGTTGACTGTGCAGTTGACTTTGCAGTTGACCACGGTGGAGATGCCATGAACAAAGTTCATGACCCTGCTTGTTCTTTTGAATTTCATTGTTCTCTGGGAGGCTGGGAGGCACCACATCCACCTCACACCCAGCAATGGCTGTCTACCAGTGGATCCACATTTTTGTGAGTTATGTGGCACAGAGAGCTGCAGTGTTTTTCTTGGTCAATCTGCTTGGCTCTTCCCAGAGTACCTCACCCTGACCTCTCCCCCCCCCAAAAAAAACTTCATTCTGACCTGACTTTTCTTGATGAAAGTACACAATGACCTGACCTCATGACAGTCAGGCCCCCTGCAGTCAGAAAGGTTCCTGACCCTTTGGGTCAGACCTGTTTGCTTTGGAGAGATCGTGTGTCCACGAAGAGACTTGCGTGAAACCTGTCTATGGTCTTGTCCTTCAGGGGTACGTGACTCAAGACTTTGAAGAACTTGACAGGCACAAGGCAAAAATATCGTGCCTGTTGACATCAGTCAGCGGGCAATTTCGGGTGCCAGAGGTTCCGCGCAATTGGCTTCTGAGGAGAACTGCTTGAGACACCGCATTCGTTGGGAAAGCTTGAGAAACTTGACAATCGCAAATGACAACCAGGGTCATTCCTCGTTGATCTGAGCCACGCCTTTGTAGAACTCTCCCAAGTCTCACAGATTCACACTCTCGCATGTCCAGAAAACCCTCGGAGCCAGACCCCAGCTGATCGCGCAAAGCCGCAACACTCGTAGAAGGGCAATTTTGAGAGTCACACTGTCGTAGTTGGTCCCAAACACACACATACATACACACACACACACTGTCTGTCTGTCTGTCTGTCTGTCTGTCTGTCTGAACTCCAACCTGAATTGCAAAGAAGATCACGCAGTGTCAACACACACCAGTTGAGTTGATGACCGTTGACTCACGTGTGCTGCATATTTTAAGAATGCTACCCATGTCATGTCGGCATTTCAAGTTCACAAAGTTTCCGTCATCCACCTCACTCAAAATTTCAAAGCCCATGTCCAGGGGATCCCAACCAGTTGCACTCAAATTTTGCCCAAAAAGAACTTGGTTGGGGGGATTTTTCAGGGACCAGGAGAGCAGGCCCCTTCACCTCTGGGTCCGCTCTCGACAGATCCCCAACGCTCCCAATGAATTCGAGTCAGGACTTGAGTCGTCACGACAAACACCCACGAATGATTTTGCATTTTTGTTCACATAAGATAGTCAATTCTTGGCTTTCTCTCCTTTTGTCAGTGATAAATCAGAAGAATTATGACATCTGCACTTCTTCGTCGAGCAAGCCGCGTTCAAGATGGTTTTATCTCAACCCCGCCAAAACCATCGCATTCTGTCCATTTGTGATGGAATCGGTTCATCGCTACCGACCTACAAAACGTCGCCATCTGGGTCTCACGATTGATCGATTCAGGAGGAGGAGCAGTCCCAATCACATGATACTGTGAACAATTTGACACCTCCTCACAACTTGGCGCAATGGCAGGTAAGGATTTCTTTGTGCGATTGACATGGCCTGTAGATCAGGAATAGATTCTATGCGTCCCTGTTGAGATCCAAACAAGCAAAAGTTTTTGCGTTGCACGAGCCGGCATTTGACTTGTTCGCGTGTTCGCTTTGGGAGACGCCTCTTCCACTGCCAATTGTTTCATTGTGGTTGAAAGTTGCACATGCAGCAGTAGTCTTCTCTGTTCTTTGTTGTTCCATCGCCTGACTGCAGGAGTTTTCACATTCGCAGATACAGCGCTGGTGGTGGTGGTGGCCGCCCTGTTGGTCGGGGTTGTGTCCGGTGCGGGTCAGTTGAGCGTCGTGCACGACTCACACGGACAGTACCAGATCAAGGTGACGATGACACACAACACAAGCTGTCTATACATGACGCTATGTTGGATCAATAAATAGTGAGATTCCCGCCTTCAGGGCAGTCTCATCCAACACACCTGACTGATCGTTTGTGATATCACAACTTCGGCTCGCTCGGTTCGCTGCGAGCATGCCTCGAACGCGGCCACTGCTTGATCAATTGTTTCTATGTCTGCCACAGGTGCAGAACGAGACTTGGTTGGACGGTGCTCAAACCTTTTTCACGGTCAACAACAAAACGTACAGCTCAGCGGACGGCTCGCTCAAGCTGACCGGCACCTCAGCCTCCTCCGGGACAGACATGTACGTGTGCGTGTGTGTTGCGCGCGCGCACACACACACACACACACACTGTTATATATGAGTGTGAAGCCCCAGTAGTGATGTTGTAGTATAGTTTATTGTAGAGTATGAGTTGGAGCTCAGTGGTTTAGGCTACCTTCCTCTATGGTGTTACAAGCTATTGTGTGTTGGCAGTCTGGGTCATGTGCCCAGCT